>Ga0193752_1000495_pt1 | contig 37481 bp, 31 predicted proteins | sample H1c1metaG_FD_144924 | JGI IMG/M metagenome (GOLD analysis project Ga0193752, IMG submission 144924) | Soil microbial communities from a riparian zone of the East river system, Colorado, United States - H1c1 | ecosystem: Environmental > Terrestrial > Soil > Riparian zone | place: USA: East River... | reverse complement strand
CGGTAAATCCGGTGGCGCCTGTGATAATCAGATTCACTTTCGAGTTTCCATTAGCCGGCAAACGACTCACGGAACATACCGACGCTTGCGCGCTTAAGGGTGGCGTATTGATATTAAGAAGGTTTTAAAGATATCGGCTAAACCGAGTGCGGAAGTCGGTTTAGCGTGATTGGGCCAAAGTGAAGTATCTGACCCGACGCCACTCTCACCCCTAGTCTCGAACGAAGCGTTTGTTCGCTCTCGTTGGGTGCCGTTGCGCGGAGTTTGCCGCGGCGGCCGCTACGCGGCGCCTTCCTGATACTGCTGCTCGGCCAAAATGGCCTTGAGCTCAGGAATACATGATCCGCAATTCGTACCGGCTTTAAGATGCTGACCGATTTGTTGATGCGTCGTCAGTTTGTACTGATCGATGGCCGAGCAGATGGTTTTGCGGCCGACACCGAAGCACGAACACACCGTCTGGCCAGTATCGGCGGCCGGATTCGCGGATTGGCCTGTCAGCAAACCCACTCGATCGACATCGTCGAGCCGCTCCTTCACGAACAAGCTGGCCAACCAACTGCGCGAAGGAAGATCCGGTCGTGGCGAGATAAAAATGCAGGCGGCGATTCGATCGTCGATGACGTACGCACCCCGATATGCGCCGGCATTGACGTCTACGAATTCCAACCAATCGGCCTCCGGACCCGTCGCACCCAGAATGCGGCGCGCCCAACCCGATCGATCGCCATGCACTCGACGACCTGCCAATTCGTACCGCATGAAGCGATCGCCCTGAATCTCGGTCCACCATGCGGAGTCCGGCAACGAGAGTTGATTGCGCGCAAGCGCAAACCCATACCAGCTCACAACGAATGGTTCGACGCGCGCGGGCGTGTGCTTGAATTCCGGTTCGCCGGAAATGGGATCCACCACCGGATTCACGAGCGCGCCGACGCGAGCATCGGATGCGTTCACGCCACTCCAATGGATCGGCACGAATATCATGCGTCTTGGCATCTCGCCACTGGTGCGCAAGCGCGCGACCAAAGACCCCCACCGAGTTGTCACTCGAACCAAATCGCCGGCGCGGACACCGCAGAGCAAGACGTCTTGCGGGTGCATGTCGACGTAGGGTTCCGGCAAATGGAGCGCCAGCTTCGCGGCCTTGCCGGTGCGAGTCATCGTGTGCCATTGATCTCGGATACGTCCCGTATTCAAGACGAACGGAAATTCTTCATCCAGCGCGTTCGCCGGCTTGCGCGGCGTGGTGGCAACAAATTTCGCGCGCTTGTCCGCATGATAGAAGCGGCCGTCCGCAAATAAGCGTCCACCGCCGCCGTTCACGGGTAGCGGCCATTGAATCGGCGCCAGGTCATTAAATTCCTGTTCGCTCATCTGCGCGACTGCGCCGATGTCGAAAGCCCGCGTTTGATTATTTTCGGACGCGGACAAGGCTGCGTGCTCGGCAAACACTTCATGTGCCCCTTCGTAATCGAAGCCCGAGAACCCCATGCGTCGCGCCACTTGCGCGACGATCCACCAATCCGGCTTGGCCTCGCCCGCTGCATCCAGAAAACGACGCTGACGTGAGATGCGGCGCTCCGAATTCGTGACAGTGCCGTCCTTCTCGCCCCACCCTTGCGCCGGCAGCAGAACATGCGCGAAAGCGGTGGTATCGGTTCGCGCCACGCAGTCCGACACGACTACCAATTCACAGCGCTGCAATGCCTCTCGAACCTTGTCGGCATCCGGCAGACTCACGACGGGATTCGTCGCAATGATCCACACCGCCTTGACGCGGCGTTCGTGAATCGCATCGAACAGTTCGACCGCCTTCAACCCTTGTTGGGAAGCAATCTTCGGACTATTCCAAAACGTTTGAACGATGCGTCGGTGATCCGCGTTGGCTAAATCCATGTGCGCGGCGAGCATGTTGGCGAGGCCGCCGACTTCGCGTCCACCCATCGCGTTCGGTTGGCCGGTGATCGAGAACGGCCCCATCCCAGGTTGACCGATACGCCCCGTGAGCAAATGGCAGTTGATGATGCTGTTGACTTTGTCGGTGCCGCTCGAAGCTTGATTGACGCCTTGCGAGAACAAGGTGATGCTCCTCGTCGTTCGTGCGAACAGGCGATAGAAATCGGTGAGGAGCGTCGCATCGATGCCGCATTGCTTCGCAACGGCGTTGACGTCGCCCGCGGTGTTATCGGCGACGACCAATGCGTGGGCGCTGTCACTGGTGTGTGCATCGATGAAGGCGGTGTCGACGACCCCGTGGCGATTCAAAAATGACAACAGTCCGTTGAACAACCAAACATCGGTGCCGGCGCGCACAGGCAAGTGCAAATCAGCTAATTCGCAAGTGGCCGTTCGCCGTGGATCGATGACCACGATTTTCAGCTCGGGGCGTTCTTCTTTCGCCTGAGCTATACGCTGATAGACAACGGGATGGCACCACGCGGTGTTGGAGCCGACCAGCACGATGAGATCGGCTTTGTTGAGATCATCGTAGTCGACCGGCACGATGTCCTCGCCGAATGCGCGTTTGTGTCCGGCGACGGCGGACGACATGCAGAGCCGCGAATTCGTGTCGATGTTCGCAGTGCCGAGATAGCCCTTTACGAACTTATTCGCAACGTAGTAATCCTCGGTCAAGATTTGCCCGGAGACGTACAACGCCACCGAGTCCGGGCCGTGAGTATCGGCAATGCGTTTGAATTCTTGCGCAACGTGATCGAGCGCGCGATCCCACGACACATCCTCGCCGCGAATACTGGGATGCAATAAACGCCCATTCGAATCCAAGGTGTCTGCCAGCGCCGATCCCTTGGAACACAAGCGACCGAAATTGGCGGGATGCTCGGGATCGCCCACCACTCGCACACCCGCATCGGTGCGTTTCGCCAATACGCCGCAGCCCACACCGCAGTATGGGCAGGTGGTTCGTACGACTTGCGTCATTGCGTGCTGCTCACGCTGGCAGCGTAAGCGGCGCCAAATAACAGCTTGTCGCGCAGCGCGCCGATATCGCGTTCTTGCGACATCAACTCCAGATACCAAGGCCCGTCTTTCACATCGCCGTACAACACCGCACCGCGCACCTTATTGTCTTGGATGATGAGTCTCTTATACACGCCACGACGGGCATCGCGCATGACTAACGACTCCGTGCCTGGCCCACCTACAAAGTCGCCCGCTGAGAACAAGTCGATGCCCGTGACTTTCAACTGCGTCGACGTCAGCGAGCCCCGATAACGAGAAACGCCCAGTTCCGCCAAATGCGTCGCGCACACTCGCGCTTGTTCCCATAAAGGCGCGATCAAACCGTAAGTATGATTCCGATGCTGCACACATTCACCGACTGCATAGATGCTCGGATCGAATGTCTGCAAAGTGTCGTTTACCAGGACGCCGCGCTCGCACCGCAGTCCTGCGCTTTGGGCCAATTCGGTGTTGGGCCGAATACCCACGGCCATCACGACGATATCAGCAGCAATCTCCGTGCCGTTCGCGAACCGCACACCCGTCACGCGCGTGTCGCCGAGAATCTCGGCGGTTTGCGCAGGCATGTGAAATTTGAGCCCGCGCTTTTCAAGCGACGCGCGCAGCAGTTGCGCGGCAGGCTTATCGAGCTGACGTTCCATCAGTGTGTCGAGCAAGTGGACAACCGTTACGTCCATCCCTTGCTTGAGCAATCCATGGGCAGCTTCAAGTCCCAACAATCCGCCGCCGATCACGACTGCGCGGTGATACTGACGTGCTGCTTTGAGCATCGAATTGACATCTTGCAAGTCGCGAAAGGTCACGACGCCCGGAAGTCCTTTGCCAGGCAGCGGCAACATGACCGGATTGGAACCAGTGGCCAATAGCAGTCGATCGTAGCCGGCTTCGACACCGGCGGCCGACTTCACGACGCGCTTGCGACGGTCGATCTTCACGATCGAGTCGCCGCTGTGCAGGGTGATGCCACGCTCGGCGTACCACGATTTCGGATGCAGAATGATTTCTTCGAATTTCTTCTCGCCCGCCAACACAGGCGACAGCATGATGCGGTTGTAGTTGCCGTGCGGCTCGGCTCCAAATACGGTGATGTCGTAAGCATCGGGTGCGTGATCGAGCAACTCCTCAACCGTACGCATGGCAGCCATGCCATTACCGATGACGACCAAACGGCGCCTTGCCCTTACCGGCGCAACGACTTGCACGGTTTGCGGCGTGGTGCGAACCCACACACGGCTATCTTCGATCTTGGCCGGATACGCTTGAATCGAGGACTCAGGCGCTTCGATGCATGTGCCCGTGGTCAAACTAAAATGATGCTTGTAGATTGGCGACGCGACTACCAGCTCTCCCTTAAGGTCCCCGATCAATCCGCGCGCCAGTACGTTCGCTCCGCTTTCCGGATCGAGATTATCGACGGCATAGACCTCATCGCCGACTCGAAAGATCGCGATCTGCTTCCCGCCGATCAGAGCGGCCACGCCGCTGAAGGGAATGATGTCGTCCAACGTGCAAACGAAATTCCAATTATCTGTCATCGCCTTCAACCTACTTTGCGCGCTTGCACGCGTTCCGCCTCGGTGGCGGGACGAATCTGACCACGCTCTTCCACAAACACGACGCTTGCATCGCCTTGATCTGAATTGACGAAGTGACGAAAGCGCTTCAACGTCGCTTGATCGTTGATGGCCGTCTTCCACTCGCACTGGTAGGCGTCGATGACGCGCGACATGTCGGATTCCAGTTCAGGGCCGATTCCTAACGAGTCTTCGCACACCACTTGTTTCAGGTAGTCGAGTCCGCCTTCCAAATTGTCGAGCCACGTGGCAGTGCGCTGCAATCGATCCGCCGTGCGCACATAGAACATCAAGAATCGATCGACATACTTGATGAGCGTCTCGCTATCGAGATCGGATGCGAGCAGATCGGCGTGTCGCGGCTTCATGCCGCCGTTGCCGCAGACGTAAAGATTCCAACCTTTCTCCGTTGCGATGACGCCCACGTCCTTACTCTGCGCTTCTGCGCATTCGCGCGTGCAGCCCGACACGGCAAACTTGATTTTGTGAGGCGCGCGCAATCCTTTGTAGCGATTCTCAAGCTTGATGGCGAAACCCACGCTGTCTTGCACGCCGTATCGGCACCACGTCGACCCGACGCACGACTTCACCGTGCGCAACGCTTTGCCGTAGGCATGACCGGATTCGAAACCGGCGTCCGTCAACTCTTTCCAAATCAGCGGTAGCTGATGCACCTGCGCGCCGAAAAGATCGATGCGCTGACCGCCCGTGATCTTGGTGTACAACCCAAATTTCTTCGCAACCTCGCCGATGACAATCAATTTATCAGGCGTCACTTCGCCGCCTGGAATGCGGGGCACGACCGAGTAGGTGCCGTCTTTTTGAATGTTCGCCAAGAAATAATCGTTGGTGTCTTGCAGTACCGCTGTATTGCGCTTCAGAACGAACTCGTTCCAGCAAGATGCCAAGATCGAGGCAACTGCGGGTTTGCAAATATCGCACCCGAAACCTTTACCGTGCTTCGTCAACAGATCGCTGAACGTCTTGACGTTGCCAACTCGCACGAGATGGAAAAGTTGCTGACGCGAATACGGAAAGTGTTCGCACAAATGATCGCTGACGGAGACGCCTTTGCGCGCGAGTTCTGCTTTGAGCAATTGCGTCACTAGCGGCGCGCAACCGCCGCAGGAAGTCGCGGCTTTAGTGCCGGTCTTCAGTGCACCCATCGTCGTACAACCGGCGTCGATGGCGGAGCAGATCGCCCCTTTGCTCACGTTATTGCACGAACAGATTTGAGCCGTCGCAGGGAGAGCGGCAACGCCCAACCCGGCAGGCTTTTTCCCGCCTTCGAGGACCGGTACGACTAATTCTTCCGGATTGGCCGGCAACGCCAGGCCATTCAACATCATCTGCAACCAAGTGCCGTAGTCTTCCGCATCGCCGATCAACACGCCGCCCAGCAATTTGCTGAAATCCTCGTTAACGACCAGCTTCTTGTAAGTTTGCTTGCGCTCATCAACAAAGGTGTAACAGCGAGCGCCTGGAGTAGCCGCATGCGCGTCGCCAATCGACGCAACATCGACGCCCAATAGCTTGAGCTTGGTGCTCATGTCCGCGCCGCCGAACAAACTATCGGTCTTGCCTAAGAGCCGGTCGGCCGCTACTTGCGCCATCTGATAACCGGGCGCAACTAGACCGAACAACTTCCCATTCCACAATGCGCACTCGCCGACGGAGTAAATGTCGGGATCGGAAGTTAGGCAGTTACTGTCGATGACGATGCCGCCGCGATCGCCGAGTTTGAGACCCGCTTGTTTCGCAAGCTCATCGCGTGGACGAATACCGGCCGAGAACACGATGACGTCCGCTTCTAGGTCCGTGCCATCGGCAAATTTCATTTTGTGACGAGCGGTCGTGCCGTCGACGATTTCGACGGTGTTCTTGCCGGTGTGCGCCTTCACGCCGAGCGCTTCAATCTTGGCGCGCAGCACGCGGCCGCCGCCGTCATCGACTTGCACAGCCATGAGACGCGGCGCGAATTCGACGACATGCGTGACGAGCCCCAAGTCCTTGAGTGCCTTCGCCGCTTCAAGCCCCAAGAGTCCGCCGCCAATCACCACGCCCGTCTTGCCGGTGGCGCCTGCCGTCTTGATCGCTTCGAGATCCTCGATCGTGCGATAGACGAAGCAGCCGTCACGATCCTTGCCCGGGATCGGTGGCACGAAGGGATACGATCCGGTCGCAATCACCAACTTATCGTAGGCGAGATCCTGGCCGATGCTCGTGCGCACTTTCTTCGCGGCGCGGTCGATGCTGACGGCTTTGTCGTTGAGATACAGCTTGATCGCGGGATTGTCGAAAAACCCTTGCGGCACCAATGACAGGTCTTCGGCCGTTTTCCCAGAAAAGAACGCCGAAAGTTGCACGCGGTCGTAAGCGGCTCGCGGCTCCTCGCACAACACGGCAATTTCATATCGGTCGTGACCGTTGGCTATCAACGCTTCCAACAGGCGCTGGCCGACCATGCCGTTACCGACAACTACTAATCTCTCTTTGCTCATCGCTACTCGTCCAACTAGATTTGGTGGTCTTGCGATCAGGCATTTGCTTTCACCCCGATCGCATCCGCACCCGCGCCGTTGCGAGCTGCTAATGCTTCTCTATATAACTTTCGTTCGTCCGCCTTGTGTTCGCCCGTGAATCGCACGGCAACGGCCAAGAAGGCGGTGATCATGACGGTCACTCCGAGTACGAAGAGCCCTTGCTGGGTTGTCGCGACTCCTTTCATGAGGAACCCCGCGGCGACTGCGCCCACGTTACCGCCGGCGCCGACGATGCCGGCGACGCCACCGAGCGCATTTCGATTGATGAATGGCACAAGGCTGTAGGTCGCGCCGCAGGCCATGTGAGTGAACAAGCCGAAGATCAGCATTGCCACCAATGCAGCCGATGCGCTGTCGCGGGTGGCAAATGCCATGAGCCCCAAGCCCTCCGCAAGAATGAAGGCGAACAACAGCATCGTGCGGCCGTCCAAGCCACGCGAATGCGCAATGCGATCTGAAATCAAGCCGCCCAACGCGCGCGCGAAGAGCGCGAGCAAGCCGAATGAGCCGACGTATAGGCCTGCGGTTTTTAGATCCAAACCGAAGCGATCGACGTAGTAGATAGCGGCCAGATTGTGAATGGTGAGCTCGACGCCGAAGCAGGCGGCGTAGGTCACGAACAACAACCAGACCTTGTAGTCGCGTGCCGCCGCCATGAACGAGGCGCGGCCGCTAGGTTTGTCGCCACGTGCGGCGCTGCCCGTGATTTTTCCTTCGGGTGTGTCGTCGGCATATCGGTAATAGATGACAGCCATCACCAGCATCAACACACCGGGCACGAACATCGCCATTCGCCAGCCCAGCGCTTGCTCGACGCCGAGACTCACCATGACCATCAGGATGAGCGGCATCAATGCCTGCGTGGCGCCGCCGCCCGCATTCCCCCAGCCCGCAGCCGTTGCGTTCGCGGTGCCCACGATGTTCGGCGCGAACATGATCGAGGTGTGGTACTGCGTGACGACGAAGGAAGCGCCGATGGCGCCGATGCACAAGCGAAAGAATAAAAATGTTTCGTATGTTTGCGCGAAGGCAATGCCGATCACCGGCACCGCGCCCAACGCCAACAACCAGGTATAGGTGCGACGGGCGCCGAATCGATCGCACATCGGGCCGATCACTAAACGCACCAAAATGGTAACGAACACGGCCGCGATATTGATGTTGGCGATTTGATCTTTAGTCAAATGCAGCTGGTCGCGGATGACGGGCATCAGCGGCGCCACGGCGAACCATGCAAAAAAGCAAACGAAAAACGCCATCCAGGTCAGATGGAACACGCGCATCGGCACACTCGAGAAAGAAACGAGGCTCAAACGAGTGGCTTTACCGTTCATTCAAATTTGCTCCATCACCGACTAATTGCTCGGGCTGCGTGCCAGCCAATGAAGCATTTGCAAGGCATGTGCCATGCGCGCAGCCCGCCAACGATGGGCAATCGAGCAGTTAGCAGGATTGAAATAGCGCCGAGTTAGTGCGAATCGATGATCGTGAGGCGCGCGATTGGTGCAACGCACTAAGGTAGCGCGGAGACACTGGGCCTCGAAATTCGGCCGGCGCGGGCAGAGCGGTCAAAAAAACAGAGACGAAGTTGGGCAATGTCCTTCTCGAAACCGCTCCGATGGATATACTGGTGTTATATACAGTTGCACCCTTAAATCCCATGCGCGCTTCGTTGGCCCTCTCCACCTCCGGCATCTTTTGCAAATCCAAAGACTTGCGCGCTTGCGCCTATGGACTTGCCAGTTCCCCTTCAGTCTCTTTCCCTTCAATTCAAGGGAAGCCCATCCCATCGTGAATGACCCATGTCGCGCGCAACAGCTTTGGATCAATTGCTGCGGAGTTCGCCGCAGCTCTGGAATTCGCGCCAAGTCGCGGAGGTTCGCGCGCGCGATACCGGATTCTCGTCACTCAATAGTTTGTTACCGGGTCAGGGATGGCCGCTGGGCGCGCTCATTGAGCTCTTACCGAAGCGCGAAGGCATTGGAGAGATGCGATTAGTCCTGCCGGCACTTAAGAAGCTCTGTCAGGAAGCGCGCGACATCGTGTTTGTTCGCCCGCCGCACTTGCCGTATCCACCGGCTCTCGCGAAAGCAGGCCTGCCGCTCAATCGCATCGTGTGGATCGACGCAACGAGCGATGAGGATGCGCGCTGGGTTGCCGAACAAACCTTACGACAAGGATTGGTAGGTGCCGTTCTACTATGGAGCGATTGCACGAAAGACATTTCGCTCAGGCGGCTGCAGCTCGCCGCGCGGGAAAGCGATGCACTGTCTTTTCTTTATCGATCTCCGCAGGCGGCGACCGCTGCCTCGCCGGCAGCACTTCGAATGACGCTCTCGCCGTTGCCAGCGGGATTGCAAATAGAGCTTCTCAAGGTTCAAGGCGGCAGACCAGCGCGCATCACGCTGCCGCCCAACCTTCTCCCCAAGCCTCCCTCTAGCGAAGCCGCATAGTGCGGAACCTTACGAATGTTGTGGCTCTCGATTTATTTTCCGCAGTTCGCGTTGGATATCCGTCCCTCACGGGAATCCACGCCGCTTGCCATTACCGATAAGCATGGCTCTCGCCGCTGGCTAATTGCTTGCAATGTCGCGTGTCAATCGGCCGGGATTCATCGAGGAATGGACGTAACGGGAGCTCTTGCGAGAGATCCAACACTAAAGCTTGTGGAGCGGTCGAAATCTTCGGAACGTCAGGCAATGAAGGCCTGCGGCGCGTGGGCAGAGCAGTACAGCAACTCCGTGTTTTTCGATCCATCGCGCTGGATGTTGTGGATCGAGATTGGCGCAAGCTTGACGTACTTCGGCGGGCTCGATGCTCTGGTTAGAAACATTGACGAGAACATCGAATCATTGGGCTATAGCGTGCGCTTCGGTGTTGCACCGACAGTTGAAGCCGCTGCGATTTTCGCAGTGGCTGCGCAAACGGGCGGCGTTCAACACAAATCTAAGCTTATCGATGCGCTATCGCCATTGCCGATCCGATTGCTCAACGCCTCGCCCGACACGATCGAGGCATTGAAGAGCGTTGGGTGGCAGCGTATTGGCGAGATATTGGCGCTGCCGCGCGATCAACTTTCGCGGCGTTTCGGCCCCGAGTTCACGCTATACATTGAGAAGCTCGTTGGCGCGCATCCTGATCCACGCGAGCCGTATCGCGCACCCACCACCTATCGGCGGCGATTCGACTTTGCGGACCCGATTCACAACGTCGAAGCGATGCTGTTTCCGCTTCGCCGCATGCTAAGTGAGTTGCAAGGATTCTTGCGCGGTCGTGACACGGCCTTACAACGTTTAACGCTGGAGCTACGGCATCACAAACAACAACCCACCCTTATCGAATTAAGAACGACAGCACCGCAGCGAGATAGCGGGCGCTTGCTCGCGCTGCTCCGCGAACAGCTCGATCGCACTCTATTGCCGGCTGACATTACAGAGCTGGCGTTGACTGTCGATCAGTTCGTGGCGCTTGGCGATACGCAGCTGGATCTTTTCAACACCACGCCCAAGCGGGAGAACGACTGGGCGGACCTACTCGATAAATTGCGAGCGCGATTGGGTGACAATGCCGTCAAACGATTGGGCTTAAGCAACGATCATCGCCCGGAGAAAGCTTGGTGCGTCGTTCATCAAGACCAACCCGAAGACAGCGTTGCCAGCGCCCTCAACACCCACGACGACGAACCCGAACGGCCGTTTTGGTTGTTAGATCCCACACCGTTACTGCAATTGCCTCGCCTCCTCGGCAAACCGGAACGCATCGAGGCTGGGTGGTGGACTGGCGATGAGTGTCGACGCGACTACTACATCGCCGAAACAAGTGAAGGCAGTCGCTGGTGGCTTTATAGAGACGCCAAGAAACAGCAGTGGTTTCTGCACGGCCTCTGGTCATGAACTACGCCGAACTCGTCTGCGTCACTAACTTCTCTTTCCAGCGCGGCGCATCGCGTCCGATAGAACTTGTTCATCAAGCCAAAACCTTGGGTTACTCGGCCTTGGCAATCGCCGACGAATGCAGTCTTGCCGGAATCGTTCGTGCCCACGAGGCTGCTCAAGAAGCTGACCTCCATCTTATTGTCGGCAGCCAATTCAAAACGCGAGAAGGCGACCGACTCGTTCTCGTGGCGCCTACGCAAACGGCGTATACGCAGCTATGCAAGCTGATCACGCGCGCACGGCGCGCGGCTCCTAAAGGCCAATACGTCATCGAGCGCGCCGATTTTTCGACAGATCTAACGGAATGCATAGCCTTGCTGGTCGCAACGCCTGTAACCGAAGCATCGGCCGAGTGGTTTGCCGAATTACCCTTTAGCTCGCGTTACCTTGCCTGCGTGCAATATTTGTCACAGTCCGCCGATCAAGATCTTGATGCGGCACTGCGTATCGCAGAACGGTTCGGTCTCACACCTGTTGCGACTAATGACGTGCACTATCACGTACGTGTTCGACGCGCGTTGCATGACGTACTGACGGCCATTCGATTAGGAACGACGGTCGACAAGATCGGAAAGCAAGCTTTCGCAAACGGCGAACGCCATCTTCGTCCGATTGCCACGATGGAGAAGCTGTTCCCAAGGGAACTCATGGAGGCTAGCGTCGCGATTGCACGGCAATGCTCTTTTTCCCTCGATCGTCTGAATTACGAATATCCTCATGAACTCGTCCCAGCGGGCGAAACGCCAGCGACACACCTTCGCAAACTAACTGAGTCCGGGGCGCGCACTCGATGGCCTCAAGGTGTGCCGGCCGATGCGCGTACATTGATCGAGAAAGAACTCGCGCTGATCGCCGACATGAAGTACGAGCATTACTTCTTGACGGTTGAAGACATCGTCCGGTTCGCGCGATCGAAGGAGATTCTCTGCCAAGGACGCGGCAGCGCGGCGAATTCTGTGGTGTGCTATGCGCTGCGCGTCACCGAAGTGGATCCTGCTCGCGTAGGGGTGTTGTTCGAGCGCTTCATCTCGAAGGAACGCGCTGAGCCGCCGGATATCGACATCGACTTCGAGCATCAGCGGCGCGAAGAAGTCATCCAATACATCTATTTGAAATACGGCCGCGAGCGCGCGGCGCTCGCGGCCACCGTGATTTGCTATCGCCGCCGCATGGCCGTCCGGGATGTCGGCAAGGCGCTCGGTTTTGCGCCCGACATCGTAGATGCCCTTGCAAAGTCGCTCCATTGGTTCGATGACGGTACCACCCTGCCCGACGAACTCGCCAAAGTGGGCTTCAATCCAAACTCCCTCATAGCAAAGCAACTCGTCTTGTTGGTGAAAGATATCTTGGGATTCCCACGTCACTTATCACAGCACGTCGGCGGCTTCGTCATTTCAGAGCATCCACTCGCTACGCTAGTGCCTCTCGAAAACGCGGCAATGCCGGATCGAACGATCATTCAATGGGACAAGGAAGATCTCGAAAGTTTGAAACTCTTGAAGGTCGACTGCCTGGCGCTTGGCATGCTCTCGGCGATTCGTCGTGCGCTTGAGATGGTTGGCGCCCGTCGCCGCCAATCCTTTGCGATGCAAGACATCCCTGCCGAAGACCCGGCGACCTACGACATGTTATGCCGAGGTGAAGCGATCGGCGTCTTCCAGGTTGAGTCTCGCGCGCAACTATCGATGCTGCCGCGTCTCAAGCCTCGTTGCTATTACGACCTCGTCATTGAAGTGGCAATCATTCGACCAGGTCCGATTCAAGGCGGCATGGTTCATCCCTACCTCCGTCGTCGACAGGGATTAGAGACGATCGATTACCCAAGCCCTGCACTTAGAGACGTGCTCGGCCGAACCCATGGTGTGCCGTTATTCCAAGAACAGGTCATGCAGATCGCGATAGTTGCGGCAGGCTTTAGCGCGGGCGAAGCGGATCACGTACGTCGGTCCATGGCAGCTTGGCAGCGTCGGGGCGGACTAGATCATTTTCGAGACAAGCTTATCGGCGGCATGCTCGAACGTGGCTACACCCAGGAGTTCGCCACGCAGATTTACGACCAGGTCTTGGGCTTCGGCAGTTACGGTTTTCCGGAGTCGCATGCCGCCTCGTTCGCTTTGTTGGTCTATGTGTCGGCGTGGCTTCGCTGTCACGAGCCCGCAGCATTTTGTGCGGGCTTGCTAAATAGCTGGCCCATGGGGTTCTACGCGCCTGCACAACTCATCGCGGATGCGCGTCGCAATGGAGTTGAATTTCGAGCAGTGGATGTGACGATCAGCCAGTGGGATTGCACCCTAGAGTTCGATGATCAGCGATGCGCCTCAGTACGTCTGGGGTTACGCATGATCAGTGGCCTAGCGGAGGCTCAAGCGACCGCCATTGTCGAGCGCCGAACCGAGCACGGCTTCGATTCAGTTCAAGACTTGGCACATCGCGCCCACCTCAATCGCCGCTCGATTCACGTACTAGCTCGATCTGGCGCGTTACAAACTCTGTCGGGATCGCGGCCGAACGCCCAATGGGAAGCACTCGGCGTCCAACGCCTACCTGGATTATTGGCCGGGCACTCCGCCACCGAATCGCGGATTGCTTTGAAATCTCCGTCAGAGGGAAAGGAAACGGTCGAGGACTATCGAAGTCTCGGCTTCACGCTGGGTCGACATCCGCTTGCCTTGCTGCGACCAAAGCTGGATCAGCTTCGCGTACGACGCGCAAAGGATCTCGCTTCGATACCAAACGGCACCTTCGTCAAAGTCGCCGGCGTCGTAACGCACCGGCAACGCCCCGAGACCGCCGGCGGCGTCATCTTCGTCTCACTCGAAGACGACACAGGGATTAGCAACCTGATCATCTGGCCAAAGATTCTGCAGGCACAACGCAGTGCGGTGCTGGCATCACAACTAATGGTGGTGTTCGGCGAGCTGCAGAATCAGCAAGGCGTCATTCATGTGGTGGCGCGGAAGGTTGAGGATTACAGCTCGTGGTTGGGGGAGCTGAGTACGACTTCGAGGGATTTTCATTGAACCGCTTTGCATTCACGAGATCTCGGATATCACACAACCTTAAGGTGGTTCGCGTAAACGCGCGCTGACGGGGGTTTGGTCGAGTCTTTGCCGTCGTAGACGACAACGCGATTGCGGCCAGCGTGCTTGGCATGGGTTAGCGCCGCGTCCGCATGCATCAACAAATCTCGCAACTCGTAACCCGAGTCGTGCGTGCCGGCAATGCCGAAACTCGCGGATACTTTGGAACGCTTCGCGTCATCCGCACCCTGCATGGAACCTGCAATGGCAGTGCGCAACTGATCGGCTCGCAGCCGCGCATCTTCGATATTGCAACCGGGCAGCAAGAGACCGAATTCCTCCCCGCCCACTCTCGCAAACACATCTGTCGCCCGCAAATGAACGAGACAAGCTTGGACGGCATTCTTCAATATTACGTCGCCTTCCGCATGTCCGAATCGATCGTTGACCGATTTAAAATGATCCAGATCGCACAGCACGACGCAGGCTTCTTGCCGCATCCTCCGGGAGTTGCGCAGCGACACCTCGGCAAGCTCCATGAAATGAGGCCGATTGAAAATGCCGGTGAGCCCGTCGCGACGCGACAGCTTCATGAAATGCAACTGCGAGCGTTTGGTCTTGTATGCCCACAAGCCAATAAAGAACACTACCAGCATCAGAATCGCGACATACAAACGAATGTTTTCGACGGCCTTCGTGTCGAGCTTGCGCTCCAACTGCAGCACCTCGTTCTGACGATTCAGAGAGCTGATTTTAAGCTGATGCGACGTCAACTCATGCTTCGCACGCTGGAACGCCAATTGCCGCGCGCTCTCGTCGCTTAGATACCCTCGATCGGCTGCCACGAATTGTTCGTAGTAACCGAGAGCGGTCTTCGTATCGCCCTGCGCCTTGGCTATCTCGTATAAAAGACGATAGCCGCGCGCCAGCGATTCGGTGTACTCGTTTTTCGCCGAACTTGCGACGGTCGCCAATGCGAACTGCCGGCTCAGGCTCAAATTACCCGCTTGTCGATAGGCTTGCGCGAGCAGCGATTCATGCGTTGCGATCAGCTGCGGATAGTTCGTCTGCCGTACTTCGGTGTAGTGTTCGTTCAAGAGCTTGATCGCCTCGTCGTTGCGGCCCTGCTCAAGATGAATACGAGTGGCGTAACTGCGAATCAAGCCGGTGCGCACGGCATCGCGATCGCGCACGCACGCATCGAGGATGGGGGCGAACTCCAAATTAAACGCCGCCAACTGTCCGCTCTTCTGCAGCGCCGATAGCTTCAATTCGCCGCCGCGACAAATACCCGTACTGGCCCAATTCAAATCCATCATGTTCTGCGCATACGATCGACCGAGGTCGTACTGCCCAACCGCCGTATAAAGAAACGCAGCCACACCGAATCCCTGCGCGCGAGCTTCCTGGTCCGTGATCTGGGGCAATAATTCAAGCAGCTTGGTGAGTCGCGAGAACGCCTCGTCATAGCGCTTTGCAAAGGACAACACATTCACGATCGTTGCGCCGGCGCGAAACCGCAGCGTGAGATCGCTGGACTCGTCGAGCACCGCTTTGAGCAATGGAATGGCGTCTTCGTAATCGCCGTCGTAAATACGATTCCAACCTTGCAAATAACGCAGATGCCAACGCTGCTCGGGCTGCAACTCATCGGATCGCTGATCGGAGGCTTTCAAAATCGCCGAGAACTCATCGTGATTGAAAAGCTTAATCGCATCGGCTTTTCGCAATGGCTCGGCTGCCGATTGAGGATCCGCAGCGACCGCAGCAACCATCCGTAACGACAGATAGCTCAAAAGCACAAGCACGCCCAACCCGCGGAGGGCCGAACGCGTGGCATTCGAGCTTTGTGGGCTTGAACTCACAAAGAAGACGCAAAGCCAGTTGTGACGGATCGTCTTCATCCTGATCATCATAAGGGCCGGGCAGTGTCGCGCAACAGATACCGAGGACCAGTCGTTAGGGCGGGTCTCTAGGCGCAGCCAGAGCGGGGAGCCGATAGCGATTCCTTTCTGGCTAACGACCAACGACTAACGACTAGCCCAAAGCGTTGAATGCGGGCACCATTTTCAATAGCCCTTGCACTGGAGAGTAGGATGGCGAATCGAACGGTGACTTGTTTAGATGGAAAAATTTGATGACGCAGCTACTAGCGGACGATGAACCTCCGCCGTTTCGCATAGAACGCGAGACAGGATCCTCTCCGTTCTTATTGATATGCGATCACGCGGGTCGACGCATTCCGCGCTGCTTAAATTCATTGGGTGTCGCGGAGTCCGAGCTCGAGCGGCACATCGCCTGGGACATCGGCGCGGGCGCTCTTGCAGTCAAGTTATCGACGCTTCTCGACGCCTTTGCCATTCTGCAAACGTATTCGCGATTGGTGATCGACTGTAATCGCCCGATAGGCAGTCCAGGTTCGATCGTATCGTTAAGCGAGCACACTCCAATTCCCGGAAATATCGTCATCTCGGCAAATGAAGCCGATCGTCGCGCGCAAGCGATCTTTTGGCCGTATCACCACCGCATTCGCCGGGAGCTGGACGCCAGACTCGCAACGCTGCGCCCCACGGTACTGGTCTCGGTTCACAGTTTCACACCCGTCTTCAAATCGAACACGCGCAGCATGCATGCCGGCATTTTGTATCAACGAGATCCGCGCCTCCCACATCGCTTGCTTGGCATCCTGCGACGCGATTCGAATTTGATCGTCGGCGATAACGAACCCTATTCGGTCAGCGATCTCACCGACTATGCCATTCCGGAATACGGCGAGCGACGCGGCCTGCCGCATGTCGAATTAGAGATCCGGCAGGACTTGATTGCGGAGGATGCTGGCCAAGCCGTCTGGGCGCAGCGCATCGCAACTGCCCTTCAAGAAGCTGCGGCAGGTTTGTACTAGAACCGATCTCACAGTCAAAGTGGCCGTGTACGAGTTGGCAACGCGAGTAGCGGGTAGCGGGTAGTTCAGAATTCGGAATTCGGCGTGCCAGAGCATGCGTGCTTTGTAGCTTTCATTTTCTTTCCAACCCGCCACCCGCTTCTTAATTCACTTCGGCTGACTCTTAGCGCTGTCTAGCCACTTCGTGACCGGCTTCCACTGCTCCCAATCCGGCGCAGCCAAATACTCGGGCAATTCGAAGATTCCCATGCCGCGCTGATACGCACGTAGGTAATTGGTCGACTGGCGCAAGGCCGCAAGATACGGCACTTTGAGTTTGCCGAGATAGGTGTCCAATTCGTCGAACAACAACGTGTTTTCGCGCACGCGATTCGCAATGACCGCCAACCGCGCTTGTGCGCGCTGCACCTTACCCAGCTCCAACAATTCCTCCATGAAGTGTGCGCATGCCTTCATGTCGATGGGGCTCGGCAAGACGGGAACCAGGATGGTCTCCGCGCGGCGAACTAATTCGTTCAATTCCGAACCGTGTGTACGGGCCGGCGCATCGATTACCAACACTTCGGTGTCGCGAGGAACATTACGTAGACCGTCGTCGAAGGCCGCGACGCCGTTGATCTTGGGCAAGTCTTCAGGCCGGATTGCGAGCCAGTCGAGCGCGGTGCGTTGCGGATCGTAATCGGCCAGGCTGACCTTAAAGCCTTCGCCGGCAAAGTAGCAGGCCACGTTGGTGGACAACGTGCTCTTGCCGCAACCGCCCTTCGAATTCATCACCATCACATGACGCATGATTTCCCTCGCTCGCTATGCAACGCTCGAGCGTCGCTTGTTCGATTTAGAAGTAATGACTCTTGGAGTCGCTCTGAAAAATCTCGATGCTGTAACTTAAGCTTAGACGCACTTTCGGGTCGCTTCCCTAGCTACCTAGCGCTTGGATGACGTTTAATACGTCTTAAATTAAGACGCAGCCGGTCAAAAGTCCATGATCATGACGTTTCAAAACCCTAACAGGACTCAAATCGGCGAGCTATTGGCGCAGGCGCAAACGATTGCGGTGGTTGGCCTCTCCGCAAACCCTGCCAAACCGAGCTTCGACGTCGCGACCGCCCTGCAGCGCTACGGTTACCGAGTCGTGCCCGTTTCTCCGTCGCTCACCTCGTGGCAAGGTATCCCGGCGTTCTCGACACTGGCCGAGGCGAAGGCAGGTTTAGGTCCGACACCCATCGATATCGTGGACGCATTCCGCCAATCTCAGTTCGTCGCGGGCATTGTCGATGAGTGCATCAGCCTGAAATTGCCGGTGTTGTGGCTGCAATTGGGTGTCATCGACGAAGCGGCAGCGCTGCGCGCTCAAAGCGCCGGGATGACCGTCGTCATGGACAAATGTATCAAGGTGGAGCGGATGCGACTCTGACGGCCACTGTCACGCTTGCATGCATGTGCTCACTAGAATGCAGGCACCCATAGACAGAGGTGGCCACTTGGTTGAGAATCGGCCCGTAAGAGACGCACGCCATCGACGCGACTAATCGATTTCAGGGCGATGCCGGGGGATACATGAATAAGCAAACCGCTCGTGGGCTAGATGCCGAGCTGGGCCCGATGACCGACGCAGACGTCGTCGACTACCTGCAACACAATCCGGATTTCTTTGAGAGCCATGCCGCGTTACTCGGCAAATTGCGGCTCCCGCATCACGAACGAGGCGCCGCGACCGTGTCGCTGGTCGAACGGCAGGTCCAAGTTCTGCGTGACAAGAACCAGGCGTTGGACCAACGTCTGCATGAATTCGTCGATGTCGCCCGCGCCAACGATGCGCTGACCGACAAGATTCACCGCCTCTCCTGCCGCCTCATTTGTGCGCGAGGCGCTGCGCAGATCATCGAAACGCTCGAATCGGCATTGCGCGATGATTTCGGCGCATCCGATTGGCTGCTCGTGCTGACTCGGGCGGATGTGCCGCAGCTGGCGCGCATTGTCAGCCGGCATTTGCGTATCGCCTCGCGCGATGCGGCCGAACTCAAAACCTTCGATACTTTTTTTGAATCATCGCGTCCACGTTGCGGTCAGATTCGCGATTCGCAGCGCGACTACCTATTCGGCGAAGGCACGGTCGAGATTGGGTCAGCCGCGCTGGTGCCATTGGGTCCGCAAGCCAGTTTCGGTCTGCTGGCCATCGGCAGTCACGACGCGAATCGTTTCCATCCGACCATGAGCACCGATTTTCTCGCCCGCATCGGCGATTTGGTGAGCGCCGCCATCGGCGAGCTTTAATTGTCGGCCCAGAAATTCTAAGGCCCGGGCTGCCTGACCGCTAAGCGCCATGCAGTCCGTTGCCCTCGAACAAATCGAATCCTTCCTCGCACATCTCGCGACCGAGCGCCGGCTGTCGCCGCACACGGCCAGTAGCTATCGCGTCGATTTGGAAAGCCTAGTCGCATTCTGCGACAAGCAAGCATTAGCGGAATGGTCGCAACTCGACGGCCAACATGTTCGCGCCTTCGCGGCGGGTGAACATCGTCGCGGCATTGCGCCTCGCAGCATTCAGCGACGGCTCTCGGCGACCCGCAGCTTTTATCGCTACCTGCTGCGCGAAAGCATTGTCACGCGCAACCCGGGCATCGATATTCAAGCACCGAAGGGCAAGAAGCGATTGCCTGCGACGCTCGACACCGATCAGATGGCGAGGCTATTGGCCTTCCGGGCCGATGAGACGCTGGATGTCCGCGACAAAGCGATCATGGAATTGTTCTATTCATCGGGCTTGCGATTAGCCGAGCTGATCGACCTCGATCTCACCGATATAGACTTGCGCGATCGCATGGTTCGCGTCACCGGCAAAGGCAACAAGACTCGCGTTGTCCCGATCGGTCGCCACGCCATCGATGCGATCAATGCTTGGCTCCTGTCGCGCGCATTCATCGCTAAACAAGAAAGCGCGGCGTTGTTTGTGAGCCGTACCGGCGCCCGCCTAGGGCATCGCATCGTTCAGACTCGATTGGCCGAGTGGGCTAAAAAGCAGGGTCTCGGTTTACACGTACATCCGCATATGTTTCGTCACTCATTCGCCACGCATCTACTTGAATCGAGCCAGGATCTACGCGCCGTGCAAGAGTTATTGGGACACGCCAATATCTCGACAACGCAGGTCTATACCCACCTTGATTTCCAACACCTCGCCAAAATATATGATGCGGCGCATCCCCGTGCGCGACGCAAGACGGGCTGAGTCTCCTTAATCTTCGCGCTCCCATCGAATTTAAAGTCGCCACGACTTAAGATTCGGCGACTCAAGATTCAAATGGCCTCCGTTCCCGCCTCCACTGTCGAATTAATTTGGATCGCGCATGCCAGCTCATGACACCGCAAACTCAGCCGTACAGCTTCACGGAACAACCATTCTGTCGGTTCGTCGCAACGGCATCGTGGCGGTGGGCGGCGATGGCCAAGTGTCGATGGGCAACACCATCATGAAGGGCAATGCCCGTAAAGTTCGGCAGCTGTACGAAGGTAAAGTGCTCGCGGGATTTGCAGGCGGCACCGCCGACGCGTTTACGCTCTTCGAGCGCTTCGAAGCTAAATTGCAGCAATACGGAAACTTAACGCGCGCCGCGATCGAATTGGCAAAGGATTGGCGCACGGACCGCAGCCTGCGCCGTCTCGAAGCACTACTGATCGTCGCCGATAACAAAAGCTCATTTATCGTGTCAGGGAACGGCGATGTCATCGAACCCGAAGACGACATCATGGCCATCGGCTCCGGCGGCTCGTATGCGTTGTCCGCCGCACGCGCTTTGGCGCAGAACACGGAACTCGACGCCCGCACGATCGTCGAAAAGTCATTGAACATCGCCGCCGATATCTGTGTCTTCACGAACAGGAATTTGACGATTGAGGAATTGAAATGAAGTCGCTAGGGGTTAGCGGTTAGGGGTTAGGAGTTAGCCAGACAAGAAGCCGCGCGCCTCTCTACTCTTCCTCTCACTTCTGGCTAACCCCTAACTCCTAACTCCCAACGCCAAACCTCTGACCATTAGCGACTAACGACTTCCCCATATGTCCTCCATGACCCCGAAAGAAATCGTCCACGAACTCGATAAGCACATTATCGGGCAAGGCGCTGCCAAGCGCGCGGTCGCCATCGCGCTGCGCAATCGTTGGCGCCGCATGCAAGTGAACGAACTGTTGCGACCTGAGATCACGCCGAAAAATATTTTGATGATCGGCCCAACGGGCGTCGGCAAAACTGAAATCGCGCGACGGCTCGCAAAACTCGCCAAAGCGCCTTTCATTAAAGTTGAAGCCACGAAGTTCACCGAGGTGGGCTACGTTGGGCGTGAAGTGGATTCCATCATCAAAGACTTGATGGACGTTGCCGTCAAAATGACGCGCGAAGCGGAAACAGCGAAAGTGAAGCATCGCGCGATGGATGCTGCCGAAGATCGCGTCCTCGACGTACTGCTGCCGCGCCCTAGGTCAATAGGCTTCGACACTGAAGTCGAGCCGCAAGCCAAGGACAACGATACGCGTCAACGCTTTCGCAAAATGTTGCGCGAAGGCCAGCTCGACGATAAAGAAATCGAAATAGAGGTTCGCGCAGTGCCGATGGGCGTCGAAATCATGGCGCCTCCGGGCATGGAAGATCTTTCGCAGCAGCTACAAGGCATGTTCGCCAACTTAGGGGGGACGCGGAGCAAGACTCGCCGCATGAAAGTGCGCGAGGCGTTCAAGATTCTGATCGAGGAAGAAGCCGCCAAGTTGGTCAACGAAGACGAACTGAAATTAGACGCACTGACGAATGCCGAGCAAAACGGAATAGTCTTCATCGACGAAATCGACAAGATTGCGCGTCGCCAAGAAACCGCGGGTGCAGACGTGTCTCGTGAAGGCGTACAGCGCGACCTGCTACCGCTTGTCGAAGGCAGCACGGTCACAACGAAATACGGCATAGTAAAAACCGATCACATTCTGTTCATCGCTTCCGGCGCGTTCCATATGTCGAAGCCCTCCGATTTGATTCCGGAGTTGCAAGGGCGCTTTCCAATTCGAGTCGAGCTCGATGCGCTTAAGGTGGAGGATTTCATCCGCATCTTGACCGAACCGAGTGCGTCTCTGTGCACGCAGTACCGCGCACTACTTGAAACCGAAGGCGTACATCTCGAGTTCACGACGGACGGGGTTCGTCGCCTGGCTGAAGTCGCCTACCAAGTGAATGAGCGCACGGAGAACATTGGCGCACGACGGCTGCATACGGTGATGGAGCGGCTCCTGGAGGAGCTTTCTTTCGAGGCTGCAGACAGAAGCGGCGCAAAAATCGTGGTCGATGCCGGCTACGTCGATCAACATCTCGGTGAGTTGGTCAAAGACGAAGACCTGACGCGCTATATTCTCTAATCATGTCCCCCACCTCTTTAAAATTGCGCACGGTCGCGCGCGTGCTCGAAGTCACCTTCGACGACGGCACTAGTTATTCGTTGTCTTTCGAATATCTCCGCGTGTACTCACCGTCAGCCGAGGTTCGCGGACACGGACCTGGGCAAGAGACGCTGCAAATCGGCAAACAGAATGTGCGGGTAACTAAGGTCGAGCCTGTGGGTCACTATGCCGTGCGTTTAGTGTTCGACGATGGGCATGACAGCGGCCTCTTCACGTGGAATTACTTGCACGAATTGGGACGCGAACAGCAAACGAAGTGGCAACAGTATCTCGCGCGCTTGCGCGACTTGGGCATTCCTTACGCGGCAGCCCCCAGCAGTTAAGCGCTCGAAATTGGCGTCACCACGAACATAGTTAAATCGAACACGTAGGCAGTTCCCTCAACGCGCACACGGCGCGATTCGAATCACATTTCCGCCAGACGGTGCGGCGATCCCGATAGCTTCTGGTCACAGTCGCGGCGCGACAAGCGAGTTAGGCTGCTTTTCCTTAATTAGCAGCAGTACGCCCGCATCGTGACGCAAATTCTTGTCGACGCCGAGCCACCCAAGGAAGGAGATGAGCTCTCCCGGCGTCTATCCGACGAACAACTTGCGTTGCTCTGCACGAGCTCGCAAGCGGCCATTTTGGGCGCCGCGATTGCCGGGCTGTATATCTTTTGGCTACTGCTCGATGAGCATTCGTTGATGAAGGTCGGCGCCTGGTATGGCGCGCTACTTGCGATCTCGTTAGTGCGCGGCGCTCTGCAGCACCACTATGTGACGACCTTCGATCCTGCAGCCGTTCACCACAACAAACGCCTGCGCACGCTGCTGTTAGGCGCACTCGTCCTTTACGGATTTATCTGGAGTGTGCCGAGCACTTGGTTGTTGAGCGACGATCCTGCCAGGCAAATCTTGATGGCGGTATTTCTAGTAGGCCTGTCGGCGTCAGGTTTAGGATCGCTGACACCTGTGCGCGGCGCTTACGCAAGCTTCCTGTTGCCGTTCATGTTGCCGATTGCGATCGAATACATCTCAGTGGGCGACGAATTCGCAAACGTAGGCGTCGGCATTGCAATCTACTGCGCAGCGATGGTGGTCGCTGCGCGCCGCAGCACACGCAGTATCGAGCATTCAATCCGACTGCGACTCGAAAACGCCGCGCTGGCAGCACGACTGCAAAAGGAGAAGGACGTAGTCGAACGGGCCAATCGCGATTTGGAGCAACAGATCGCGCAGCGCGAACATACCGAGGCGGAACTGCGCATCGCGAAATCCAAAGCGGAAACAGCGAATCGAGCAAAAAGCCAATTCTTGGCCAACATGAGCCACGAGCTGCGCACGCCGCTCAACGGCATTTTGGGGATGTCCGATTTACTGCTGCGCACCACGCCGACCGCAAAACAGACGAAGTATGCGCTGACTATTCGCAATGCCGGTGATCGCCTGCTGCGGTTGATCAACGATATCTTCGACATGGCGCGTATTGAAGCTGGCGCGCTGCGTTTCGAGCACATTGCCTTCTCTCCGCGCCAAATCATCGATGAAGCCGTCGAAAGCATGACCGACCAAGCCGCAGTGAAAAATCTTGCGCTGACGGTTCACATCGATGCGGAAATCCCCGAGCAGGTGTTGGGCGATCCGCATCGCTTGCGCCAAGTGCTGATTAACCTACTGTCGAATGCCATCAAGTTCACGAGCGTGGGCGGAATTCGCATCCAATTGCAACGAGGGATGATGCGGACTGCAGCGGACTCGACAACCACTCACTTACGTTGGTCGGTTGCCGATACCGGCATTGGAATCGTGGAAGACAGCCGTGACCAGCTGTTCGTGCCGTTCTCGCAACTGGACGTGTCCGTCACCCGAAAATTCGGCGGTAGCGGTTTGGGCCTCGCGATTTGCAGAGAAATCGTCAATGCGCTCGGCGGCACCATCGGCATGGAAAGCGAGCCCGGCGTCGGCTCTACCTTCTGGTTCGAGCTGCCGTTGGAGGCGTCCGACAAGATTGCGCAACCGGCTCTAGATCCAAACCAGACCGCACCCGCCTCCGCACACGTCGGCGCCAAAGTGCTGGTGGTGGAGGACAACACAACGAACTGCCAGTTGGTCGTCGAAATGTTGCAACTCTCCGGCTGCACTGTGAGTGCCGTGGGCAACGGCATTGAGGCGCTTGCGCAGATCGAGGCCCACGATTTCGATCTCGTGCTCATGGATTGGCACATGCCGGAAATGGATGGACTCACCGCGACCCGAGCCATTCGCGCCCGCGAGGCGGCCATCGCATCGCACAGGCGATTGCCCATCGTAACCCTCACCGCCAGCGTGATGCCCGGCGACCGGCAGGCCTGCGAACGCGCCGGCATGGACGATTTTCTGGCCAAGCCGTTTACTTACGACGAGTTAATGACGGTGGTACAGCGCTGGTTGCCCAACGTTTGCACGGTCTGAGCGGGGCCGACTCCCGCAGGCGCTGCTACAATGCGGCATGGATTCCGATGCTGCAAAAGGCGCTCACGGCGCTCCCTCTCCCTCTGAAACCGACTTCGGCTACCAGCAGGTGCCGGTCGGCGAAAAAGCCGGTCGCGTGCGAGAAGTCTTCGAGTCGGTCGCCGGCAAATACGACGTGATGAACGACCTGATGTCGATGGGCGTCCATCGGCTGTGGAAGCACTACACGTTGTCGCAAACAGGCTTACGTCCGGGACAAAACGCGCTCGACGTGGCCGGCGGCACCGGTGACTTGGCGGCGGGCATGTCGAAACAAGTCGGCGACGATGGTTTAGTCATGCTAACGGACATCAATGCGGCCATGCTCGCGCGCGGCCGCGATCGTATGGTGGACTTAGGCATCGTGCGAAATTTGCGCGTATCGCTCGCCAACGCCGAAAGCCTGCCGTTCAAGGATCAAAGCTTCGACTGCGTCACCATCGCGTTTGGCTTGCGCAATGTGACGGATAAGGCTGCCGCTCTTCGTTCGATGTTGCGCGTGCTGCGCCCTGGCGGCCAACTGCTGGTGCTCGAGTTCTCCAAGCCAACAGCGCCCGGATTGAAGCCGATCTACGACATGTACTCATTCAACGTCCTGCCGTGGCTCGGCAAGATGATTGCAAAAGACGAAGCCAGCTATCGCTATCTTGCGGAATCGATACGCCGCTTTCCGGATCAGGAAACGTTGCGTTCGATGATGCAGGATGCCGGTTTCAGCCGCTGTGAGTATCACAACCTGAGCGGCGGCATCGTCGCGCTCCATCGGGGCTATAAATTTTGAGCTGTCTGCAACATAGCGAAGCTCTACGAGTTCGATTGCTCCTTTGGCAGAGCGCCGCTCCTGTCTGGCTGCGGCCTGTAGCCAGTAACCTGTAGCCTATTCCGTGCTCCTGACGCCGCTCGAATCTCTCTTGAACCGCAACATTGCCGGCAGCGCCGCCGCGCGCGTCGCATGTCAGCGACTCAACGGTAAAACGTTGGCCGTGAATGTGACTGGCGCGCCCTCCAATACATTGTTGAGTTTGTACTTCAAAAGCGATGGCGACCGGATCGCCATCTCCACCAAGAACGAAGCGCCCGTATCGGCAACGCTGTCCGGCACTCCCCTTGCCTACCTGAGCATGGTTGGCAAGCAGCCGGAAAACGTACTTCGCTCCGGGGCCATTCGCATCGAAGGGGATGCCGAGGTCGCGCAAGCGTTTCGGGATTTGCTCGCGGCCGCGCAACCGGATTTCGAGGAAGAACTCTCGCGCGTGGTCGGCGATGTGGCCGCGCATCAACTTGGAAAAATGGCTAAAGACGCCTTTGCCTTCGGCGAGCGCGTGGCCAGCACGTTTGCGCAAAACGTGTCCGAGTATCTACAAGAAGAAAGTCGTGACACGGTCACTCGCATCGAAGTCGATGAATTCAACGAAGCCGTCGATCAACTTCGGGACGCGGTCGATCGAGCGGCGGCCCGATTGCATAACCTGCACAAATAAGACGCCCGAATTAGACAACCCAATTAGTCGACCACCATCCCAAGCATGACTCTTTCCGTCCTCAAGCGTTTATTGCAAATTCAACGCGTACTCGTCCGTCACGGCTTGGACGAGTACATCGAGAAAACGCATTTGCTGCGCCCGATGCGTTGGCTTTTCCTGCTGTCGCCCGCGACGTGGTTTCAACGTAGCCGCGGCGGATCGCGCGGCGAGCGACTCCGCTTGGCATTCGAAGAACTCGGCCCGATCTTCATGAAGCTCGGGCAGGTCTTGTCCACACGCCGTGATTTGCTGCCACCCGATATCGCCGATGAGCTCGCCAAGCTGCAAGATCGCGTACCGCCATTCAGCAGCGACGAAGCGCTTCGCATCGTGAGCGCCGCGTACGAACAACCGGTAGACCAAGTCTTCGCATCGTTCGACGTCGAGCCACTGGCAGCCGCCACCATCGCACAGGTCCACTCGGCCCGACTCAAAAGCGGGCGCGAAGTCGTTGTGAAAATCGTGCGCCCCGGCATTCGTGAGAAGATCGAACGCGACCTCGCCGTAATGTACACGCTCGCCGAGTTGGCGCTGCGCTACTCGAGCGAAGGCCATCGATTGCGCCCGGTGGAGCTGGTGCGCGAGTACGAGAAGACCATCCTCGACGAGTTGGATTTGATGCGCGAAGCAGGCAATGCATCGCAACTCAAGCGCAACTTCGCAGGCTCCAATCTTCTGTATGTTCCCGAAGTGCATTGGGAATACTGTCGCCGCAACGTGATGGTGATGGAACGGATTCGCGGCACTCTGATCAGCAATATCGAGGAGTTCAAGCGGCTCGGCGTCAATTTCCAGCGCTTGTCGGAGAACGGCGTCGAGATTTTCTTCACGCAGGTGTTCAAGCACAACTTTTTCCACGCCGACATGCATCCCGGCAATATCTTTGTGTTCACCGAGAACCCCGATCAACCGCGCTACGCCGCGGTCGACTTCGGCATCGTGGGCACTCTGGACCCACGAGATCAGTACTATCTCGCCGAAAACATGCTGGCATTCTTTAATCACGACTACCGCCGTATCGCTCAGTTGCATATCGATTCGGCCTGGGTGCCGACGCAAACTCGCGTCGACGAATTGGAATCGGCAATACGCACAGTCTGCGAGCCGATCTTTCAGAAGCCGCTGTCCGAGATTTCGTTCGCGCAGGTACTGATGGGGTTATTCGAGACCGCGCGTCGATTTGGCATCAGCGTGCAGCCGCAATTGCTGCTGCTGCATAAGACACTGCTGCAAATCGAAGGCCTGGGTCGATTGCTTTACCCGCAGTTGGATCTCTGGAAAACCGCGCAGCCCATCATGGAAAAATGGATGCGTGAGCGAGTGAGCCCGCTTGCCCTCCTGAAGCGTTTGCACGCACAGGCTCCCGAGATAGCCGAGGTGATCAACACGCTGCCGCAACTATTGCATCGAGCGACTCGCTTGGCAGCGGAAGATCAGCTCAGCGTATCCGTACAAGACCGCAACGCTGCGCAAATGCGCGAAGTAGTGCGCGAGAGTGGACGACGTCGCGACTACGCACTGCTCGCCTCGGCGCTCATACTCGGTGGGATTTTGTGGTTTATCTTTGCACGCGAACCGATGTGGCCCGGTGCGCTCAGTCTCGCAGCCGGCGCATTTTCATTCTGGAAATCCCGTTAGCGCTCAGCGGTGAAGTCGGCGATCCTTTCCAGCTAGCCGCATGAATCTCCAAGACATCAAAGCTTTCGTTGCACTGGCCGAGACCGGGTCGACCGTGGCCGCCGCACGGCGATTGCGATTGACACAACCGGCGACGACACGCCGCATTCAACGCTTCGAAGCTGCCATGGGCGACTTACCCTTGCTCGATCGCAGCGTGAAGCCGCCGACGCTGACTTCAAACGGCCGACAAGTTCTTGAGCGGTGCCGTCTCGTGCTCGCGTCGCTCCAGGATTTGAGATCGAGTGCGCATAGCGCATCTCTGCCTGTGGGGGAACTGCGCATTGGCGTCGCGCAGGGACTTGGCGATCTCGCATTGGGCAGTCCGCTGGATCGTCTGCGACGACAATTTCCGGGACTCATGCTGAACGTTGTATCCGATTGGTCGGCCGCGTTGTTGGAAGACGTGCGCGCCGGTACGTTAGATTGCGCAGTAGGCGTACTGCTCAATGGACACGTACCGCTGGGCATGCGCAGTCAATCGCTGGGCGAAGACAAACTAGTTGTGTTGGCTGCACGTGGGTTCGAGCTGCCTAAGAAACGGGGGGCCCTGCAGTTACGGGATCTGACTGGACTGAATTGGGTGCTGCATCCTCATGGCTGTGCGTACCGCGCGCTGCTTGAAGATATGCATCGTCAGACGGGGACTCGCATGCGGATCGCCGCACAAGTTTATGAGCGCGATCTGCGCCTATCACTGATCGCCAGGGGTGTGGGCCTCGGGATCGCTACGTCTCGCGCACTTAAAGGCGCGTCCCTGCGACGCAAATTGCGCGTCGTCGAAATTTGCGACTTCGCGCCACGGGCGGCGTTAACGCTTTTCTATTCCGACGCGCTCGGGCCGCTCGCAGTGGCCGTGGACACTTTTTCCGCGTCCCTCACTGCTGAATTGCTGGCCAATGCATAATGCGCATAATCTTCATGCAAATTTTGCATTTGCGTTAACTACCGCCTCGATTCTAGGCTCGTGCATCAGGAGGACGCATGAGCATCATTCTCTACACGAGCTGGATCAGCACGTTCGCGCGCAAGGTTGCCATTGGCCTGGAACTCAAAGGCCTTGCCTACGAATCCATCGACGGGCTGCGGCGCGATTTCCGCACGCAACTAACCGCACTCAATCCTCGCGCCGAAGTACCGGTCCTCAAGGATGGAGATGTCACGGTCGTTAACTCGAGCGACATCTTGCAATACCTCGAGTGGCGCTATCCGTCGCCAGCGCTTTATCCCGCCGAGATTAGCGAGCGTGTCGTCGCCCGAGCGCTAGAACGCCTGGCCGATCAGCGCTTCGATTCTATCGTCGTGGATTCCAGTATTTGGAAATGGGCGCAGCGCAACGACGAGCCGCCGCAGGGTCTGCTGAAGATTGCGCAAGATGATATCGACGAGTGCCTCACTCGCTTGGAATCCGCCCTGAGTACGCGTTCGAAACCGTGGCCGTTCGGCGCGCCAGGCATTGTCGAGTGCGCCTGGTTTCCAAATTTGATCGCGCTGAGACCGCAAGGTTTTGCACTCGAAGCAGATCGCTTTCCGGCAGTTGTCGCTTGGCTCGCGACGATGCGCGAGCATCCGGTTTTCACCGTCGATCGCAAACGAACCGCGGACTTTATCAAGACGCTATCGAACCGGGACCACGAACGCCAGCGTATTTTCTGGAGCGGCGACCGCATCGAATGGCTCATGTCGCGCGGCTTCCACCGCTGGTTTAAGGCGGAGATAGAAACCGGCCGCACCACATTTCCAGAAACGTGAGTGCGATCAGTTCACGGGGGGCTTCGAGATGGAGCTTGTGACACTCTTCGCTTGGGAATCCCTCAGGCCTGGCGTTGCAAGCCTGGGTTTCGGCGTTGTCACATTCTGGAAGTCGCGTTAGCCTTAAGCACGAAAGCGCACGACGAACGCCCGCTGCGTTCGCCTCGCGATGATTGACCTCACTCCTTGAGATACGATCCCGTCTGCGAGCGCTCCTGGTCGGGAACTCGTTCGCAGCCGCGTTTACGCCTCGCGCAATCTCGAGCTTCGGTTCGCACCGGCGGCGGCGGCGTAGTCGCTGCAGGCACTGCAAAGAAATCCGAGTCGAACACGGTTTTACCGTTTCGATATTCCGTCAACCGCGCTTCGACGACTCGCGGGTTCCAATACAACGCCTTCGCTTTCTTCACGGCTCGCTCTTGCCACAGAGTGGCCTCGCGAAAATCCGCGTTAATGGCATAGCCCGCGGCAATGGCTTCGTCCACTTGCGGATCTGCGTTGAGCGTGAAGTCTCTCAATTTCTTGGTAGCGCTCAGCGCAAGCTGCGGATTGCGTAGCGCCGCATTCGGCGACGCCGCGAGAATGGCGATGGCGTGTTTCAGCGCATAGGAAGTGTCGCGGCCGGAAGCGGATGTAATGAGACGCTTGACCTCTTCGATGTCGAGCTGATCGCCTCCCATAGCGATTCGTAGCTCGGCCAACTCGACTTGCGCGTTGGCGTCGCCACCCTCGGCCGCATGCTCCAGCCAAGTCCGCGATTTAGCGCCACTCCCGCAGAGCCGGTCGTATTGCGTTTGATTGGCAGCCCAATACTGGGCGTTAGGATGTCCAGCCTGCGCTGCGCTCAGCAACATAGCGTGCGCTTCTTCTCGGGGCACGTTCAATGTGGAATCTAGAGCTCCGATCATCCCAATCAGATACTGACCGTTCGGGTTCTTTTGCTCCGCGGCGGTCTTAAGTGCCGCCACCGACTTCATCTGCCACAACGAGCCACCGTCTGTATGAAAGAAGGTGAAATGCGAGAGCACGCGCGATTCGATTTTTACGCCATCGCGTTCAGCGGGAACAAAACGCGACTTCAAAAAGATATCGGTCGTCGCGTCGTCGAAAAGCCCTTCGGGCAGACTCACGACGACGTGAGGATCGCGCGCGAGCCCATCTACTCCCACGGTCAGTCTGATTAAGACAACGCCATCGCGCTGATCGATAGCGGCATTCTTGGGATAGTAGCCATAGGCGCGCTGATCGATGCGGGCATACTGAAACTTTCGACAAGTGGTGATCGTTGGACCGTCGGGCAACAAGGTGCGCTCCAATGCGCGTTTGCCATACAGCGAGACGATTTTATCGGCGTCCGCAACTTGAGCGGGCGTCAACCGCGACTTGAAGTCGGCGAGCTGCTGCGCCGACATTTGCGTGTGTCCGTTCTCCAACGCGGCCAGCATCCAGCCGACCCCTAACCCCTGATCTTTTTCGACGGCTTCACCACGAGCGTACATAACGCCGAGATTGAACTGGGACGGACCGTGCCCCAACTCCGCCAAGTCGCGGAACAAGACGGACGCTTCGTCAAACTTTTTCTCTTGATAGTTCTTAAACGCGTTGTAGAAATCCGCGTGAACGATGGGTGCCGCACAGAGCAATCCCAGTGCCAAGGCGATTCCGCATCGAAGCGGCTTGATTGATCGCGCAGCAGGAAATATGATTTTATGCAACATCGCACGCTCCCTAATGACGATGGCCTGATGTCGTTGACGAGACGAATATAGTTCCTAATCTCGCCGGCAGTCAATTTCGCCGAAAGCCTCCACGCGACTAGTGGATGGGCGCCTTCAGGTAAAGCTTGTGACAGTCCTCGCACGCGCTATACAGCGCGTCGCCGGTCTCGCCTAGTTTCGCGGCATCCTTAGCGCGGGCCGCGTCGACTGCTACCATGGCCTTGTCCATCATCGCCGTGGCGTGTTTCATCCATTCGCCTTGGTCGATCGCGCGTCCGTCCATCATCAGCAAGTTTGCGGATTCGACGACAGCGAGCGCGTTGTACTCGACGGCTTGCCAACCGGCATCGTCTTTCGGCGCTTCACCGGCTGCGGCAAATAACGCGTTCGACGCCGGCTCGACAATTCCCTTCATCACTTGCTTGACGGTAGCGACAACGCGAAACGGCATGACCGGTGCCGGAGCAACGGTCGGTGGCGGGGTGGGCGAACAGGAAGCCAGCAACCCAATTGCCACCACCAAAATTGTTACACGCATGAGCGCCTACCCCGTTAGCATCGATTCGCGCGGCCGCGAGCTTATGCCAGCGCACTGCGCGAATCAAACGACGCACGCGCCGCGCGCCTTTCTTTGCTTAGCCGACGCTCACTTCGGCACCTTATATTCCTTAGGTACTCTGGACCGCCCTGAGCCCATCGCTGCTTGGTAACTTAGACCGCTCGGGACCGAGAGTTCAGGTCGACTTGCCGAGTGCGCGCAGAACAATCGCTCCGGTGAGCGTCTCGTCGCCTAACGACACGTACAGAGTGCCCTCCGCGACCGAGAGATCGAACGCCATGCGCCTCACGAGACGAATCGTGAGTGCCGCGAGGAACTCGAGGTCGACTGCGAAGACCTGAATTTTGTCTGCGCGATGAATTCGTTCGCCGGCGATTCTTGCCAACCATGCCTCGACATCTTTATGCGCATACACAACCACTCGCGGTGCCGACTTGCTGGCTTTGTGCAGGCGCGCTGCGTCCGGTGTCCCGATCTCTATCCAACGCTGCAGAGCGCCTGTTAGATCGCGCACTGCCAATGCAGGCTCATCTGGATCGGAAAGGCCGCCATTGGAAAACGTAAGTCCTTCCGTATATTCAAGGCAGTACGCGAGCACTCGCGTCAGTAAATAGGCTTCACTTTCCGACGGATGACGCGCGACGCGCAACGACAGCGTTTCGAATATGTTTCGGTCTGCATCTGCGAGGCGAATATCGAAGACGTAGACGGTCGAGCTTAAGGCCATTGAGAGTCCCGAGGCTCTAGGCTGTAGGCTCTAGGCTGTAGCCAGAACGGATTCAGACGGATGGCTTGAACTCTAGCTTGGGTCACATCTACTCCTACCAATCTCTTTCGACCACCACGCGCGATGCCGTACATTCATGCAAGCGTTAAGCGTGATCCGGTCTTGTTTCAACCCACGTTGCGATCCCAACCGCGCAGCGCTCGCCCTTCTCGTCGAACAACGCAGTGCCGACTTTGTGCTTGCGGCCTTCCACCAAAATCGGCCAACTCAGGATGATGCACGCCTCGTCGACGTGCACCGATCGGTCGATATGCACGCTGAATTCACCCAACAGCGCCGGATGCAGGTCCGTAAAGGACGCATAGTAGCCCGGACAATCTAGCACTGACCAAATAAACTCCGGCTTCACTTTGCCGTCGGCGCCGGCCAGATCGGAGCTGGGCACCCAGGGAGCGGCGAACGTCAACCCGTTCGGCAACGGTCCCGGAAAGATACGCAGGCCGTCACCACGCTGCCGCGCTTTCCCGCACACGAAGCAATTCGAGAAGACATCGTGCTTTAAGCCTGGAAAATGCAATGACGCATCTATCGCTTGCACGTAAGTCGGCGCAGAGGGCACTTGTACTCGAAACGTGGTCTGAGTTGCAGTGGCAATGGTGTCTTTGCCGTCCGTCACTCGCCATTCATCCGGGGGACGCGCGGTAAGGGTGAATTCGGTATCGAGCTGCGGGGGCCGGTATAAGCGGACGCGAACGTTGGCACCCGTCGCCGCCGCAATCAAGCCGCAAATATAGCCGCCATGCGCGGAATGCGGCGGACCGTTGAACCTCTGTCCAACGACAATCTCTGTGCTCATGTGGCCCCCTTACTGCTGCTTAACCGGCGCCGGTCGCAGGATGCCCAAAGCGATAGGGATCGTACTCAAGATGATGATGCCGATGGTCACGATGCCAAAGTTGTCCTTGATGATCGGCACGTTGCCGAACAAAAATCCGGCCCAGATGAACGCACTCACCCACGCAACGCCGCCCAAAAGATTGTTCACGAATATCTTGGCAGGTTGCATCCGTCCAACGCCTGCGACAAAGGGCGCGAACGTGCGAATGATCGGCAGGAAGCGCGACAGCACGATGGTCTTGCCGCCGTGGCGATCGTAAAACGCTTGCGTACGCAGCAAATACTCCTGCTTTAGCAGCGGTATTTTTCCACTGAAAGCGCGGGGTCCGATGTACTTGCCGATTCGATAGTTGGTTTCATTGCCCAGAACGGCTGCAAACATCAACAACAACCACAGGGCTACGACATTCAAGGTGCCGGTCTCATCGACGGCCGCTAGGGCGCCCAGCGCAAATAACAACGAGTCGCCCGGCAAAAAAGGCGTGACCACCAATCCCGTCTCGCAAAAGATGATCAAGAACAAAATTGCGTACGCCCACATCGAATAAGCAGCCACCAATTCGGTCAGGTGCTTATCGAGATGCAGGATGATGTCGATGAAAGTAGTGATCAGTTCCATAAGCGCGTGACAGAGCGCAGAGCCCGGCAGAAAAGGGCGTCAAGTATAGCGCAGAGGCTTGCCGGTTCTGTTCGGAGGGACACGTTCTCCGATCCGATCGAGCAATCGAACCGGGTCACTCTCTACCCAGAGCGACTCTCGATTGCTGGGTTTCAGGAACCCCTCGGTCACCGCGTTGTCGACGAATTGAATGAGCGGATCGAAATAGCCTGTCACATTGAGCAGTGTGGCCGGCTTTTGTTGCAGGCCGAGTTGTGTCCACGTCCAGACTTCAAAAAGCTCATCGAGGGTGCCAATACCCCCAGGCAGCGCTATAAACGCGTCCGACCATTCACCCATGACTGCCTTGCGCTCCGACATCGACTCCACGATACGTAGAGATGTCAGTCCTTCGTGGGCAACCTCTTTCTTATAGAGAATTTTTGGCAGCACTCCGACTACGCGACCACCGGCGGCCAGCGCGGCGTCGGCCACAACGCCCATCAAACCGACGCGACCTCCGCCATACACCAACGTCCAGCCTCGCTCGCCGATTTTCGCACCGATGTCTTTCGCCGCGCGTGCGTACTCTGCGCGGATTCCCATGCTGGAGCCGCAGAAAACGCCGATCGACAGGGCTGCATTCTCAGTCATTCCTCAACCACCGAGGGCGGCGTTCAAGACGTGGGAATTCTCGCGATTCATTTCACCTTGTTGCCAACGCAGAACGATCGACCGTAACTCGGCCAATCCATCCGTTAATGCTGCGGGCCCCGGCTGCAAGATCAGAGGCGATTTGATCTCGTAGACATCGCCGTGGATCACAGCGGGAATATTGCCCCATGCTTCGCGCACGATGACTTCTTCCGGCCGAAATTTCTTGCCGCACCACGATCCGACGATGATATCGGGAGCACGTCGTGCCACCTCGCTCGGATCGGCAAGAATGCGGTTGCGCGCTAAGGATTGCGCGCCTAGTTCAGGAAAACAATCCGCGCCGCCCGCAATCTCGATCAGCTCCGATACCCAGCGTATGCCGCTAATCAGCGGATCGTTCCATTCTTCGAAGTAAACCCTTGGTCTGCGATCTGTCATCGCTGATTCAGTGCGCACTTGCGCAATATTCGCAGCTAACGACTCCGCCAACACGGACGCTTTGGCTTCGCAACCGATCAGGCCGCCCAGCATTCGCACCATCGTCAGAATTTCATCGACGCTGCGTTGATTGAAGATATGCACGGCAACACCGTGACGAATGAGATCTGTCGCAATGCCTGCTTGCAGATCGGAGAACCCCAGCACCAAATCCGGTTGAAGCGCGAGGATCTTATCGATGTTGGCCGACGTGAAAGCAGAGACCCTCGGCTTCTCCTTGCGTGCTCGCGCTGGACGCACCGTGAATCCCGAGATGCCGACAATCCGATGCTCTTCACCGAGTAGATATAGCGTCTCTGTTGTCTCTTCAGTGAGACAAACGATGCGAGATGGATAACCGCTCACGCTTATCCGGCTAATGCGTCGTCACGATAATCGGCGCGCCGCGCGTCACGATGATGGTGTGTTCGTACTGCGCCGACAGATTACCTGCGGCTGCCAATGTCCAACCATCGTCGGTTTCGTGAACCACAGTGCTCTTTGTCGACAAAAACGGCTCGATCGCAATCACCATCCCCTCACGGAGAACTCGCGTATCGCGAGGATCGTAGTAACTCACGATGCCGTCAGGCTCCTCGTGCAGACTGCGACCAATGCCATGCCCTGCCAAGTTCTTGATGGTCTTGAAGCCATGCGCCTTGGCGGTTCTCTCGATAGCTTTGCCGATCTGATTGATACGCTGTCCAGCGCGCGCTTCGCTCAGTGCGGCGTCCAATGCCATCCGTGTTGCGTGACAGAGCCGCGTCTTCAACTGCGTTGCAGGCGGAACGACACGCGTGCCGCCCGTGTCCGCAAAATAGCCGTCGAGTTCCGCGGACACATCGACATTCACTAAATCACCCGCCTCAATGCGACGCTTACCCGGAATGCCGTGAGCTGCCTCTTCGTTCACGCTGATACACGTGGCCGCCGGAAAGTTGTACATGACCTGCGGCGCCGAACGGGCACCTTTCTCGGCCAACAGGCGCGCACCGATCGCGTTCAATTCCGCGGTTGTCATGCCGGGCTCGATGCTGTCGAGCATCGTTTTGAGAACGGACGATACGATTGCGCCGACTCGCTTGAGTGCATCGATATCGGCTTGAGATTGAATGGTCATGGGGAATGCTCGGCTGGAATGGCGGCATCTTGCCGCAGGGAGTACGCGAAAACCAGCGCCACCTGGGGCAAAAACGCGTCGCCGATGCGCGCTGCGTGATTACAATGCGTGGATGGCCCTGCTGACCGAACCCGAATGGCAAGCGTTGAACTTAAGCCTGAGCGTTGCGACGCGCAGCGTGCTGTTCAGCCTCCCATTCGCCATTTTTATCGCTTGGCTCCTGACGCGCCGACGGTTCATCGGACGCACGGTGTTCGATGCTTTCGTGCACTTGCCCCTGGTTTTGCCACCCGTCGTCGTCGGGTACTTATTGCTGTTGTTATTCGGCATGCGCGCACCCCTGGGTGGATGGCTTTACAACACCTTTGGCATCGAGCTGATTTTCTCGACCGCCGGCGCCGCCTTGGCAACCGCCGTGATGTCGTTCCCGCTGATGGTTCGCGCCATTCGCCTTTCTCTTGAGAACATCGATACGGGACTCGAGGATGCGGCCAAGACGTTAGGCGCAGGCGCATTCGACCGCTTCTTCACGATTACGCTGCCGTTGATGTTGCCGGGGGTGCTGGCAGGGGCCGTGACTGCCTTCGCCGCCGGACTCGGCGAGTTCGGCGCGGTCATTACCTTCGTGTCGAATATTCCGGGCGAAACTCGAACGCTGCCGCTTGCGCTCTACACCGCATTGCAATCGCCGGATGGCGATGCGATGGCCGCCCGATTGGCGGCAATTTCTTTTTCGCTGGGATTGACGGGACTGCTGCTGTCCGAAGTCTTGGCGCGCGCGATGCGTAAACGGCTCGGACGATAAACGCATGTTGCGGATACAAGTTAAAAAGCAGCGCGGTGAGTTCTCCCTCGATGTCAACATTGCGGCCCCGACACCGGGCATCGTGGCGCTCTTTGGTATCGACCA
>Ga0193752_1000494_pt1 | contig 37542 bp, 39 predicted proteins | sample H1c1metaG_FD_144924 | JGI IMG/M metagenome (GOLD analysis project Ga0193752, IMG submission 144924) | Soil microbial communities from a riparian zone of the East river system, Colorado, United States - H1c1 | ecosystem: Environmental > Terrestrial > Soil > Riparian zone | place: USA: East River... | reverse complement strand
TAATTCCCTGTTCCCTTTACCCTCTTTTCAGGCGAGTCTCTACTCATAGCTTTAGCGTGGCAGGACTCGCCGTACTAGGGAGCAATTCCAAATTTCTTCTCTTTTCAGGCGGGTCTCTACGCATAGCCTTAGCCAGGCAGGACTCGCCGTATTATGGTAGCAAAACAATTCTAACTTCTTTCTTACTTTTTTTCTTGATAAAAAAAGTAAGCAAAAAAATCAAGGCAAACCCGATGGCTCCGCCCGTTTTGCCCGGCCTTCGCCACGTGACCGGTACACTTTTTCTTAAACCAACACATAATACATACCACTTTGTAAAAGCCTTTACTAAATCTACAAGTTCAATTATCAATAGCGTGGCGGCATAAGCTTATGTAAAAGCAAAATAGAAAAATACCATGGTCGCTGTTATTTCATGAAGAACAACCTGTGGGTATCCATCAAACTAAAAGCTGCTTTTCCCAATTTCAACAACTGCGCCTAAGAGTAGAATTACCAATGTACAAGTCACAATAGTACAAAAGTTTAATCAGGGATTCCCACAAGGGAACGAGCGAAGCTCACCCACAATCGGCCTGTCCCGATGAGCAGAGCGATATCGGGAGATGTAATCGATTGTGGGTGCCCTCCTGAGCGGAGCCGAAGGATTTGGTTACTTTTTTGGAGCAAGTGGTACATCCCGAACTTGCTTCGGGGCAAAAAAGTGACAACAAATCATTAAGCAGTTATTTTTAATTATTTTGCCATTTGATAAAATATACAACCAATCTTCCGGCCCCAATCCCATTCTTAATGATATCGGCATGAAAAATGTATAGTTTTTCACAACGTACGTATTAAATAACCAAACAAGAAAATTATGAAAACGATCCTCTTAATTGCAGTAACTATTTTCACCCTCTCTGCCAATGCCCAGGAGAAAAATTACAAAACCGACAAAAAAGCCAACTGGGAAAAAATGAAACAATACATGCCCGTGATGGTAAAAACAGGGGGCGTAAGCTTCCAGGAATTTGATGGCCTTAATGCCCGTATTGCCGGTTTCCCGCAGTACAAACCTGTACGGGGCCATACCTGGAACGTAGGCCTCGGTTCCATGCACAACATCAAAGGCTTTATATCACAGCTGAATGTAACAGCAGGCAGCAGCCTCACCGGCGATCCTGATGAAAGAAGCAGTACCGTACGCAGCCTGGGCGGCAGTTTAGATCTGGGTTATGATGTGATACCCGGTGCATTCATGCTATACCCCATGGCAGGTATCGGTACCCAATCTTACCATGCCATCTTTTACAAAGATGTAAACGCGGTTGATTTTGATGATGTGGCAAACTCACCCACACTGCAAAACAGCATACGCAGTGTTAAGTTCACCAACCGCTTTACCACGTACCGTTTCGGGCTGGGACTTGGTTTCAAATCGCCCACCGGCCACTCCATAGGCGTGCAGGGTCATTATGAAGGCAGCTTTAAAACCAACAAACCCTGGAGAAGTTCTGAGAACCAGTCACTGAATGGTGCACCCGTTGATGAATTGAACCGCATTTCCGTAGGGCTGGTGATCACCGGCAGTATGATGGGAATGATGAAACATAAATAAAAGAAAGCATTTTTTAAAGACCTGTAAGGTTGCTGCCGTACCCGTTATTGGCAACCTTACAGGTTTTATTTATGGTGTATGCGAGCGTGTTTGCGTTTAATCCCTTCCGTGCAATTAACGCTATCTTTTTTTTACAGCATTTCTATCAATGACCTTGCATTATTAAAAGCTTCGCCAATGGTATTATTGAAATACACATAAACTTCCTTTCCTTCCTTTGCCCAGTTTATTATCTGCTTTGCTTTTTGTTGCAGTATATCATCGGGATAACTCCCTTTGTAATCGCCCGCCATTCCATGAAAGCGCATATACACAAAGGGGGCAGCTGTATAATTTTCGATGATCTTTGATTTGGGCATATCATGTATCACCAATGCCGCATTGAACCTGTCCAGCATCTCGTAGGTCTCGCCGGTGTACCAGCTCATGTGCCTGAACTCAACGGCTTTTTTCCACTGCCCTGTTTCATCCGCCGCATCAATTTTCTCCAGGATGGCTTCTACCTCATTAAAATACTCCAGCGTTATCTTCCCGGGAAACTGTAACAGCAGGCATCCTTTTTTATCCTGTAACCTGTTGGCTGCATATAAAAATGTATCAATGAGGTCAAGGTTTGCCTGCAGGTTTTTAACATGTGTGACATCCCTGGTTAATTTTACGGTGAATTTAAAATCATCCCTCACTTCAGCAGCCCAGCGTTCAAAGGTGGACGGTTTTGGCAACTTGTAAAAGGTTTGGTTTATCTCTACAGTATCAAAAAGAAAAGCATAATAATGCAAACGGCTTTTACTGTTATAAGGTTGGGGAAATGATTGTTTGTTACCGGGAATAACAATATTGCTGGTCCCGATCCATATATTTTTTTTCCATTGACTCATGCAGAGATCGCTGCCAATATAATACCAATGTTCGTTGGCATGTCTACCCGGGAGATAATAAGAAAATATTTTTTTCTCAGCTTCGCTGCGAAAACTGGTTTGCCACAAAGACACAAAGGCACGAAGTTGCCGGCAGGCAGGCAGGGTAAAAAATGCTACGCATTTTTCCTTTGTGTCTTTGTGTCTTCGTGGTTAAAAAAATTGCGTAGCAACCTGCGTAGCAGCCTTATGATTCTTTATAGTTCAATTACTTCTTCCCTTCAAACGCCATAAATGCTGTTTGCAGGTAATTAAAAACCCCGCTGGTATGGTTCTGTCCCTTAAATATCTTCAGCTGCACATCAGCACCCTTCGCTTTCATTTCATCATAGGCTTTTTGTGAATTATAGAGGGGTACATACACATCCTCATCTCCATGGCAGAAGATCACCGGCGATCCCGGACTGCCCGTCCACAGGTCATTTGCCTTCAATGCATTTGCCAGTGCCGTATCCTTACCCGACTTAAAATTACTGCGGAAACCGGCAGTGAACAGTTCCGCTGCGCTGTTCGTAATATCCGCTTCGGGACCATCGGCCTTCAGCCTGCCGGCATAGGGCTCGGTAAAATAATAGGCGGGCGGACGGTTAATATTATAGATGCTGTTATAGGTCTGCAGCACCCAGGCATAGCTCTTCATATGGCGCAGGGGTTCGGCCGCATCCAATACCTGTTCACTGAATGCGCTGGTATAATAAGGCCCGGCATTCAGCACCGTGGCCGTGGGTTTAAAATTACCGCCATGATTCTTTTCCAGGTCCAGTATCGTGGCCAGTGTTACAGCGGCCCCTTCGCTCCAGCCTGAAAAAAAGTGTTTGCCGGAAAGGGTGACCTGTTTTTGATCGCAGAATTCCCTGGCAGCATACAGCATATCGGTAACCGTACGGGCATTGATATGATAAGCACCGTAAGGGTGATCCAGGTTCTTTGTACTGCCATAGCCAATATAATCGGGCATCACAACCAGGTAACCATTGGCTGCAAATAATTTGGCGATACCGCCCTCCGCATCATAGGCACCCATATAAGATGGCGCAGATCCTTCCCTGGAAGGAAAGATGGTGCCGTGGTTATAATTGAACAGCGGCAGTGCACCTTTTATATCGGGTACATATACAGCGCCCGATGCCACAACGGGCTGGCCCGAAGGCGATACCGTTTTATAGGTAATGCGGTAGGCTTTATAGCCGTTCTTTACAAACATGGCCAGTTGCTTATGATCACGCTTTAGCTCATCGGCCGATGACTCCACCTTAAGCTTTGCCGATACCAGGTATTTCCCGGCATCCTCATTTTTTGACTGCTGCTTTTTCAGCAGTACCGGTGCGGTGCCCAGCAGGGCAGCCGCCATTATTGTTATTGCGATCATTTTCATGTACAGGTACTCCTTTTATTTTAATGTGAAAAAGCCGGCCGGGCTGTTGCGTTATTACCGGCTCATGCATGTTTATAGGACAGACCTTATACAAATTTCCATAATAAATTGTTTAGGTATTTGTAAAGTAAGTGTAATGGGCATTTTTAACAATATGCTGCAGCCAGTTTTGCTCCTGTTTGCGGAGAATAAGCCCCTTAATCTCCGCAAAGTCAGTGAATGCAGGAAAACCAGGTTTAATATAAATAACCTGTTACTATTGTTCCCTGAAATGCGCATAGTTGTTTACTTTATTCCCCGTGTTATGTAAAATTACCGATCAAAAAAACTGGCACGCAGTTGGTTTTTATGATAGTGGTTACCCGTTGCGCAATTTTAAACTTAACCGACAGATCATTATTAACGTTTAAAACTTCTAATTATGAAAACTTCAATCTTTACCAGGCTGTTTGCCGGTGCACTGATAACAACGATCACTTTAACAGCCTTTGGCGAAACAACATCGCTTAACAATACAACACAACCGGTATTTAATGCATCAACAAGCGCAGCTAAAACTGCGGCCACGATCATTTATTCCCAGGTCTTAAACCAGAATCTGCGTGTAACCTATGCTGTGGATAACGGCATGGATATTACAGAAGATATGAACGACTGGACATTCAGGTTCAACGGTGACTTTCCCGGCGGCGAAGCCCAGGGATGGAATGATATACTGGCTGTTACAGGCAGCTGGAGTATGGCCTCGGAATCAGACAATATCAGTATTATGTTTCCTTCCAGCCTTTCGCAACTTGTTTTTATGAGCAGGACATGGACGATCGGCAACCAGGCCAGGGGTCCTGAAATTGTATTTACCGCACCGGACGGTGACGAGGTTCACTTTATAAGTGACATTCAGTAATTTTTAATAGTAGCGTGATGAATATAAAAATGCCGCAGCAAAAGCTGCGGCGTTTTTTTATTATGAGCCGCATTAAAGGCAAAAACACGAGCCCCAAATGCTGGTGCGTAAATTTTTACATAGAAATAGCTAAAGAGTAAAGGAAAAACAGGATAAATGCCAGTGGAGCTGCTCAAAAGATACTTCGCATCGGACATCCCAAACCCCATCACCGCCAATATCGAAGTGGCTGCAAAAGATCTGCAGGATCAAATAAACATACTGTTCCTTAAAAAACCTTAGGTTTTTAATGCCGGTTGAGGGACAGCAACCTTTATGAGAAAGTAGCTTTTAGCCTTTCAATATTGTTTTACAAAAGGATAGGGAGTAAACAAAAAAATGTTCATCATACTTATCAGGAGTATTACTTCCGGTAATATTTTATTACTTTTTGTATTATTTAATTACCTTTGTACTCAAGTCTGCTCTGCATGAACGTCGGCTCCAGGCCGTTTCCCGGGTTAAATCCAGGATTAGTGCAATAGTGGGCTTATTTTATTTTCAGCAGTCAGCGGATTTTTCGGGCCATAGTAATTCTTCCAGTTTTCATACTTTTCAGCATCATACAGATCCACTACCAGTGATATCTTATCCTGTAGAAAGTTATAAAATCTTGTCTCCCCTTTTTCAAAAACATTTTGTACCGCCCAGCAGAAATAGTCTGCAATGTTCAGAAGCGGTTCCTGCAATGGTTGTGTCACATTAAAAACAACATTCGTTTTAATGTCTTTTCTTGACACGTATTCTATATTCCACCAGTCTTCTCTTTCCTGAAGATTTTTTCGGTTTGTACTTACAGCTAATCTTTCTTTCGATTTCTCAAGGGCCAGCTCAAGGTTTTGGTTTTTGGTACTTTTACCCCGTTCGGCAATATGTAAAACCATCCTGTCTTCTTTATGAAGTTTGTTCTTTAAAAGGTGTGAAAGGAGATCGGCATAAAAGTATTGTTCTTTTCCTTTGTGTTTGGTTTCATAACGTTCAACAGTTTTTCTGCCAACAACTGCTTCAAAACTACAATCGATTGTTTTTATATAATCAAAGAATATCTTACGCACTTCGGGCAAATCATCCGTAGCATGAAAATAGTATCCAGTTGCCTGTTTTTTCTTACGGACAGAGACAACATCAAAATATGGATCGGCAGCAATTTTATTTTGTAATTCAGAAACAGCGGCTCTTATATCCGGTAGCGGCTGTTTAAATTTTACCATACCTAAAATAAAGCAATTGCTGACACCAGCGCTTCCCAGAATACTTGTTTTACCTTTTCCATAAAACGCCGTATCACCAGCTTCATCTAAAAAACGATGATTATGTTTTATTTCGTTCTTATTATCCATTTATTCAATTTTGCGAACCTACACATATTTGTAAATGTAATAATTTTATACCTTCATTTCTATCCCGGGGAATATGGATTAAATATGGCAGATAATAAGACCTTACACAACTTTGATCCCTAACATGTAGCTTTATAACCATGGCCGACGTACACAACAAAGCAACCCGGAGTTATAATAACTTGTCCCGCCCCATGCGGGATGAGCCGGCCTGATCCCTGCCCTTGCCGGCAGCCAGGCTTCCGTCCTTCCCAACCGGTACCGATTGCAAAATAACCTATAACATTGTACGTTATTAACCTTGTAAAAAAAATTAATGAAGTACGGCAACAATATAAAGGCCTGGACCTTTAAAACGGTAACTGATGGGAACAGAAAAAACAGGGTCATTTCTGTATTAAATGATGGTGCGTACAGCAGGTACAATTACGACAGTAATATGGCTAATTGTAAACAGGTAAAAGCCGGGGATATTGTCCTGGTCGTTGATAAAGTGATCATCCTGGGCTTTGCCCTTATTGCTTCAATAAAAACCAGTACGGGAAAAAAGAAAGTGATCAAATGTCCTGTGTGCAGATCGAGAAGTATTGAGATACGAAAAGTAAAAAAGCCAACCTACAAATGCCCGCAACAGCATGAATTTAATGTACCGTTTATTGAAATGGAAACTATAACCAGGTATAGCGCTTTGTTCGAAGGAAGCTTTATTAAAGCACCCGGAGTTTTTACAGAGAGTAAGCTGAGGCGCTTTTACAGGCGCTATAACCAATACCTGTCTATACAGGAGATACGGGAGCGTTTTTTTGAACAGCATTTTACGCAAATTCCGCCGTTACTGAGATCGGGATCAAAGATTACCCTGGATGCCGTTGAGGCGCTTGAAGAAACTGATGACGATATTCCAGGCGAAGCTTATATCCCAAACAATACCGACGAAAGACAAATTGTTTTAAAACAGATCAGGGCCCGGAGAGGACAAAAGACATTCCGTGATAAACTTATTAAAAAATATGGGGCGGTATGTATGGTAACCGGTTGTACGATCATGCATATTATTGAAGCATGCCATATCAACCCATACAAAGGAGAAAAGGACAATGATGTAAATAACGGTTTATTACTCCGTACTGATCTGCATACGCTGTTCGACCTGAACCTGGTGGGCATAGAACCCCAAACCCTTACCGTACACGTTAAAAAACCTTTCTTAAAGAACGGGTACGAAGACTGGCATTTAAAAAAACTGTTGCATTGTTCAGCAAAAAAGCAACCGGGAACTAAAGCCCTTGAAACAAGGTGGGCAGAATTTAATAAGTAGTAGTTAAAACCTATCAGGTTTGTAGCCAGGCTTATGTAGCCATGCAAAACCTTATAGCGTTTGGCGAATGAAAAATTTTGGCCCGTATAATGTAGCTTTATAAACATGGCCGATGTACACAATAAAGCAACCCGCAGCTACAACATGAGCCGTATTAAAGGCAAAAACACAAAGCCTGAAATGCTGGTGCGTAAATTTCTGCATGCAAACGGCTACCGCTACAAACTGCACGATAAAAAACTCCCCGGCAAACCCGATATTGTTTTACCAAAATACCGCACAGTAATTTTTGTGCATGGCTGTTTCTGGCACGGCCATACTGATTGCAGATACTTTGTAGTGCCTAAAACCCGTACCAAATGGTGGACAGATAAAATAAATGGCAACAAAGCCAATGATGAAAAAGCAATAAAGGCTTTAAAGAAAGATGGGTGGAAGGTTATTAATATTTGGGAATGTGATTTGAAACCTGCTAAAGTTGAAAAAACATTAAACTCCCTACTCAAAAAAATCTCCTGATTATCTCCGGCAAACTTATCCAAGGTGACTTAAAGGCAAATGTACTTTAAGTCACATAAGGTAGTATTGCTGAATGGATATCAAAACAAAAATCGGATTGCGGATAAAAGAAATCCGGACCGAAAAAGAACTTACACAGGAAGCGGTTGCTTTTAAAGCAGAGATAGACCGCACATTCATGAATCATGTTGAAAATGGAAAACGCAATGTGTCTGTAGATACATTGGAGAAACTCGTATGCAGTGGATTAGAAATGAGCTTCAAAGATTTTTTTAGTACTGAATTATTTAATGGTAAAAAGAAAAAAGCATGATTGGCGTAAAGGTTGATATTAAAGCATATCAGAAAGCAGGTAACGCAAAGAAGAAAAATATTTTTTCAATCGAAGAAACTTTACTTAGCCACTATGATACAATTTCAAGAGATGCAAAAAAAATTGCAAAGAAATATTTTAAAGAGAATATTCAAAACCTAAACGGGTTTGGCAGTTTAATGCTGGAAGAGGCAATTCAACAATATTTGTTTGAAATCAAAGCTAACGTTCCTTTCCCAGGCCCGGAAGCTGATGAAGAATTTACTTTTATTGATTTATTTGCGGGCATTGGAGGTTTTAGAATGGCTTTGCAGAATCTTGGAGGCAAGTGTGTTTTTAGTTCTGAATGGGATAAATATTCTCAACAAACTTATAGAGCAAATTATGGTGATATCCCATTTGGAGACATCACGAGTAAAGAAACCAAAAGTTACATTCCACAGGATTTTGATTTATTGTGTGGAGGTTTTCCGTGTCAACCCTTTTCTCTTGCCAGGTTAATAAAAAAAAACAGTCTAGGGATATTACACGGGTTTAATGATGTAAAACAAGGAAACCTGTTTTTTCATATTGCAGAAATACTCGAAACTCACAGACCTAAAGCCTTTTTTCTGGAAAATGTTAAGAATCTTATTTCTCATGACAAAGGCAATACTTTCAAAACAATCAAAACAATAATTGGAGAACTAGGATATTCTTTTAATCATAAAGTTCTTGACGGAAAACATTTTGTTCCGCAACATAGGGAAAGGACAATTATGGTAGGCTTTGATAAAGATGTATTTGGAAAGGATATTTCTTTTGATTTTAACAAGGTTATTCTGCCGGATGCCAGCCACCGGATTAAAGATATTTTACAAAAAAATGTTGATCCGAAATACACATTATCTGCTCACCTCTGGAATTACCTGCAAGAGTACGCTAGAAAACATAAGGAAAAAGGAAATGGATTTGGATTTGGTTTAGTAAATCTGAATGGGATTTCCAGAACAATGAGTGCACGTTACCATAAGGACGGTGCAGAAATTCTGATACCTCAAAATAATGGCCAAGGAATTCCCAGAAGGATTACTCCAAAAGAAGCAGCAGCCCTTCTCGGATATCCTGTAAATTTTAGGATTCCGGTTTCTGATACTCAAGCTTACAGGCAGTTTGGCAATTCAGTTGTCATGCCCTTGATACAGGCTGTAGGTGAAGAAATTAAAACAATTTTAAATACTGTTTAATATGGCTTGCCCGCTTTCTGATTTTTTTATTGGCGCAGGAATTAAAAGGCTCAGCTCTGTAGAAGTAGCACCTGACTCTTCAAACCAACATGAATTTAACGGGATAAATGAATTTAGAAGAATATTTGGAGAGGATAAGCGCAAGTTTCCTGTTAAGTTCATTTATATATCTGATGATGATGAAAAGAATTTACAAGCCGATGGATCGATGACTTGGTATGATGCAAGAGAGAGAAATCCACAAAGAACCGAGTACAGGCTGTATTACTCCGGGAATGAAATCATAGATAAAGCTAAAGCTGGAGATCTGGTAGTAGTGGCTATGACAAAAAAAGATCAATTAGCTGTAATTGTTGCACCTCAATTTTCAACTTCAGAAAAGCAGCTTTTATGGCTTTTTGACTTGGAGGATGCGGCGAATAAATTTGCTTTTAAAGAATTTGCAAACGAAAATAATGACATTGGTTTTGCAGGACGCTATATTCTTTCAAGCCTTGGTATTGAACAGGAAGAAACAGCAAGGGATTATTTGGAAGATTTGTTGGAAAAATTTGGTAAATCATTTCCTTCGACAAAAGAGTTCTCGGAATATGCAAGATCAACAGTAAAAGATGTTTCTCCCATTGAAGAACCCGATAAAACAATTATTTCATGGCTTGAACGGGAAGAATTGCTATTTAAAACCCTTGAAAATGTAATTGTGAAAGAACAATTACAAAAGGGCTTTGGCGCTGACGGAACAGACGTTGATGAGTTTATAAAGTTGTCTTTAAGCATTCAAAACAGACGTAAATCAAGGGCAGGTTTTTCATTCGAAAATAATCTGTCGGTATTGTTTTCTATTAACAAACTTAACTTTTCGCATGGTGCAGTAACAGAACGAAATAATAAACCAGATTTTATATTTCCTGGAATTGAATTTTATCACAAGGAAAATTTTGATACCCGGTTATTAACCATGCTGGGAGTAAAAACTACTGCCAAGGACAGATGGAGACAAGTTTTATCGGAAGCTGCAAAAATCCCAAATAAACATCTTATAACCCTTGAACCAGCAATAAGTGTTAATCAGACAGATGAAATGAAGGCTTGTAGTCTTCAGCTTGTTGTGCCTGCACCCATTTTTCCAACTTATACAACAAAGCAGCAAAATTCATTAATATCTCTGAAGGATTTTATTAGTCAGGTTAATAAAAATCAGAGTCCCTCATTTTTTAGTTAATTATAATATAAATGAATAACTTTAGTTAGTATGAGCGATGAATTAAAGGCAGCAATAGATGCAGTTAAAGCGAATGAGTTCAGCTTTTGCAAATTTATTTCACCTAACGATGCTGGAACAACCGGTGCTCACCAAGCTGGCCTATATATTCCAAAAAACTCAATTAAGCTTTTATTCAGTGACCCTGGCACAGTTGGGGCAAATATGGAAAAATTTGCGTCTATTGAATGGGCAGATGGGACCATAGCAAATTGTCGTTTTATTTATTACGGTCAAGGCACAAGAAACGAATATAGAATTACCAGGCTTGGCAAATCCTTTAATGTTGGGGAGTTAATTATTATTGTAAAAAAAAGTGAAGAAGAATATTTAGGGTTTTTATTACAGACTGAAGAAGATAAAAACAAATTTCTGAAAGAGTTTAGTCTTAAAGAAGCTGACACAAATAAATTAATTGAAAAAATTGAGATAAATAATGCTTTGAAACAAGTGGCAACACAAAGTAAAGTACAAACCGATTCTGACACTGAAATACACGAAATTAATTTTAAGCCTAAGGCCCATATACTCATATTATTAGGTGAGGAACTTATTAAAAGCCCTGTGATGGCAATTTATGAATTAATTAAAAACGGATACGATGCTGATGCCAGAAGTATTGATGTAACTTTTCATGAAATTGAAAATATTGACGATTCTTGGATAGAAATTAAAGATACTGGCACCGGAATATCAGAAGATGTTCTTCAAAATGTCTGGTTTGAGCCAGGAACAGATTTTAGAAAACCTATAAATGCACAGGGAATTAGAACAATTATACGGAGTCCGATTTTTAATCGAATTCCTATGGGAGAAAAAGGAGTTGGAAGATTCGCTGTTCATAAGTTGGGCAATAAAATAAAGCTAATATCACGTCCGGCAAAAGTAAGTTTAGATTCAAAAGGGAACTTATTAAAATCGGAGTTATTAAATTATGAATTAACCGTAAATATTGATTGGCGCAGATTTTCTCAAAGTAAATATTTAGACGATGTAATTATTGAATGGAGTAAAAATTATGATAAAAGTACTTTTCAATTTAACGATACCTCAGGAACATTTATTCAGATCGAAAGTCTAAAGGAGGGCTGGACCAGAGGCATGGCGCGACAGTTAAAAAGGCAAACCTTGTCAATGTTGTCACCAAAAAATGATCCAAGTAAATTTTCTATAAATCTTGATTTTGGTAATTGGTGGCTTCATAATATACCAGAAACGAATACTCTTCTTAATATCGCCCCTTACAAATTAACAGTATTAGTAGATAAGGATTATAATATGGTATTTGACTATGATTTCAAATTATCAAACAACCAAGAATTAGGAGAGCGAAGTATTAATAAAAATGCTAAAGATCCTATTGATCAAAGCAAATATGAATATAATATTAAGGGAGAATTAAAGCCATTTTTTAGAGAGTCGTTGGAATTGCTAGAATATGATAAACCAGCAATTGAAAATATTATCAAGGAATTTGATATTGCAGAGTTACCGTATGGCAATTTAATGCTTGAACTTTACTCTTATGATTTAGATTCTGCTTCATTAAGAGACATAACAGCAAGTCCAAAATTAATTAGGGATTTACTAAAAGATCATTCAGGAATAAAAGTATTTAAGGGTGATTTGAGAATTTATGATTATGGAGATCCTGGTGATGATTGGTTAGGCCTTGATATTAAACGAGTAAATAATAAAGAATGGTTTTCAAACAATCAAATTATTGGATATGTATATCTTGATGCAGAGACTTCAGGATCCTTAATTGAAAAAACAAACAGAGAAGGCTTTGTTAACAATTCTGCATATGACAATTTAATTGTTGTCCTTGATTTCATTCTTTCAGCATTTATGGTAGAACGGCAATCAGATAGGCAGCGTTGGTTAAAATTTAATAAAAAGGCAACTAATCAAAATACATTTGAAAATCAATTGACAGGGTTTAAAGAATTGATTACATCATCAGGTATCGATGCCAATAGCCAGACTATTTTACTTGAAGAAGCCGAAAGAGTTGAACAGAAATATGAACAAGACAAAAATGCTTTGCTTATTCCCGCGGCTGTAGGGATGACAGCGTCATTCGCAATGCACGAAATAGAAAAACTTGTTCCAAGAATGCAGGAAAGTGTAAAAGAAGATCCGCTTAATAAATTTGTACTTACAAGTCAGGTTGACGAATTAAAAGATTACACTGAGGGCTTATTATCTGTCTTGAAAAAGGGAACTAATGTTGCCATTCCTGTTTTTTCTTCAGTTGAACAGGCTATTTCTAACTATTCATCCAGATTAACAGCCAGAAAAATTAATATTAAAATTAGTCAGGGCCAAGCTGTTGATACAATTGTTTGTGATAAAAGATTATTCATCACAATTATGATGAATATAATTGATAATAGTATTTATTGGCTTGATACTATATTTAAAGAATTTAAGGGTATATATATAGATATTCAAAAGCTTGAAAAAGGTGTGTCAATTCTTATCATTGATAATGGCCCTGGATTTAAGGAGGGAGTTGAAGATATAATTCGCCCTTTTTATACACGCAAAAAAAATGGTATCGGAATTGGAATGTATTTGGTTGACACAGTAATGATACAATATGGCAGACTTAATTTAATATACGATTTTGAATTTCTCAAAAGCAGAAGTATCCCTGAAATTTACACAGGTGCTGCAGTTGAATTACTTTTTACTAAAAATCAATAGATATGTCAGAAATTTTGGAATTGGAAGCACCAGAACTTGAACTATTGGAATTTGGTTCCCAAGTAGCAATTATAGATGATCGTAGAGCAGATGCTCAGCCTATAGAAGATGCTTTTAATAATCTTAATATAGGAAATCAATTTTTTGAAGTAGATTTTATTCAACCTAAATTTCCTAACCATCCTTTAGAGAATGTTAAACTTGTATTTTTAGATTTACATTATAATGAAGCTTTTGGTGCTGCATTTGAGCCTTACGTATGTGCAGATTGGCTCAAACACATCGTGCCGCAAGGAAGAAAATATACTCTCGTAGTATGGTCAAGAGATGTTGAGAAAACCGATGAACTTGTTGAAGCAATCATAGCGATTGGAGCTCCCTTACCGTTTAGTGTAGATCGGAAGAGTAAACCTGAATATCTCAAAGAAAATGTCCAAGATAACATAGAAAAAATGCTTGTTGAATTAGGAATAACAACAAAAGGATTAGAAATAGATGTAAAGGAATTCTATGGGAAAATATTAGAAGTCGAAGATGATTCAGTTTTAATTAATTGTTTACTTAATGAAAATCCAAAAATATTTGAAGTTCGGCGATTTGATCTTCTGCCATTTACAGATTACATACAACTTATACCTGGAAAATTTGTGCACATTAAAATAACCACAAAACCTGGATCTAAGACTATTGAATTTACAGAGGAGAACAGTGATTTGGCGGAGATGTTTATTAAGCCTGATAATGATGATGACTATAAAGATCCGGAAACTATTGATTGGTTAAATATTCCATAATAATGAAAGTTTCATTTAAAGATGTGGGGCAAGGAGATTCGATCATCATTGAATGGCAGGATGCTGCCCAAAATAAAAAAATAGGAGTCGTTGATTGCAAACTTAAAGGAAAGTTTAATCCTGTACTTGAATATCTTAAAGCTAGTGACTACAAAGAAATAGCCTTTCTAATTTTATCACATCCACATGAGGACCATTATTCTGGATATCTAGAACTATTGAACTATATCGAAGAATCAAACAAAACTATAGTCAGATTTGGTCATACTTTAAGCTTTGCCGGTATAGAATCTTATTGGAAATATTTTGAAGTTAGCACTAAGGCTACCACCTTAATTACGGAAATAAAGAAAAAATGGTTTGATTTAAATAAAAAGGGGATTATTAAAAAGATTGACATCCTTACTGTAAATGTTAACTTACATATCGATGAGCAGGTTTCTATAACATGCATTTCACCTTCTCATGCAGACTTCTTGGAATATCAAAGGAGAGTTAAACTTAATGAGGTTAAATATGAAAAGGAAGCAAGTCAAGCTGCTAATTTACTCTCTACTACGTTAAAGGTTTCCTTTGGGAACTATAATTATTTATTTACTTCTGATACTGAAAATTTTGCTTTAAATGGAGCCTTCGAACGAGAACCACATCTTTTAAAAGGTATTAAATTTCATGTGTGTCAAGTAGCTCACCATGGATCGGCAAAAAATTATGATCCAAAATTTTGGGAGGGAATAGAGATTTTTGAAATCCAAAATGCTATTGCTTCTGCAGGAAATGGTTATAGGCACCCTTCTTATAAAGTATTAAAAGCATTTTATCATTCAGGGTATAAAGTATATTGTACAAATATTGTAAATGGTATGAAGGAATTTGTAAAAATGATTGATGAAAAATCAAAAGCGTTTGATAGTTTTAGTGAATTAGCAGAAGAATATACAACAGGTAATGATCGTGTTTTCGAAATAAAGGATGGGAAAGTGAGGCTTGCATAATTAAGGTCAACTAAAAACTTCCGCCGTTGTTGTCCGCCTGACTAACCAACATCACCCTTCCCATATTCCCACTTTTTACGCCAGCCATCCCCATTTTCTCTTTACTAATTTGTTCTTACTGTATCTTCATACAGCTGTATATAACCATCTTAATTAAAGCATGAATCTCCTTGGCAACCTCCTCTGGCTCATCTTCGGTGGATTTTTTTCAGCCCTGGGTTATTTTTTCGGAGGCATCATGCTCTGCCTTACTGTAGTTGGCATACCCTGGGGCCTTCAATGTTTTAAACTGGCTGGGCTGGTATTGTTTCCGTTTGGCAGGCAGGTAGTAAGCAATCAAGGCAATACAGGTTGCCTGTCTTTGCTCTGTAATATTATATGGCTGCTTTGCGGCGGGCTTTATACAGCATTGGTACATGTGGTATTTGGCCTGCTGTTAACCATTACCATCATTGGTATTCCCTTTGCACGCCAGCATTTTAAACTGGCAGAGATCTCGATGATGCCATTTGGTAAAACCATTTTATGACGCCAGGGAAATATCAATATAGGTTTAATGGTTTTCTCCTGTTTCAATTTATCCGGTACCGGCAACTCCCTCACATCAACATCTGATTCACTGGCTACTGCAAACAATCTTTCAATCGTTGGCTGCATTTGATTTGTACACCATTTAGAAACGGTATTGATATTCACATTCAATTGTTCAGCAAGCCGGTTATTGGTTTTATTTTTTCAGCCGGTACAGTTTTTATCCTGTTATAATTTTTTTGATCACTACCGCCTGAAAAGCCATAACAGATCCGGGCCGGTTATACCTGCTTCTCCATCCCCTCAAACCATTCACACCTTGCCCTATGCACTTCGGCATAAGCCAGGTGCACTTCGATCTTATCCCTTAACAATTCCTGTTCTTCCGGGCCTGTTGCCGGTATACGGTCCTGGCTAAACCACTCCATCAGCTCCAGCCAGGTGTTATCACGGTCTGTAGCTTTATACGATGCCGTATCTACCTTCTTCATCGCATCAAACAGGGCAAGCCTTGCCCTAAGCTTTGGGTGCCGGAGGGTTAATTTATCCAGCTGCTGCTGCAAAGCATGGGCGCTTCGCCGGTGAAAAGTCATTTTTCTTTTATGATGTAAAGCCAGCTTTGCCGGGTTGGTAAAAGCTACAGCCGCAGTAGACCGGTTTGCTTTGGCAGCATCTTTCAAATCCTGCAATGGTAGTGTCATGGCAATAAGCTTTGCCGATGCTTCTTTGGGCAGATTCCGTTGACCATTTTCGGCAAATTGTACCAGGCTTTTTGATACACCCAGCCATTCGGCAAGCTGTTTCTGGCTAAGCCCGGTTAATTCCCTTATTTCTTTCAGGATACTCATATCGTGGTGTTTATACTGCTAAGATAATATTTGTGTCCGATATTTGTGGCTGATTTAATCAGCCACAAATATCGGACACAGTTTTTTTCTATGAACAAAGAACAACCAAATCTGTGTGACTTTAATATTCTGGCACGCTTTTTTGCGGTACATCATTAAACTACGTATCATGGAAACGCATTTAACAGAACCTGTTATAAATAACGGTATGATAAAAAGCAACAACACAAACACTGGTGCCGCAGGCGAGCCCGAAAAGGATAAGCCCCGTAAAGGCCCTCCTGAAATGCCCGATACAAAAAAGCCGGAAGTAGAAAAGCCGGATATACATGAAGTGCCCGAAAGAGAGGAACCGGAAATTGAGGAAACAGATATTGAGGAAGCACCCGATACCCATATTGAGGAAGTACCGGATACCGATCCGGAAGAGCTGCCGGACCAGAAACCATAAAACAGTACAAGATGGATAAGAAGAAAAAAATTGTAAATGCCGATGACCAGGAAGTACTGAACCCGGATGCAGTGAATAGCTATGATGCAGGTACCGAAGAAGATATCACAGGCACAGAGGCTGTGATCAAACAGGAGCCCGCCGGAGAAGATATACTGCACACAGTGAAAAGGAAAAGAAACATAATGAAATAAAAGAAGACAAGCCATCCCCCGACGAGATCGCCAATCCCGAAGAACAGGAAGATGAGGATGAAATGGCTTAAACATACAACCTCCGTTTGCTACAGGAATAAAAAAAACCCCGAATGCGTCGGGGGTTTTTTTTATTAGCATAGTAAAGAATTTTTTACCAAGAATTGGAATAACCGCTAAGGCGCTAAGACGCAGAGGGGTGCCTGAAATTGTTTACACGAAACTCCGCGTCTTTGCGCCTCAGCGGTAAACAGTTTTCACAGCGAAGCTGTAAATTCTTTTCTTATTTCTTACCCGGATAGCGCTGTACCTTCTCATCCAGTTCTATCATTTTACCGTTATGCATTTTACAGTCGTCAACAACAGCCAGTGAATCGGCTACACCTTTATCATTCTTCCAGGCCTGTTTGTACCACATGGTAACCCACTCGTCTTTTTTATCGGCCGATATTACCGATACATAATCGTACATGGTAATAACAAGGGCGCTGTACGTGTTGCGCTGGGCGGTAAACATTTTTACCGCACTGTCGCGGCTGAATACACCATGAAAATTATCAAAGCGCACTTCAACAGAATCGCCGAGGGAAGCTGCCAGTGCAGTATAATCCTTATCTACAAAAGCTTTAAGGCCGGCCATGGCTGACACCACATTTTCGGTGCTGCCTATCTGCCAGTTCTTATAAGGCTTTACCAGGGTGAACGGAAGCACGGTTTCATCCGCCGTTTTTGCGGTGGTGCCGATACTGTCGGCACCCGGTGTTTTTGTTGCCGGATCGTTGCAGCCGGCCAGTGCAAATGCCAGGCAGCTGATCACAAATAATTGTTTCATGAAAAATTGTTTTGGTTAAAGTTGATGAATGAAATGAAGTTCATACCGTAATGTATGGCTGCAGAAGATAAGGCGAATAAATGCAGTATGCAAGGTTTTGAGGTTTATATTTTTAAGCACAGTAAAGAATTTTTTTACAAAAATGAATATAGACACGAAGGCACCCCGCAGGATCCTGTGGAAAAGACACGAAGCTGCCTGCGGCAGGGGAACTTCGTGTCTTTTGTGCCTTTGTGGTAAAAACCTTCGCAGCTTACCAGGCGTAACCCGTTATACAGCTTTTACATCTCACATAAATTCAATAGTTTTAAAACTGTATGGATGAAGCAACCCATTTTGAGAACTTCTATAATGAAAAGCTTGCGCCGGTATTACCGGGCGTAAGGGCAGCATGCAGGCAGTCAGACGGATGGGGCATTACCGCTATAGTGTCTGCCCTGTTTGGTTTTGGCTGCTTTATTGGTTATCATGCAGATGTGTTGAGTGGTGAACTGGCTTCCCTGCTCTTTGTTTTTTTTGCAGGCCTGCTGGTGTTGAGTATTTACGAATACGCAAAGCAAAAAGACAATTTTGACAGTGCTTTTAAAGCAGCCATCATCAGGAATATCATGGATGATGTTTGTCCCGGCCTGGTGTATAAACCCGACGAACATATTTCTTCACGTGAATACAAACGCAGCAGCCTGTACCGCTACCGTTATGATTATTATAATGGTGATGACCTGGTTGAGGGTGTTATCAACGGGATCTTTTTCCGTTGTTCAGAACTGCATGTACAAAGCGATTATTATGGCAGCAGGCAGATAAATGTTTTTAAGGGTTTGTTCTTTACAGCAACCATAAACAGCCGGTTTGCCGGTGGCACTTATATATGGCAGCGTAACAGGGCGCAGCTTGCAACCAGCATCATGGATGAAGATTACCGTTTACTGCCCATGCCGCATGTGGCGAATGTGCATTTTGATGATGCCCGTTTTAACCAGTGCTTCAGGGTTTGCAGCACATCGCCGGAAGAAGCGCATGAAATATGCAATGATGCCATGCGCAAAAAAATGGTGGAGGTATTTACCTGGTTGAACGGCCAGGTTTCCTTTTCCTTTGTAACAGGTAAATGCTATATAGCAGTGCCCATCGTGTACGATCTTTTAGAACCTTCTGATTACGACCCCGGTGATAAAATTGAGATGGGAAAATATTTCATCACCATCCGGCTAATTGCAAATATGTTCAGGCAACTGGACCTTACAACATTACAGTAGGCTGTGCTTATCCCCACCCTATCCCCATTTCGCCTGCGTCACATTTACATAACATAACATTCACAATTTCTTTACGTTATAGTGTGAGTTTTACCCTTGTAAAGTCTGGCACAGTTTTTTTATGCTCTTTCAAAAACAATGTTATGGAAAAGCATACAGACGAAAGCGTACAAACCGGTTTGCAGATCGAATCCAATAAGGGCCTGGTGAAAGAGCAAAAAAAGAACGATACCGCCACCGGGTATAAAGACCCTTTAAAGGAAACAGACGCCGATGAACTGGTGCATGAAAAGGAGAACGATACCAGTGCAGTCAATACAGAACAGGACCCGGATGAACTGGTACACAACAGTCCTTCATTTAAAACAGTAAGGGATAATGATGAGGTGGATCCTGATGACCTGGTGCATGAGAATAATGAAGATCCTTTTGATGAATAACATAAAACAACGACCATGCTGCAAAGTAAAACGGTGCTTTCGCTAACCATCGACCTGTTAGCCAACAACGCTTTTAATCATTTAAAAGATGAAGAGATATCGGCCCTGCATTACCTGATCTTAAAACTGCAGGAACCGCTTACTCCCATACAACAAAACCTCCTGCTTACTTTCTGGAACCATGCCTACACCGGCGATCTGCCTGCCGCCTTACTTTACCGCTGCAATACCGTGCTGCAGCAACTGGGCCGCAGCCCGCTGGAAGAAATGGTGATGGAGATGGACATGTATTGATCCTTATTTACTTTAGTCTTTTTTTGGTCGTCCGATAAAATTAACAGGCTGGCGCACCTGGTCCTTTACATACCGGTTGTGCGAAATAGCAGGATCCCACCTGGGAGATCTTTTCATAACACGAAGCACTTCTTTATCAAACCATGGATGAAAAGGCACATCCACGTAAGCATCGGTAACTTTTCCTTCTTCGTTAATAGTAGCAACCACCACTACGGTTATCGTATCTGTGTTCACCAGTTTTACATCCCTCGGAAATTCCAGGTTATCATCCAGGAACTGTTTCCATTTTGCTCTACTCCCCCTGAAGAGGGCGGGCCTGTCGCGGCTGGCGGTATCCGTAAGTTGTAAACCCTGCTCATCAAAATATATACGGCTTAAAAGTTTTCCCCGCCTGTATTCTTCCAGGGCGGCAACCTGGCCATTGCGGTGAAAATAGCGCCATTTACCTTCCGGAAACACATAATTTGATCTGCCGGCAGAGGAAGGCATACCATTGTCGAACCAGGATACCCGCACCGATGAGCCGTCATCATTATTTACCACCGAGTCGGCAATATAGCCGTTATTATGCCAGCTCTTGAATGTTCCCGTTGCGACATCTTTTACCCAAACCACTGAATCCTGCATCATGCCATTGTAATGATACGTAATTGAAGTTCCATCCAGCTTTCCATCGTTGAACCGGGTTTCTGATAACAGGTTCCCATTGGTATAATAACGCCTGGTGAGCCCGTTCCGGATCTTACAACTACTATCCTTATATAATGCTACCATCGATAATTTTTTAGTAGCAATGTAAATATCATTACGCAGCCAGCCGCTGTCTGTTTGTTTTACCACGGAGATAAAGCGTGCCATGGAAATATCACAGGGCTCCCATTTCCAGTTGTAGTAAGTTGTTTTTTGGGCAACGGTATGAAGGGCAGTAAAAATGCAAAGGCACAGGATACATTTTTTCATAGTTCAAATGTAATAAAAACAAGCTGCAGAAGTATACGGTCAGGGCCCGTTCCGGAGTTTGGCACGCTTTTTTGATAGTTAATTAAAACAAGCACTATGACAAAGAATTCAATTTATAGCCCGGCTGATAAGCTGAATCCGCTTTTTCAGCAGCACCAGCCCCATGGGCGTGTGCAATCACGTGACCATGCATTTTTTATGAGGAAGAATAGCTTTATGCAGCAACAGCAGGCGCCGCAAAGCAAAAGAAAGAGCAATTCGGGTAATTGTAACGATAACAGGAACTAAGCTTTGCTGCATTTCTAAATAGAAGCTCCATGATCCGAAAACTCAAATCGGGCGAATACCGCATTTACTCCCGCAAGAAGAACCCGAAGACAAATAAACGCCGTAACCTGGGAACTTTTTCTACACTATGCACAGCATCCTGCGGGCTGTGAATTCAGCATTTGATCGCTACTCTTAGGCGCAGTTGCTTAACTAAAAGAAAAGCAGTTATTAATTTAATGGATACCACACTATGTTTTTTTGTGATAAATGCGACCATGGTATTTTTCCATTTCGTTCTTACATAAAGCTTAAACTCCCTCGCAAATGATAATTGAATCGGTTGATATAATAAAAGCTTTTACAAAGCGGTATGGCCTATATTGTTGGTTAAGAAAAAGTACACTGATCCAGTGGCGTTGGCCGGTAAAACGGCCGGAGGCATCGGGTTTACCTTGATTTTTTTGCTTACTTTTTTTATCAAGAAAAAAAGTAAGAAAGAATCTTATAAATATGATTCATTATTATCCAAAAAGAACCTGATGGCTCTTTCTTATGTTAGCATAAAAAAAGATTGACCGGTTGCCCGGTCAATCTTTTTCTCTTCTACCTGTTACAAACTTGTGGTTTACTAACTGGCTTTCAATGCTTCACTATATATGATGGAGTTGTTGTGCATTACTAACGCCAAAGTGGTTTTTTACCTGTAGGTTTTATACCTCCTTTTGGTTTGGAAGACAGGTGCAGCTTACTGTGCGGATCTCCCTTTGCAGTGGTCTTTTCAAAAACATGCTTATCAAAAGCCTGAACCGGGTCTTCTGTTGCCGGTGTTGCCCCATCTCCGGGCGCCGGTACCGGCTTGCCGGTATTAGCTGCTTTTTCTACCAGCTCTTCTGATAACTCTGCCATAGCAGGTGTTGAGGCTGCAGATATTGGTTTTGCTTTAGCCGCAGCTTTAGGTTTGGATATAGCCTTCTTTGCAGCAGGCTTTGCAATTTTTTTAGGAGCTGCTTTTGGGGGTGCTACTTTTTTTACAGCGACTTTCTTAGGTGTTGCTTTTTTTGCAACCGGCTTTTTAGCAGCCGCCTTCTTTGGTGCAGCTTTTTTAACTGGTGCTTTCTTTCCTTTCGGAGAAGCAGGCTTTGCGACCTTTTTAGCCGCAGCTTTCCTGGCAACCTTTTTTACAGGGGCTGATTTCTTAACCAATGCTTTTTTTACAACTTTAGATTTTGTAGCCATGGTATTTATTTTTGAAAACTTTTTAAGTGAATCGCTTTTTAATGAGTATACCAAAACTGTGCCAACGCAAAAGTTGTTTGTTATAACAACAAAAAACCCACTTTCGTAATGAAGTGGGTTGGTCAATATTGTTACCGCTGTTTACCAGGGATATTTATTTTCTGCGATCAGCTTATCTGCAATTCTTCTCCTTGCATCTTTGCTGTTGAAAGGTTCTGTTTTTGTGAAACGTTTCAGTCCCAATAACATCATACGCTGCTCATCGCCGCCTGCAAAAGCATTGATGGCTTCTTTACCTGCTTTGTTCACTTTATCAACCGCATCATTCAGGTAGCAACGCATCATATCAATTTGTAATTGTGATGCAGCTTCCCCCTGCTTATCCACCATCTTCATGATACGCAGCAGGGCACTTTCTGCCTCAAAGGTTTCAATGGCCATATCGGCAATGTTCATCAGTATCTCCTGCTCATCCTGTATCTTCATCATCAGTTTTTGTACAGCAGCGCCTGCCACCATCAAAATACTTTTCTTCATATTTAAAATGGTTTTCTTCTCTTTTGCAAATGCTGTTTCATCATCATTACCAAATTCCGGTATGCTCATCAGTTCCTTGCTAACGGCCATGGCCGGGCCCATCAGGTCGAGCTTTCCTTTCATGGCACGCTTTAAGATCATGTCAACTGTAAGCAGGCGGTTAATTTCGTTGGTGCCTTCGTAAATGCGGTTAATGCGGCTGTCGCGGTAACCACGGCTGGCAGCATACTCATCGCTAAAACCATTACCACCATGCACCTGCACGCCTTCATCCACCACATAATCCAATACTTCACTGCCATGCACTTTTAAAATGGCGCACTCTACGGCGTATTCTTCAGCTCCACCCAGCAGGGCTTCGGCAAAGGTTTTGCCGGCAGCTGCCAGTTCTGTTTCCTTATCATCGATCCATTTGCTGGTACGGTAAATGGCGCTTTCGCTTACAAAAATACGGATGGCCATTTCAGCAAGCTTATATTTAATGGCGCCAAAATTTGCAATGGCTGTTTTGAATTGTTCCCTGGTGTTGGCGTAGTTGATCGTATCTGTCAGCGACATTTTAGAACCGCCAATAGCAGCTGCTGCTAATTTTAACCGGCCAATATTTAAAATGTTGAAAGCAATGATATGCCCCTTACCAATTTCACCCAGCAGGTTTTCAACCGGTACTTTACAATCCTGGAAATATAATTGTACGGTTGATGAACCTTTGATACCCATCTTATGTTCTTCAGGTCCCTGTGTAAAACCTTCCATGCCACGCTCTACAATAAATGTAGAAAACTTGTCCCCGTCAATTTTTGCAAACACGGTATATACATCTGCAAAACCACCGTTGGTTATCCAGCATTTTTGACCGTTGAGGATATAATGCTTTCCATCAGCACTAAGTACGGCTGTTGTTTTTGCACCCAGTGCATCGCTGCCGCTGTTGGGTTCGGTAAGTCCGTAAGCGCCCTTCCACTCACCGCTTGACAGTTTGGGAATGTATTTTTGTTTTTGAGCTTCGGTACCAAAATATAAAATAGGTAAAGTACCGATACCGGTATGAGCTGCAACAGCTACACTAAAAGAATAGCCGCCGCCCAGGCCTTCGTTCACCAAAGTAGAAGTGATGAAATCTTTTCCCAGTCCGCCCAGGTCTTCCGGTATAGAAGTTCCCAGCAATCCCTGCTCCCCGGCTTTTACCATCAGCGATGGCATGAGGCCCTGTTCCATTTTATCAATACGGTCAACGATGGGTAAAACCTCCGAAGCTAAAAATTGCAGGCACATGTCTTTAACCATCTGCTGCTCTTCATTAAAATCTTCGGGTGTGTAAGTTTCAAATGCATTGCTTTCTTTGATTAACCATTCGCCGCCTTTGAGGGGTGTGGTGGTGGTTGTGGTGGTGGTTGTGCTCATACGTTTATTTTAAAAGTTTGTGATCGTTATTTGTTAATAGTTATTGGTTAATCGGTGGCAGCAACCTGATATTATTTGTTAATAGTTATCAGTTAATCGGTAGCAGCTACCTGATAACAGATAACATTTCACCGATAACTATTTCAAATTATCATACACCATCTGCAATACTTCTTTCGCAATTTCGATCTGCCCGTTGGTCACACCCTGCAATGCTTCGTTCAAAGTAGTATTGGCGATTTCCATGCAATGCTCTTCCAATTGTTTGCCTTCGGGTGTCAGCACGATCAGGTTCTTACGCCTGTCTTGTTTGGATGCATTTCTTTTTACCAGTTTCAGTTTCTCCAGGTTATCAACCAGCCGGGTAATGCTGGGCTTATCACGAAAAGTTGCATCGCATAATTGTTGCTGGCTCATGCCGTCCTCCTTCCACAAATGATATAACACACTCCATTGTTCAATGGTTATCTCCACTTCTGCCTGCTTAAAATTCTTCTGCAGTCGCCGCCCGATAGCCGTGCTGGCCTTTCCGGTAATAAAGCTGTAAAGTTCTCCTTTCTTAAATTGGTTGTTTGGCATATAGTTGTTTATGCAACTAAACAAAGATAATCATTCGTTTGAAATTTTAAAATTTATTTTTGTGTCACCGACATGGCTTTCAAGGCAGCATCGTGGAGTTTATCCTGAGCGGAGCCGAAGGATCGCTCACTTGTACGGCATACCAATATGCAGCAGGCTTTACTCATCTTTTTATTGATCCTTTTCGGCTTATATTTCCTGCTCATCCTTTACTATTGGAAAAGCTGGCTTTCAATACCGTCATTCAAACCGCAGCTGATAAACCTTGCACCACAAACTAAAATTTCCGTTATCATCCCCGCCCGCAATGAGGAGGAAAACATCGCTAACTGTTTAGATGCTGTTTGCAATCAATCTTACCCCAAAGAATTATTTGAAGTTTTGGTCGTTGATGATCACTCAAACGATAACACTGCTTCTATTGTAAAGCTGTACGAAAGCAAAAAAGTAAAACTCATTTCATTAAAAGACTTTGTAAACGATGACCTGAATTCCTATAAAAAAAAAGCCATTGAAATTGCCATCGCCCAATCAACAGGTGAACTGATCGTTACCACCGATGCGGATTGCTTTACAAACGAACATTGGTTACAAACCATCGCTGCATTTTATGAACAATATGATCCTGCATTTATTGCAGCACCAGTTGCCATTCTCCCCTCTCCAACAGGAGAGGGGCCGGGGGTGAGGTTCATCGAATTTTTCCAGGCCCTCGATTTTATGACCCTGCAGGGCATCACTGCAGCATCGGTACATAAAAAGATACACAGCATGTGTAACGGCGCCAACCTGGCTTACACAAAAAAAGCATTTGAAGAAGTGGGTGGTTTTGCAGGTATTGACAATATTGCCAGCGGTGATGATATGCTGCTGATGCATAAGATATATAAACTTCACCCGGATAAAGTGATGTTCTTAAAATCGAAAGAAGCTATTGTGTACACAGCACCGGTAAATTCTGTAAAAGAATTCTTCAACCAGCGCATCCGCTGGGCCAGCAAGGCAGATAAGTATGATGATAAAAGAATTTTTGCAGTGTTACTGCTGGTGTATTTGGTAAACCTGTTGTTGATATTGCTTCCGGTAATTGGAATCTTTTATAATGTTCAATATTCAACATTCAATATTTGCGCAGCATCCTGCGGGCAATATTCAATATTGGGTGTATGGTTATTGTTACTGCTTGCAAAAACAATTATAGAACTGATCTTCCTTTACCCTGTTTCAAAATTCTTTGGCAGGCAACAAATGCTTTGGGCATTTCCGTTAATGCAGCCCTTCCACATTCTATATACAGTTATTGCCGGCTGGCTGGGTAAGTTTGGCAGTTATAGCTGGAAAGAAAGAAAAGTAAAATAAAGTTTTCAAATGTAAATTACAGCATGGCCCAAACCGAATTTAGTTTTAAAGCCCAGATGTGGAAACGCCTCAAAAAAAACAAAGGCGCTATGTTTGGTTTGATCATCATCATACTGGCTGTATTCGTTTCTATTTTCGGTTATGTTATTGCACCGGATAATTCGCCCAACGCCGATCTGCAAACCGTGGAGATACAGGCTAAGAAGCCGGGATACACACAAAAATTCTTAAAGATCTATACCGGGGGAAACAAAAATACCGGCTGGATCTCTAACGCCATTTATGGAAAGACCCAGAACTATCAACTGGTTCCAATCACCGGGAACCCTGCTGATAATTCAACAGCCGACTCAATAATAATAAATAAGTATATAGATGACGATACTTCTGTAAGGCAGGCTTATGCTTTACATTTCCTGGTGCAAAATCATTCTGCAGAGACTACTCCTGAATTTTTTGTAACAAAAAAATACTGGTTAGGCACCGATAAATTCGGCAGGGATATTTTAAGCCGTATCATTATTGGCACAAGGGTTAGCCTGGCTGTTGGTTTAATTGCGGTACTTATTTCATTAACGTTGGGCATTTTACTTGGCGCATTGGCCGGTTATTTCCGTGGCTGGGTTGATGAAGTAATCATGTGGCTGGTAAATGTAACCTGGAGCATTCCTACTTTACTGCTGGTGTTTGCGATCACCATGGCCATGGGTAAAGGTTTCTGGCAGATATTTATTGCAGTTGGCCTAACCATGTGGGTGAGTGTAGCAAGGCTGATACGTGGACAAGTAATGGCTATTAAGGAAATGGAATATGTACAGGCTGCCAGATCTTTGGGGTTAAAAAACAGCCGCATCATTTTGCGACACATCTTACCAAATATACTTGGACCGGTAATGGTTATTGCTGCCAGTAATTTTGCAACGGCCATTATTGTTGAAGCAGGTTTAAGTTTCCTGGGCATCGGTATTCAGCCGCCGCAACCCAGCTGGGGATTGATGATAAAGGAGAATTATAATTTTATCATCACACACAATCCGCTGCTGGCCTTAATTCCGGGCTTCGCCATCATGTTGCTGGTGCTTGCTTTTAATTTATTGGGCAATGGATTGAGGGATGCGGTGGATGTAAAGCAGGGCTAAGGGCGATGCTGGATGCTGGATACTGGATGGAGCCTGAGATTTGAAAAGCTTTTAAGTAATTGAACCCTATCCAGTATCAAGTATCAAGTATCGTCATTCTGTTGGCGCCACCTGCACATTCCTGCTGAATCCTTCTTCCAGGGAGATAAAAGTTTCTGTTCTGTCGATGCCTTTTATTTTCTGCAGTTCATCATGCAAAACAAAACGCAGCTGGTTGATATCTTTACAAACGATCTCAATGAACATACTGTAGTTACCGGTGATATAATTCAGCCTTACAATTTCAGGTATGTTCATCAGCTCTTTGGCAACTGCATCGTACAATGAACTTTTCTCCAGGTAAATACCCACAAAGGCTGTAATATCATAACCCAGTTGCCTGATATCTACATCCATTTTATTACCTTTAACGATACCAAATTCCTGTAGTTTTTTAATGCGTACATGAATGGTACCGCCGCTTACAAAGAGTTTTTTACCCAGTTCGGCATAAGATATCTCGGAGGTCTCCATCATTTCATGAATGATCTGCAGATCGAGTTTGTCAAGATTTAATTTAGCTGCCATTATTCAATATGTTTTTAAACAATATTCAAATCACTTAGCAAATATTTGAATTATTTCTATAATTTCCAAATATTTTATAAAATATATTAAACGTATGGGCATTTTACCTTAGTTTTGTGTTATCAAACAATCCGGTATAGATCGGAACAAATTGTGGGGTGATGAAATCGCGTAAGCATGGCAGACATGCCCCCTTGTCTCGGGGGTGAGGACAACAGGATAAATATAGCATAGAGCCGTTTTGTCCGCCGCAAGGCGGATAATTCGACCGGGGTCGACCACCGAACTTTGTGCTACAACTAACTGCCTCGTGAAGGTTCGATCCCTTCCCCTACAGCATTTAAAAGCCTTCGTTAAAAAACGAAGGCTTTTTTATTTTGGTGATGAAACTGCGAAGCATGGCAGCGACCCCCTTGTCTCGGGGGTGAGGACAACAGGATAAATATAGCATAGAGCCGTTTTGATAGCAATATTAAAACGACCGGGGTCGACCACCGAACTTTGTGCTACAACTAACTGCCTCGTGAAGGTTCGATCCCTTCCCCTACAGCATTTTAAAAACCTTCGTTTTGCAACGAAGGCTTTTTTCATTTTACACATCAAAATAATTTTAGCCTACTCCAAGCGTAAAAGTTTTTGTAACAGTCATACCGCAAACGGTGTAAGTAAATGTTATTGTATAGGTTCCTGCGGATACCGGTAATACCGTAACACTTCCATCCTTTCCTGTACTGGTGCCATAGGAAGCCCCCGCAGGAGCTGTTACCGAACTGGTTAATGTACCCGGACAAGGACAGCCTGATATTACGGCATCAAAACGATACATCTTTCCCCCACTCATATTGGTAAGCGTGTTATTTGCAGCATAGCCCGAATACTTTTTTTCATAGTTGCCGCAAGGCGCTTTGTAAGTGTTGGTTACCAGGATATCTATTTTTGGATTGCATACATTATCAGTACAGCAGTCACCAATTATTTTTGGAGTATCTATTATTGTTGGTGGAGCAAACCCGGCTACCGGTATCGGCGGCAAAGGAATTTTAGCAGCAATGGTTGCAAGTGTTTGCGCCGAAATATCCCCAACCATCTGTGCCTTCATCAGGTAAGAGATGAGAGAGAAAGTAGCGCCGTCAAAATGGAATACATCATACACTGCAGATGCTACCTGTTCAGTATTACCATTCAATTTTTCCAGGATACTGTACCCAAAATTTTGCAGTGGCACTTTGCGGCCATTCCTATCTGGATAGCCATTTTGCAATGTATCCAGGTAAGCGGCAATTTGATATTGCTGAATAAGATTTACAACCTGGGCGATCCCCTGTTTGAAATCTTCCATGGTTGAATAACGTGGTTTGGCATTTACAGTGCTTTGTTCCTGTTGAGCTGTATTGTCTTTTTGGCAAGACACCAGGCTAAAGCTCATTAAAACCAGGCCGATTATTGCACGTTGAATTAACTTTTTCATGATTGACAATTTTTAAGTTTTAAAAAAATTACACAGGTATATAAACAGGAAGCTTGTTTTGTTACCTGCAGAATGATTTTATGTTCTGTAAAAATTAACAAGTTCTCTCCCGGCACATTAACAAAACCTTTTTAATACCGGTAACAATTATTGCATCTCATTGATATAAGCATGAACACAATAACTAAAACTTAAATCATGAAAAGAGATCTACACCTCACAGCTTCGGTCGATGATCCTGAAGCGCTCGAAAATATAGTTGAACAACTGGCTACACGCCATTATGATATAGGCTGCACCAATGCCACAGTGCCTCCTTCATGGCAGGCGATCGATACTTCTTCTGTTGAAATTTATATGAGTGTAAGAGTAGAGTTTGATTATAATAAAACACAAAGGATCAGGATACCATGTGTCACTGCGTTTTTATTCAGCTGCGTAAAAGAAAAGAATAACCCTTATGATCTTATGTGGAGTATTTCACTTTCCTAAAAAGAATACGCTAACCGTTTCTTTTTAATAAAGTAAATCAATACGGCAATGGCTGCAACAATTGCGGCCCACCACCATGCTGAAGTATTTTTTTGAGTGTTGATCTGAACAGGATCGTTATCGCCGGAATAAACCATACCTGCCCAGAAATAAGGAAGCTTTTGAAATTGCTGCCCGTTTTTATCCTGCAGCCATTGCAGCTTTGCATGGTGTAATGCATTTGCGGGACTTTGTCCGCTGCCCAGTAATTTATAAAAAGACCCCATCAGCGATGCGGTAGTCTCGTCATTCATATCCCACAAGCCTGCTACAATACCGGCGGCGCCTGTTGCTGTAAATCCTCTTGCCAGGCTGATGATACCTTCTCCCTTCGCCAGCATACCATGGCCGGTACGGCATGCGCTGAGTACTACCAGTTGTGGACGAAACTCTTTTCCATATAATTCAAAAAGAAAAAAACGCTCGTCAGCCAGTTGTAATACGGGCATGTTTTCTTTTCCCTGCAGGAATGAATGTGTGCTGATATGTAGCAAGTTTACTTTAGCAAGCTGTTCATTAAATACAGCAAGCGAAGCTTTTTTTTCATTGAAAAAATCTCCCTTCATTACCTTCTTTATTTCATCATGCTCTTTTTTTACAGCAGGAATAGTTGATCGGCTGCTGCTATCGAAAGAAATAAAGAACCCGGCAAATGACCTGGAAGGGTGTTCAATTTTTTGTTGCCGCAATTGTGTTTGTAATGAATAGCTGAAATACAGGTTTGCTTTTTTTACCAGGAAAGGCCATTGATCTGATACCGGTTTATAAACCGGATCAGTGACCAGCGCATCAAAAGGCAGGTAACCCAAAATGCCGTCAGGAATGATGATACAATTTTCATTACCAGCTAAACCAGTTCCCTTCCAGATCGCCTGGTAAACCGCAAAAGCATCCCTGTAATATTGCTGTGGGTTGTTCATCATGGCTGCCGGTCCTGATTGAAAATACTTGTCAACAAGATCTTTAACGGACTGAAGAACTGTGTCCGCATGTTCGATCCTTCTTACCTGTAATATTTTGTCTTTAACTGCTTCAATGCAATAAATATTCATTTCGCCGGTAAAAAATTCAATTACCGTCGTACCGGTTTTAATATTCCGTAACAGGCTGTCAACCGATAGCAATGCTTCGCCCTGCATGAGTTTATCCTGCAGCGGGTACTTTTCCTTTACCTGCTTTTGTACCAGTGACAATTCAAATTGCAATTCTTTTTTTGCAGCAATAGCAGTACTGTCTGATCTCCCACTTGCTTCCTCTTTCCCGTAAAAATTGATCGCCTGGAGTAATTGTTGCTCTTTCCCGAGCAGGGTATCTTTATTTTTTACCTGGTTATAACGCAGGTTGTTCATCATTTCATCAAGCAGCAATTGAGCCTTGCTCATTTCAGCGATCAACAAAACTTTACCGGCATATTCCTTTTTCCCGGTTATCCTCCACAGGTCAAAAGCAGTTTCGATCGCTGATTCGGCCCATTGCCGGTTCTCCTTTTGCTGTTGCTGCTTTGCTGAATTGCTGAAGAATTCAACCCTTAGTTTTTTTTCTACTGCATACAACTGCATATAACAATCAAGGGCTTCTTCCTTTTTATCAATAGCATATAAACAATCTGCCTTACCGTGCAAAGCATCCAGCAATGTATTTTCTCCATAGAGATCTTTATTGTCTGGCAGTTCATTAATGCTGTTGAGCTTAAAAGAAGGTATCATCAATGTCAAAGCAATATTGTATTGCGCCATCGCTTCCTGTGGGTGTTTTAATTGCTGTAACATACGCCCTGCTGCAACAGCAAGCTGCGCCTTTTCTCTTTTTCGTTGTCCGCCATAATAACGATCAATGAGTGCTGTCGCATTTTGATATGATACCAGTGCGGCGGCAGGTTCATTCTTTTCCTTTTGAATATCACCTAATCCCTGCCAGGCGCCACGCAGCCAATAGGGCGTATTTATTTCCTCTTTAACAGAAAGTTGGGAAGTTAAAATTGCAATAGCTGTTTTACTATTAATTTCTGCCGAGTCTTTATTTCCTGCTTTTAAAAACACTTCTGATAATGTTGACAACAGTAACCCATGCAACGATGAATTCTTCTTCACCTGCATTAATCCTTTTTCGCAATATTGCTTTGCAAGCACAAGTTCTCCTTTCCAGATAGCTGTAGTAGCCAGGTTGTGACAAATAGGTGCAACCTGGGATGAATCCTTTGCTTCGGCCAGTGCCAGGCTTTTTTCCTGGATAAAAAATGCACGGTCATAATCGCCCAGTCTTGTATAATTATTGCCTAATGGCTTCAGCACATGTTCCAATACATCAACGCCCGGTATTGGTTTATCAAAATAGAATTTGTATGCCTGTTCATAGGCATCGATCGATCTTAAGATATTACCGCCATATAAAAGATAGTAGCCCTGTGCCGCCAGGCAATTGAACCATTCTTCCCTTTCAGGATCGGTTTTACATACACGCCATACATTTGCCTGCGCTTTGGTTAAAACAGAAATGCGCTTTGCAGGATCTTCATATACATATTCCCTGTAACTATACAACCAGGTTGTAAGATCATCGGCTTTGCGGAGAGAGTCCAGGTGATTGACAAACTCAGCAGGCAGTTGCTGACCGGCATTCTTTATTTCAGTGGTTGATTGTGCAGATATGATGATAAAAACAACAAGGCTTATTATACCGATCAAAAACTGATATGCCTTTTTTTGTATCAACAATAGTCAGATGATTAATGAAACAAGATACTGCTTTATAACCTCCATGCAAGGTATGCATACAGCCCATTCCGTGGCACCCTGAAATAATGTATAAACCGGGCCCCAACGACCGGCCCTACCCTTACCCTGCCAAACTGTACATCTGCAAAAAGAGCAGCATCAAAACCGGTAAACCATTTTGATATTGGATATTCTTTGCTGACAATGATAGGTGTGGGGTTTGGTTGCTGTTGCATATAGATCACTTCACGGTTATTGCTCCGGTTATATGCATTAAAAGAAAGTATCGAGCCGATCCCGCCGCCCATCCAGTTAAGGAAATTATAGCGTAGTTGCAAAGGCACTATATCCAGTTTTATGATCTTCGGCCTGGCAAAGGTCTCCCTTTGAAATATATGATACTGTACACTGTTGATTATGGTATCCTTATTTACGGTACCGAAACCTACCTGTCTTTCCGGGAATTGTAAGTATCCTAAATACAATTCCTCCTGCAGGTATTTACGGTATGGCGCATAAGGCGATATGCTGCCCCCGATAGAAAAATAATTTTCTTCCTTCAGGTTCTTATCAAAGTAAAAATTATAGCCGGCGATCACTCCATAAGATTTACCAGGTTTAAAATATCCTTTTTGATTATTGGTATAGATCGGTTTGTTGTTATCAAAAACAATGGCTGCATTACTTATAAAAGGAAGTTTCTTTAATTTATTATTGAACTGTAACCGGTATTTTACAAAGCCTATTGTTGAGTCAGGATCACTGAAACCCTGTTGTCTTAATCCCGGCAAATAAATATTATTGAAGATGAAATAAATGCTGTCTTTGTGTATGATGGTATCAAAACAACTTCGCCCACGCATGGCAACCGATCTGCAAAAAGCTGCCTTGGGATAATAATCCAGTATCTCTACAGAACCAGCATCCATCATAGCCGGCACACTTACTGCAACGGAAGCCTGGCGTGCTGGCCCCCTGCCGGTATTTTGAAACCGAACCGTATAGGTCATCTCTTTTTTCTTACCGGTGAAGCGGTAATTGAGCCTCCGGTTCTTCAGCATCATCCGGTTTGGATCGTGCGATGCAACGATCTGCAGTTCGATGGTATATTCTTCAATTCCAAGGGCAGGATTATCGGGAACGAACATACCACTCAACTCTACAACAGCATTGGTATCTTTTATCATTTCCGGTGTTGTGTGCAAAGTGATGAAGAAATATTTCTCCCCGCCTTTTTCTAAATTATTGAAGCGCCAGGTTTGGTTTTGCCTGAATATTTTTTGCTTTGCAGCAACAAGCTCGGCCAGGTTTCCGCCGTAATAACCTGCAGCTTCATTTACTAAAGATGCATTGGGGCCAGCCAGCATATTCGTTTGAGGATCTTGATTGCCTGGTTCATAAGCCATGATATTGCTTAATGAAGTTTTCTGTTCATTATTATAAGTGCGTTCTTCAGAAAGGTCGAAATTGTTTTTTTTGAATTGCCTTTCGTTATAAAATAAAACCATCGAGCCACTCATAGCCGTGGTTTCATTTTCATTCCGGTAACCGATGATGAGCACCATATCTTCATCGGGCCTGGGCATAGCATTCACCCGCATTTCAATGGCGCCTCCTTTTTTAAAGAAGGATGGATTTGTATTAGCTATGTTCATGTTGCCCTTAGACTTTACCTTTACCGGTTTGGGTTTTAATGGCGGAGGTTTTCCGTCGTCATAATTATTGGTAGCAAATAACCGGGCATTAAACAACCCGGTATCACGATAAATATGCCTGGGCTTTTCTTCAAAACTAAATTGCCCGTTGCCAAACTCCCAGAAGTAAGAATAAAATGCTTCAGGCGCCCCGGCAATTTGCTGCAAGGGCCGTAAAGTTGAACTGAAATTTGCCTGGTTATTGGTAAGTAGAAAATTGATGTTTGCTATGGAAGTATCTATTCGTTGCCCCATCGCAATGAGTATCATTGTTTGCATCAATATTATAAGCAGTATTGCTTTTTTAGGATGCACAGGCTTTGGCGCATTTTGGTATGTTATAAATTTACTCATAATTTTTTCAGTTTTATAATTTATGAATGGTTTATTTAAAAAGCAGAAAAGCTGAAGGAAGAATAACTTTCCTTACAGCTTTTCAACTTACAATCTCCAGCCTTATAAATTTCTTTTAGGAAAATTAGCATTGAAATAATCCAGTTCTGCCGCAGCATCATAACCTCTTCCCAGGAATCCCTGGTATTTATCTACATTAATTGTAATGCCGGAATTTGTTTGGCTTACCGAAACAGGCCAGGCAAGATTAAAGTAGCTTTTGCCAACAGAAGGGTGTATCCATCCACCAAAAGTTTTCACATTGTTGCTGTTCATTTCCTGCGGTAATTGATAAAGTACCCGCAACAGTAAATATACTTTCGACATGTTCTCAACATAGTCCGTAGTTCCTTTACAGGCGTTTTCATAGATCACCAGTGAATTTCGTAATGATGATGGTGTTGTAGTGTTTTGTATCTGTCGTGCAGTATTCAACAACTCCATTGATGCGCTGGTAAAATAACCGTTTGTCCATGAAAACAACCTGCATATCTTTCTGCCGATCTCGTTAAGTCTTGCTGTATCAAGCGGAATATAAACAGTTGATTTGCGTGGACCGGCAGTAGTTTTCAGAGTTTTGGTACCGGGATTGGTACAACAATTCCATACAAAATCCAGGTTATGGTCTGCTGCATCTTTGCTATCCCAAAAATCGGGTTTAGCTGTTGTTGCCGGCAGGCCTCCGGCAAAAGTGGCATTGTTGTTCTTCACAAAACCAGCAGGCAAATTTAATCCTTCAAAAAATCTAACCTCCCCGATAATCGTTGTATTCCCTTTGGTATCCGGAAAATTGGGCGAAGAGTAGCGATCATCAAAATTGAAGGCTCCGGCCAGCCTGTCGCTGTCGCCTTTTGCACCTGCTGTTACCCGCCAGGCTTCCCAATATGTAATATCATTATTAATGAAAGGTGAATTGGGGCAATTAATTACGTTGCGTTTGTAATTTACTTTTTGAATGATCCATCCGCCTGCTTTACTGGCCTCGTTCAGGTTAAATTTTACATCCCATACAAAGCCGCCACAATCCATTATATCGGGACCGGCAACATTTTCAATGGTAAGGTTTGGTTTGTTCTGTACCTGGATCTCAATTCCTTCTTTTTTACAGCCAATAGTTGAAAATAAAAGGAACGCTGCAGTGATGATGCTAAATAAAAATGTCTTTTTCATAATTGTAAGTTTGTAAGTTTTACGCCTACTCGGTTGGGGCTTTTCGGCCCGTTTAACAACAGTATATAAACAGGCAGTAATTTTTGTTACCCTTGCGGGTGAGATTTCTTTTAATAGCTAAAAAAGAGCAGTATATTTAAGCCAGGCTTATGGCAGAAGCAAAACTTATTCATACCGACCAGCGATATATTACCGGGCTTTTACAAAATGATACGGCTTTGGTAAGGGAGATCTACAACCGGTTTGCCGGGAAAGTAAAAGCACACATCATACAAAACAACGGCAGCGAAGATGATGCTGCTGATATTTTCCAGGAATCGTTAATTGATATTTACCAACAGGCGCAACACAAAGGCTTACAACTCACCTGCCCTTTTGAGCCTTTTTTATTATTGGTTTGTAAACGTAAATGGCTAAATGAATTAAAAAAGCGGGGCCGCCAGGGGGTAACAAAAGACCCTGATGATGTATATGACCTTGGAGAAGATGTGTTTGCTCTTGCCGAACAGATGCAATTGCAGGAAAATAAAGCTTCGCTGTTTATGGCCATGTTCCAGCAATTGGGCGAACGTTGCCGGGAGATCATCAATAAATGCATGGGCAATAAACCCCAGGATGAAGTGGCGGCTGAACTGGGCGTGAGCTATGCTTATCTCCGTAAAAAAAAGTCGGAGTGTACGGCTGAATTAATAAAATTGATAAAAACAAAACAGGCCTCATAAATGAAGGAGTTTGACTACGATATGATAAACCGCTACCTGGATGGTGAGATGAATGAGGAGGAACTGAAAGCCTTTGAAGCAACCATGTTGCAGGATGCTGAACTACAAAGCGAAGTAGAATTATTGAGAGATGTAAATGCAACTTTAAAAACAAAGCTACATCCCGGTGAAAATGAAATAGCTCTTCGTAATTCTTTAAAAGAAATTCGCTCTGAATTTTTTACAAGCAAAACTAATCAGGCAAAAGTTATTCTTTTAAACCGTAGAAGATGGATGTCTGCCGTTGCTGCTGTATTTGTTATGGCTTTATTGCTTACTGTTTGGCAACCCTGGAAAAAAGAGGACCTGTATAAACAATATGCAGATATACAAATGCCTGGTATTGCAGAACGGGGTGCTGCAACCGACAGCCTGCTGAAACAGGCAGTTGAAAATTTCAACAATAAAAAATTTGCAGAAGCGGTACCTGCTTTTGAAGCAGTTTTAAAAGATAGCAGCCAAAATGCTTTTGTACAATATTATTATGCTATTGCTTTATTGCAAAACGACAATATTGAAAAAGCAAGAATTCAACTCACTGCATTATACAACGGCACTTCTTTGTTTAAATATGATGCTGCATTTTATATGGCGC
>Ga0193752_1000493_pt1 | contig 37586 bp, 31 predicted proteins | sample H1c1metaG_FD_144924 | JGI IMG/M metagenome (GOLD analysis project Ga0193752, IMG submission 144924) | Soil microbial communities from a riparian zone of the East river system, Colorado, United States - H1c1 | ecosystem: Environmental > Terrestrial > Soil > Riparian zone | place: USA: East River... | reverse complement strand
ATGTTGGCGATGAGCTCGGTTCCCTATCCCGCGGAAACCGAGCTCATCGCCAACATGGTCACGAGTCCGCATCATTTGTCGGCCACGATGACGACAGGACGCGAGCACAGAATGACGGAAATCTTCGGACGTCTCGCGCCGTCGGCCACTGTCGAAAGCGCGGTGAATGAGCTGCGCCGAACGCACGCCGACATCAAGCGTGAGTACAGCGAGGCCTATCCTGCGCGTGCTTCATTTGCGATCAACGCGATGCCGTTACGCGACGCACTCACTACCAATGCGCGCACTGTGCTGATCGTGCTGCTGGGCGCATCGTTACTCATCTTTGTTATTGCCTGTTCCAACGTGGCGAACTTGATGCTCGCGCGCGCGGTCAATCGTGAGTCGGAGCTGGCCATCCGATCGGCGCTAGGTGCGCACGCCGGGATTCTGCGCCGCCTGCTCTTGGTCGAAAGCCTTTTGTTGTGCGGGACCGGCGCGCTGCTGGGTGTGCTGCTTGCCGGCCCAATGGTCGCAGTGCTTTCGCGCTATGCGGCGCGATTCTCGGTTCGCGCGCTGGATCTTGAGGTCGATGCGGTATTCCTGGTCGTGACCGTTGCGCTTGCGCTTCTAGCCGCGGTTCTGCTCGCCTTTATTCCGCGACTGCCGACCACCAATCACGGCGGCGGTGTAGGTCTGACGAGCGGTTCGGTACGCGTGACCGGCACAACCTCGCGTCGACTGAACGTGTTCGCAGTCACTCAGATCGCCGCGTCGTTTGTCCTGCTCGCCGGAGCGGCAGTGTTGTTGCGTACATTCCTTGCTCTGCAGTCCGCGTCACCAGGATTCGAAACCTCGCACGTGCTCGCAATCGACGTGCCGATATCAAACTACGGCCGCACGCCAGATCAAGTCCGGGAGTTCTATCGTCAGGTGCGGACACGCATCGGCGCTCTGCCCGGTGTGGAGCAGGTAGCCATCGGAAGCAGCACGCCTTGGCGCGATTCTCTCGGGCTGCAACGTGGGCTCGAGTTTTACTTCAACGTCGAAGGTGGAACGCGTGGCGCCGTGGCCGACGACCCGCGGGCGAAGTTCCGTACGATCTCGCCTGGTTTTTTTGCGTCGTTGGGTGTCCCGCTCGCAACAGGCCGCGATTTCAACGCCGACGACACCAGTGATTCCGAGCGTGTGGCAATCGTCAGTCAGAGTCTCGCCGACAAGTTGTTCCCCGGCCGTGAGGTCGTGAATCGCAAAATGATGTGGACCGATGGCGTCATTCGTTTCATCGGCATCAGCGGCGAGCCGCGACGAATCGTCGGTATCGTGCCGGACATCGACGACGAACATATTGTTGCTCAGCCAGCGATGACGGTTTATCACCCGTTCGAGCAAGAGGTGTTCGGCGGCAGAGTGTTTGTGCATACGCGCGCTGATCCGTACCCGATGGTGCCGGACATCACTCGCATTGTTCGCGAGCTGGCCAGCGATCAACCGGTCGAGCGCGCGGCGACGTTGTCGGATATTCGCGCCGAAGTTCTGGCGCCGGAGCGGCTCAATTCATTGGTATTTAGCGTCTTCGCAATCGTCGCGGTGACCATTGCGGTCGTCGGCGTCGCCGGTGTGCTGGCCTTCTCGGTGAGCGGACGAACGCGGGAATTCGGTGTGCGGATGGCGTTGGGATCCATGCCATCGGACATTCTGACTGGCGTCATTCGTAGCGGAGCGCTCATCGCGGCCAGCGGCATCGCGGCCGGACTGATAGGCGTTTATGTCTTGACTAAGGTCGCGGCCGGCTACCTCAATCAAGTGCAGATGCCCGGCGTCTTGCCGATCGCTGGGTCCGCAGTGCTGCTGTTAGTGGCAGCGCTGGTAGCATCGGTCATACCGGCGAAGCGAGCATCGCGTATCGATGTCATGCAAGCGATTCGTGCCGAATAGAGATTGTCGGAATAGCTACAAGTCGAGAGTAATGAAGCGATGGCGTCGAAAGTAGATCTGCTGCAGGGTACGTTGGATCTTTTGATCCTGAAGACATTGGACCTCCGGTCGAATCACGGCTGGGGCATCTCGCAGCGGATTCAGCAAATTTCCCGCGAGGTCCTGTCGGTCAATCAAGGCTCGCTGTATCCGGCACTCGCGCGGCTCGAAGAGCAAGGCCTCATCTCAGCGGAGTGGGGCACCTCGGAGAACAACCGCCGTGCGCGCTTCTACTCGATGACGAAGTCCGGTCGCCGCCAGCTCGAGACGGAGACCGCGCATTGGATTCGCATGTCCGACGCGATCAACCGAATCGTGGAAGCGGTCTGATCATGACTCGCTGGCTGCATCGCATGCACTTCAGGTTGCGCACTCTCGCGCGCCGGCGTGCGCTCGAATCGGATCTCGACGACGAACTGCGTTTCCACTTGGAAATGCAAACCGCGGCAAACGTTCGGCTCGGAATGTCGCCGTTGGTTGCGGACGCAACGGCACGCAAAGAGTTCGGTCGAATCGAAGCGCACAAAGACGATTATCGCGATCGTTGGGGCGCTCGGTTGCTGGAAGCGTTCGTCGAAGACGTGCGCACAGGGCTGCGCCAATTGATCCTTCATCCTGCGATCTCGGTCGCGATTGTGATCGCGATGGCGTTGGGAATAGGCGCCAACACGGCGGTCTTCACGGTGTTCAACGCTGTGATCCTGAACCCGCCGCCATACGCAGAAGCCGATCGACTCGTCCGTCTGCGTGCAGCGGCACCGCAAGCAAAAGTAGAGGACGTGCTCTTTTCGGCGCCGGAGATTCGTGACCTACGCGCGCAAGCCGGCACGCTGAGCGACGTGGCCGAGTTTCACTACATGTATTTCATCTTGCTCGGCCAAGGCGATGCACAGCGAGTGTCCGCCGGGGTCGTCTCGTCGAATTTCTTTGCGGTGATCGGTGTGACACCGATACTTGGCCGCGGGTTTCTGCCTAACGAAGAAAGGGCCGGCGCACCCGGTGTCATCGTCCTGAGCCATCAATATTGGCGAGCGCATTTCGGTGCCGACACCCGCGTCGTCGGCCGTCAAGTGGAGATGAACGATCGCGTGCATACGATCGTCGGGGTGCTGCCACCGCTGCCGAGTTTTCCGAACGAAGCCGACATCTATCTGCCGACCTCGGCTTGTCCATTGCGCATCAGTCCGGAAGCCGATCAGTCACGGAACATGCGACTCGTCAGTGCGCTCGCGAGAATTGGCGGCGGAGGCGGCGGTCTCGATGAGGTGTCGCGTGACCTATCCGGCGTTGCCGCGCACTTACGTTCAGCCTATCCAGAGTCGTATCCCGCGGCGGGTGGGTTCGACCTGTCCGCCATTGCAGTGAACGATGATCTCACCGGCCGCTTCAAGCCGACGCTGATTGCGCTGATCGCATCGGCCACTCTCTTGTTATTGATTCTTGGCGCGAGCGTGGGTGCGCTGCTTCTAGCCAGAACGGTGAGTCGTCGCTCGGAACTCGCGATGCGAATAGCGCTCGGTGCATGGAAAGGGCGGCTCTTTCGCCAATTCTTTACGGAGGCGCTGGTGTTGACTGTGCTCGGCGCCGGCCTGGGTCTGTTGATCGGCTATCTCGCGCTGCCGACGCTCGTTGGGTTCGTCGGTCAATTCACTTCGCGTGCGAGCGAGATCAATCTCGATAGGGCGGCGCTGTTGTTCACGCTGGGAGTATCGGTATTCACTGCACTCCTATTCGGATCCCTGATCACGCTCGCCGCCAATTTCGAAGGTCGGGGAGTCACCGGTCCCGGTGCAATGGGAGGCGCGCGTCTTCGGCCGATGTTCAAAGCACTTGTTGTGATTCAGATCGCCGTGTCGTTCGGACTTCTCAGCACGGCGGGCCTCATGTTGAGGACACTCAATAATCTTACGAGCGTGGACACTGGGCTGGCGGCCGATGCGCTCACCATGCGGCTGTCGCTCAACTTCACAAAGTACTGGAACAACGATGAGCGGGCCGATTATTTCGGGCGCGTACTCGATAGGCTGGCAGCGACGGCGGGCGTGGATCAGGCTGCGATCGCCGGCACGGTGCCCTACGTTGGCGATAGTCTCGCTGGCGAACGGCTCGTGTCCACCAGCATCCGCAGCGAGGGGACGCTCTTGCGGACGACGCTGCCGGTTCAGATCGCCTCCCATAATTTCTTCTCGACCGTTGGCCAAGATGTTCTTGTCGGACGTGCGTTTACACGCGGCGATGTCCGATCTGCTCCACAGGTAGCCGTCATCAACAAGACGATGGCGGATCGATACTGGCCGGACCGCTCGCCGGTGGGTGTCGAACTGCAACTGCCGCTGCAAGCAACGGTGCCAACGGAGAGCGCGAACGGTACGGTGACGATCGTCGGCGTCGTGAGCGACGCGCGTCGCCGGCTCGACATTCCATCGGTCGAAGAGATCTATCGTCCGATTTCGCAAGACTCGCCGATCCAGGCGCACATTGTGGTCCGCAGTTCGCTCGAACGCACCGAACTCTTGATGCGAGTCCGCGCAGCGATTCGCGCAATCGACCCGGAGCAACCGATCGATAGCGTCCAGACGTTCGACGAAGCCAGACACGCTTCTCTTTCGCCGACCAAATCGACGGCGACCCTGCTATCTCTCTTTGCGCTCATCGCGCTTTCTATCTCCGCGCTCGGCATCGGTGGCGTCGTTGCATTCTCAGTGAATCAGCGCACGTCGGAGTTTGGGGTGCTGATGGCGCTTGGCGCAGAGCGTCGCCACGTATTGACGATGGTCTTACGCGAAGGCTTGGAGCTTGCAGGCGCCGGTCTGGTGTTGGGCTTGGGGTTGGCCGCATTGTTCACGCGATCGATCCACAGCCTGCTGTTCGGAGTCAGTGAATACGACCCGCTCACCCTTATCGTCGTCGCTTTTGTATTGCTTGCCGTGACCGTCGGAGCCTGTGTTCTGCCAGCGCGGCGCGCGGCAAGCGTGGACCCTATGCGCGCTTTGCGTTGCGGTTGAGAATGTATTGATGGATGTAATCAAACCGCCGGCCGAAAAAAGCGCCAAGCAGCGTCGCCGTTTAATGATGATTGGCGGAGCGGTGGCGATGCTTGCCGTTGCGGTCTACGTCGCCGCGGGACTCGAAAGCGGCGTGCCTACCATCGATAAGGCCGGATTGTGGATCGGCACAGTCGAGCATGGCGCCATGAAGCGGGAAATTCGCGCCGTCGGCACGTTAGTCAGTGAAGACGACGCGTCGCTTTGGCTTTCGGCGGAGGTCGATGTTCGCGTCGACCGACGGTTACTGGACGAGGGTGCGACCGTCGCGCCGGACACAGTCATCTTGCAACTGAGCAATCCCGACGTAGAGCAGGCCTCGATCTCGGCGGACCTTGCGCTCCAAGCAGCGCAAGCTGGTTACGTGAGCTTGGAAGCCACGTTACAAAATGAGCTCTTCGCGCTACGTTCGGCCGCGGCAAGAGTCGACGGTAGGCGCGCCGCCGCACAGTTGCAGGCCGAAGCAGAAGAGTCGCTTGTGAAGGACGGCATCATCCCCAAGATCAAGTCTCGGCAATCTGCCATCCAGGCGGAGTCGCTCACGACAATGTTTAAGCTAGAAACGGATCGCGTGCGGATGAGCGAGAAAACGCTCGACGCACGCTTGGCCGTGCAACGGGCCGAAGTTGCGAGTCGCAAAGCCTTTGCCGCGCTTAAGCTTCGCGATCTTCAATCGCTCACGGTGCGCGCCGGGATGAACGGTGTGTTGCAGCAAGTGGTCGTCGATGCAGGTCAGCGTGTGCCGCGCAGCACGAATCTTGCGCGGGTCGTCGATCCGACGCGACTCAAAGCGCAACTGCGCATTCCGGAAGCACAGACCGCCGATTTGCGTGCCGGCCTCGGCGTCAGTATCGACACACGCAATGGCGTCGTTCCTGGAGTGATTTCCAGAATCGCTGCAGCTGCGCAAAACGGCACCGTGACGGTCGATGTCCGATTAAAGGGCGCTTTGCCGTCTGGAGCAAGACCCGATATGACAATCGATGGCGTGATTGAGATCGAGCGACTCGACGCGGTATTGCACGTCGGTCGCCCCGTCAGCGCGGATCTCGGCAACGAACTGGCGTTGTATCGATTAACCGCAGACGGTTCGCGCGCCGAGCGCGTACCGGTCAAGGTCGGTCGTGTTGCAGCAACCGAAGTGGAAATCGTCGGCGGTGGTCTGCAGGCAGGCGATAAGGTTGTGTTGTCGGATACTTCGGCGTGGGGTAACACCGCGCAGGTGCGTTTCCGGCTTTAGGCATATTTAACCCAATTGGGTGGTGAGAAATCGTGAGCGAAAAAATTGTGATCGAGTTGAAGGGTGTTTCGCGGGTATTCGAGACCGAGGACGTGCGCACGCACGCGGTGGATGACGTGAACCTGAAGATTACTAGAGGCGAGTACATCGCCATCTCGGGTCCCTCCGGCTGTGGCAAATCGACACTGCTATCCATTCTTGGACTGCTCGATTCGCCGACCACCGGCGAATACCTGCTGGACGGCCGGCCCGTTACGTCGCTGGACGCCAAAGCACGCGCCCAGGCACGCAATCGCCAGATTGGTTTTATTTTTCAAAGCTTCAATCTGCTTGGCGATCTGAGCGTCATCGAGAATGTCGCGTTGCCGCTCACCTATCGCGGCATGAGCAGCGCCGAGCGCATGGCGCAGGCTGCCCGCGCACTCGATCGCGTCGGCATGAGTCATCGCGCCAAACACTATCCTTCGCAGCTTTCTGGCGGACAGCAGCAGCGCGTTGCGGTGGCGCGCGCGGTAGCCGGCGATCCTGCAATTCTTCTCGCGGACGAGCCGACTGGCAACCTTGATTCACGCAACGGTGAAGCGGTCATGAAGTTGTTGAGCGAGCTGCACGCCACGGGCGCAACGATCTGTATGGTGACGCATGACCCGCGATTCGCCGAGCATGCGCAACGCGTTGTCCATCTCCTCGACGGCAAGGTCGTCGACAGCGCGACAGCACTGCGCGCGCACGAAGAGCCCGCGCTCGCTGGCGCTTAGCGCGAAGCGCTAGGCTACAGGTCACAGGCTGCAGGCTACAGGTAACAGGCTACAGGCCGCAGGCTACAGGCTACAGGCTACAGGCTACAGGCGGAGCAGGAATGAATCCCTCTCGTTTCCGATCTCTGGCTGCAGCCTGCAGCCTGTGGCCTGTGGCCTGTAGCCTGTCGAGACACTAGAGCCGAAGGACAATACTCACTCGCAGCAATCGGGATTATGGTGTCGGCACTGCCCAGCGTCGATCCTTGCAGGGCCGTCACACCGGAGCTGCAATCATGGCGACCGTCCATCGGGAAACCAGCTGGGGTACAGATCCCGGCGCATCGACGCAGAAGTGGGAGATCGAGCCACGGAAAGGCAGCTCGGCCGAGCGGTTAAAGCACTTAGCGCAGGTCGAGCCGACATTCAGCCGACCGAATCGCGCGGGTCCGGCCAAGAAAGAAGAATCTCCCACCATCGAGATTTCCGAGTTCGGCGACGCAGAGGCGGAGGCCGCCATTGTCATTGCGGTGACCGAAGACCTCGAATTGCGGAACGCATTAACCGAAGCGCTCTCACGAGATGTTGTTCTATTTGCAGAGACACCCGAGCAAGTATTCGCGCGCCCAGTGCCGGACAATTGCGGCGTCCTCATTGTCGAGCAATCACTCGGCCGTCCGACATTCGAGAAATTGAAATCGCATCTCAAGGCGTCCGCGCCGGCAATGGTCAGCATCATGGTGGGCACGCAAAATGACGGCAGCTCATTGGTGGGTCTGCTGTCGAGTGGCTCGATCGATCGCTTCATGGTGAAGCCATTGAAACTGGGTCCCACTCGCAGCGCATTGCGTTCGGCTCTTCAGCAGCATCAATCGCAGCGCTCGCGCGGCGAGGGTGAGCGGGCGAGGCCCACGCTTTTTGCCGTCGAGTCCGTGCCGCCCGCTGCTCAAGAAAGTACTCACCTCAATACTTTGGTCGATGCCGAAGCGATGGAACGTCGCGACGAGCAAGAGGTGAACGCTCGCGGTACGCCCGTTGATTTGCCGTCAGTGGCAATGTCTCACTTGGACTCCGTCAATCTCGCTGAGCCCACCGTCCTATCGAGGATTAAAGCATCTGTTCAGGCGCAAGCAACCGAATCGCTGCTTCCGCATGACGTTCAAGTCAACGCAGCAACACCGCGGCAGATGCCGACGCCCTCTTGGAGTCTTGTCGCGGCAGTCATCATTGCCGTTGCGGGGTTCGTTGCGTGGGGCATGTCCACACGTACACCGGATCTCAATGTTGGCAAAGCGGTGGCCGGTCACTTGGCTACTGCGCAAAAAGCGTTTGAAGTCGGCAACTATGTCGATCCGCCTGAACTCAGTGCAGCACATTTTTATACTGTCGCGCTCGAATTGGATCCGACCAGCACTCAAGCGAAGCGGGGTCTGGAGACTGTAGCCGATAAACTCATCGCAGACGGCAGGCAACTGATCGCTGCCGGCGATCTGTTGCGCGCCCAATCGACATTAGATAGCGCTCGACGCGTGCAACCCAATCATCGCGAGTTGGCCGCAGTGACTACATCGCTGCTGCAAGCGCGAGACACGGAACGCCTTGCGATTAACGCCGCACACACGGCCACCAGATCGAATGCTGAAGTGAGTGCCACCATGCTGCCGGCCGTTACGGCAGCTTCGCAGAAGGAGCCCGCGGCAGAAGGACTGTCAGCGACGAACGAGCGAAAGACCACTCCCCAACGCCAAGAACGTGGTGTGAAGTCTGAGGCAGCGCCGGTTGCGAAAGCTGTTTCCCGCCCCAGCAAGTTGAAGTTGCCAGACCCGAAGGTGGTTCCCGTTGACGCACAGTCTTCGACGTCGCTCAACAGTTCACTCCAAACAGCGCAAGCGGAAGCCACATCGCGTGTCGCGCTGAAGGTTGCGACTCTGCCCTCGGTTGTCACTGAGGCGCCGACTATAGTGGCCGCCGCACCCGCTTCGGTAAGCGCGCTCGCCGCCGGCGCCGCTCCAGGTAGCGCTCCGAGCGCTGCCAACGAGAAGTTGAAATTGATTAAGTATGTAGCGCCTGTGTATCCGTCGATAGCTCGTGGATCCAACAACGAAGGGTGGCTCGACGTCAATTTCCAGGTGACGACGGACGGCAGCGTCATCAATCCGAATATCGGTGACGGCACTGCGAGCCGACTATTCCATCGCGCCGCGATCAACGCCGTCACGCAATGGAAGTTCTCGCCCGCGCCAAACGGTGCTATTGAGCCTCGGCCGATGCATGTTCGCTTGGAGTTTAAGCTTACGAACTAAGGGCAGCGGCCGCGGCAATTCCTGTAAGGAAAAGCCATTCGAATACGGTACGTCGGCATCGCGTCAATCCGGATATTTTCCCCCATGTCGAAACCGCATCACATTGGGATTGTCGCGTGCTCTGCTGAAGGGGCGTCGCTTTGCTATCGAACGATCTGCCATGAAGGATCTAAGCTCTTAGGTCCGCACGTCCATCCCGAAGTCAGCTTGCATTCGCAGTCCTTGGCAGACTATGCGGCATGCCTGGACGCGAACGATTTGCAAGGCGTAGCGAATTTGATGTTGGCGTCTGCTCGGAAGCTCGCTGCCAGTGGCGCGGAGTTTCTGATTTGTCCGGACAATACCAGCCATCAAGCATTTTCCATGGTTGAACCGGTGTCGCCATTACCGTGGCTGCATATCGCGGACGTTGTGGCTGACGAAGCGGTGGCACGCGGTTATCGTCGTGTGGGACTCACGGGGACGCATTGGTTGGTGGCCAGCGACGTGTACCCCAGCCGCCTGCTTGCAAGAGGCTTGCAGTTTGATCGCCCCTCCGACGCCGAGCGCGATGAACTCGGCCGCCTCATCATGGATGAGCTGGTGAACGGCATCTTCAAAGAAGAGACAGTGGTTTATTTCCAATCTGTCATTCGCGGCTTCCATGCTCGTGGCTGCGACGCGGTCATACTGGGGTGCACGGAGATTCCGTTAATTATCAACGATACGAATTCCGCGCTTCCCACGTTGGACTCGACGCGACTGCTGGCACGCGCCGCTTTACGTCGAGCCGTTTCTTGATATGCTCGAAGCCGACCTAAGCCCGCAGCACCCGCGGACTCCGCCGCGCAAAGTAGAACCACTCGTTACCGGCCACTGCTGCCGGGTTCGGGAATACGATAAAGCCATCTTCGCGCGCCTTCACCTGCGTGCCATCGGCACGAGTTGCGATGACATCGCCGACTTTGACTGGGTCATAGCTCACCCACGGGCGTGAGAGTGAATCGTCGGCATGCAATCGATCGACTACCTCACTCAACTTCAAGAACTCGATATCGCCGCGCGCTGTCGGCGGAGCTTCCTCTGTCAAACCCAAATGCGCCAGTGCGTTGTGAATTGCTTGTCGTCCCACTTCGGGCGCGCGCGGATCGGTATGTTGGCCGCATTCGAGCGTGATCGCATAGCCACCCTGGCTGCGCATGTATTCGGTTGTGCCCACTCCGTACGAGGGATCGGTGTTGAGCAGTTGGTGATGTTCGGTAGGCGGCGTGCGCTGTAGCCGCTCTTTTACGCCCACGGCATACGTAGCCAACCATCCTTCGACGATGCGTCGTGGCCCGAGTCTCAACGCCAATGCTTCTTCGCGTTGGGCATGCGCGAAAGCTTCAAGCGCGCCGGTATTGTCTGACGGGCCGAGCATTGCGAAGGCTTCGCCGGGCGAGTGGAAGGAGTGGAGGTCAAGCAACACATCGTGCTGCGCTAGCAACGGGCACAGCACGTTTGCGATGCGGTCTTCGTTGTCGCGCGGTTCGGGGTTAGGCCGCAAGTTGCGATTTAGATTGCGCTCGCCTATACGCTGAGCATTTTGATACGCGAGTGGATTCGTGATCGGAATGAAGGTAACTGTGCCGCGGACGATGCGGAGAACGCCGCTATCGATCTCGCCCAACACGCGCTCGATTGCTCGCGTGCCAGCCGTCTCGTTGCCATGCACCGCGCCTAGCACGATGAGGCGCGGACCCGGTTGCAGCGCGCGGACACAGTGGATGCGCAGAGTCTCAGAGTCAGTAGGGAGCATCGTGTCAACGTCCAAGGCGGCAGCTGCCTAGATGTTAACGGAACCTCCCTCGAACTGATGAAGTGTTCATCCGAAATCCGATGCGGGGCTGCACGCGGTCTCGTTACGAGGTGCGCGACTAAGACCGAGCGCGCTCCGGCGTTCGGCGCGATTAGGAGTCCAACGATTTTCGAGGTTGGTCGTGCGAATGCTCGGGGACCAAATCCGCGCCCAAGTCGGTCGGTGTGCTGCCGGGCGAAGAAGAGGGCGATTCTTGGTCGCTCTGTTGAGGGTCGCTCTGTTGGGCCGCTAACGATTTGCATGCTGCGGCCCAGTCAACGTCCGGAGTGCCTCTCGGTTGCCCCCGCCCGAGCCAAGCTTCGTAGGCCAAGCGCTCCAGAGTTTGATGTTCAGGCTTACGCATAGAATCTCCGCTTCTTGTTCGTGGGAGAATCATAACGATGCTTCCAAGCTGCGCTGCCGCAGCGCTTCCTTTATTGCCGTCTGACAGGTCCTACACACTTGCACGCCGCTGTCGGTCACCGCTCCGGACACTTCAACGCTCGCACAAGCCGACATCTCGCTTGGTCGGTTGCGTCAATTTCGCGCACCCCGGGTGGAGATTCTTCGGCTCAAAAGGAACCCGTTTACAGCCCGCGAGTTACCTCTGTGCATCGGCGACATTGTGGAGGGGCGATGGATGTGTGTGAGCCGCAAAATGGCCGCGTCGTCATACTGGAACTCCTGAGATGTTCGCTAGTAACCTGAACATAGATGCCGGTTCCTCACACGCGCGGGCTGACAGGTTGCTCTCCCTATTCTGGAATAGCACGAAAGACTACGCGTGTGCCTTGCTTGATCCGCAGGGAGTTATTGTCGGATGGAAGGGGGCGGCAAGCGACGTCCTTGGCTTTTCGGAAGCTGATGCCGTCGGCAAGCCCATCGCGCTGATCTTCACGGACGAAGATCGCGAGCTCGGATTACCAGAATTCGAAAGGGAGATGGCGGCCGCGAACGGCAGAGCGGAGGACGACCGCTGGCATGTACGAAAGGATGGGGCGCGTATTTGGATTTCCGGTGCAATGCTGGCTCTCCGCGAAAACGATGGGGTCGTCGGTTTCGTAAAAGTGATGCGCGATCGGACCGATCTTAAAGCGCAGCTCGAAGCGATACGTAACCGCAATGCGCACCTTGAGCAGCTGATGGCAGGGCGCGATGCCTCGTTTTCCAAGATCACCCACGAAATTCGTAATTCGCTGGCCCCGATCAAAAATGCGGTCCATCTCTTGAGTATTCCAGCTGAAGCGCAACAAGCAAAAATCGCTCATGCAATTCTAAATCGTCAGCTTGCGCTACTCGAAACGATGGCGCGCGATTTGACAGAGGCTGCGCGCGTCAGTACCGGAAAATTGCAAGTCAATAAGGAGCGCTTAGATATTGCACCGGAGTTGATTGAAATCGTGAATGTCGCCAGATCGCGCGTCGCCGACAAGCAACAGGAAATTCTAGTGTTCGTTCCTGACGGGCCGGTCATGGTATGTGCCGATCGGCAGAGGTTTCATCAGATCGTCTTTAACCTGCTCGACAACGCAATTAAATATACGGGCGAGTTCGGTCACATTTGGGTGAAATGCATCGTGGAAATGGATACGGTGCAGATCAAAGTGGAGGACGACGGAATCGGTATCTCGGCATCGATGCTGCCTTTGATATTCGATTTGTTTACGCAGGAAGCTGGCGTCGATTCGATCGAAGGCATGGGAATTGGCCTGGCGCTCGTCAAAGCCCTCGTCGAACTGCATGGCGGGATGATGGAGGTCAGAAGCGAAGGCAAAGGAAAGGGCAGCGAATTCACGGTTCGTTTGCCACTACTGCCTGCACTGAATTGAGCGAAGAGCTAGCTTCGTAAGATATTTAGAATGGACTCGCGGCATAAGGTTAAGCGCCCAGCAGACCCACACCTGCGGCAAGTCCATGCAGCGTTGCGCCGAAAACAAAGATAACGAACATCGTCGGCGACAGTCTGGATTGCATTCCAAACAGTATCGGTTGCAACAAGGCGCGCAGTGCCCAGAATCCTGCACCTGCGGCAGCGAGGAAAACTGCGTCCCGGTCCAGCGCCGCAAGCGCAATCAAGGCAATCCCTGCAACAATGAAAACATAGCTCAGCATGACATTCAGCGTTTGCGTCACTGCGGAATTCAAGCGGCCCGATGGCGCTAGTGAATCAGGCCAGTGGAATAATTGCCAGAACGCAATGTGAAATCCCGCGAAGGCCAGGTCATAGAGACCCGCCGATCCTGCCGCAATCGAATGTAAGTGGCTCATGGAGTTATCTGTGAGATGCCCTCGCAGGCGAGGGTGAATGACAATAGCGACGACTTGCGAGATTCATCCAACGCTGGCCGCACACCCTGAGAGCAAATCCATCCATGAGATCGAAGGGATTTCGCTCCCAGCTTAGATTCAAGATCGTTTCGACTCGCTCAACGTGAACAGAGAGAGGGAATAGTTAGGTATCCTATCGCTTGCCCGTTAGGTCTACTAATGCGGAATTTTCATTAGTGAGTATCGATGCCATGCATAGGTTGCGGACCGAGCCGGGTAGGGGCGGCGCGTGCTCACGGAGTCGAGTTCCTTTCGCATTGAATCCCGGCGATCGCGCTTAATTCGCATGACTCTGCGACGAGACCCTGAAGAGCCTCGATCAGCTCGAAAAGCGTGACTTCCTTGTCGCTATTTTGCCGGTGGGTTCAGGAGTCGGCTGCCGTGAAATGAAACGCATTGCCAGACGCCTTGACGCATGACCCACACCGTCGTGCGACGAAACTGAACTTCAGATTTGACGCCGGCACGCTCAACTTGTTGGATGGTTCGACCATTGACGATCCCGATGTCGTCGTAGAAGCGCACTTTCAAGTCTGCAATTTCTTCCGCGATCACTCGCGCTGCAAGCGGTCCCTCGGGTGCATGCTCCTTGGCTTCCTCGATCTCATCGGCCTTTGTCGAGAAGACGCGGCCATCGGTGCCGACGTAGTCTTCCGCTATCAGCCGCTGCACGACGGATGGATCATGCTTCACGGTCGCGGCCGACCAATCTCGTTCCGCTTGCTTGAGCGCTTCGGCGTCTTTGTCGCCGGCTGACCATGCGATCGCGGCGAAGCAGACTGCAATCAAGATTGATCCTGTGAACAAAGTCGTCCGATTCATGTTGCCTCCGGTGCAATTCTAAAGGCCACCAATGCTATGCCGTTCATTTGCATACAAGACGCTTAACAGATGTTTGGATTTTGGATCTGGATGAGTGTGAGTCTGATTCGCACTCACGGGCCATGCGCAGTCGAAGTCAGTCAACTTGCTCGACGATGAGACCCGCAATGTGTGGAGTCCGAATCGGGTCAAATCATCCGCCAGCGCGAAATCTTCTCCCCTGTTTCCACCGCGGTGATCAAACTCATCGATGTGAGCTTCTACCCGTTGCTTCGGCATGCCTCGAACCGCTGTGCAAATCCGTAGCGCTCGAGCGTCTCGCGTAGGCGCGGGATCTCCATGGGCTTTGTTAGAAAGCCGTCCATGTTCGCTTCAAGGCAGCGCTCCAATTGCCCCGTCATTGCGTCGGCCGAGAGCGCAATGATAGGTGTCCTGCTGGTGTTGCGATGTGTTTCGAGCGCACGAATGTCGCGCGTGGCGGTATAGCCGTCCATGATGGGCATCTGCAGATCCATCAGTATCAGGTCAAAGGACTCGTCTTCACACACTTCCACAGCCACTGCTCCGTCCTCGGCAATACGTACAGTGCAGCCCATGCGTTCAAGGATTCGCGTCGCAACCTTTTGGTTGACGATGTTGTCTTCGACGAGCAGCACCCGACCCGCATAACACGCTGCGCCGCCGCTTAGCAATGTACCGCGCGTGACGATCGGCTGTGTCTGCAGGTGCCACTCTCGTGATTCGCGCGCGAGCACCCGATCCAGGCATTCAAATAGCTCGCGGCTGCGGATGGGCTTGGTCAAATACCCGGCGAATCCAAGAGACGCGAAGCGGTGCACATCACCTTGCATATCGAGCGAGGTGAGAATCACGATACGCGTGCGCGACAATTGCGGATTGGAGTTGATCCGCGTTCCGAGCGCGGCGCCATCCATGTCGTCCATCTTATAGTCCGCCAAAATTAGATCATATGGACGATTGGCGGCTTGGCCTTCCTGCAACAACTGCAGCGCACGCGTGCCGCTCTCGGCTTCACTTACGTTGTAGCCTGCTCGCGTCAACTGCGTGAACAACACTTGGCGATTGGTTCCGTTGTCGTCGGCGATCAGCACGCGCTGTCCGGTGCTAGTCGGGGTGATGGGCTCTGCTTGCGGTGCCGCCCCCACCTGCATCGGAAGCGCAATCCAGAACGTCGACCCCGAGCCCATGGCACTTTCCAAGCCAACCGTCCCACCCATCATTTCGGAGAGGCGACTGACGATGGAGAGTCCGAGTCCCGTCCCGCCAAAGTGTCGCGTCGTCGATGTATCCGCTTGTACAAAGGGTTGGAACAGCACTTTCTGAATCTCGGGCGCAATGCCCATGCCGGTATCCCGTACCTTGAATCGTGTAAGGACTTTGTCATCGCTGTGTTTTTCCGCGGTGACTTCGATCACGACTTCGCCAACACGCGTAAATTTGATCGCATTGCCGACGAGGTTGAGTAGACATTGGCGAATGCGTTGTGGATCGCCGATGACTCGGGCAGGCACGTCGGGATGGATATTGATGACCAGTTCCAGCTTCTTCGCCGCCGCTTGGAATGCCATGACCGTCCCTACGTCTTCCACCGTGGCGCGCAAATCCATTTCAATCGCTTCCAGCGTCAACATGCCGGCCTCGATCTTAGAGAAGTCGAGTAGGTCGTTGATGACGATCAACAGCGAATCGGCGCTGCCCGCGATGGTTTGCGCGTAGTCCTGCTGCGTGCGATCGAGAGTGGTGTCGAGTAACAAGGCCGTCATGCCGAGGATGCCGTTCATTGGCGTGCGGATCTCGTGACTCACGTTCGCCAGGAATGCGCTCTTAGCATTGTTGGCGGTCTCGGCCACCTGCGTCGCCCTCTTGAGTGCCTCGTGCGCCTCCACAGCGCGGGAAATATCCTGACTTGCGCCCAGCATGCGCAAGACGCGGCCTTTTCCGTCCAATATCAGGCGCCCTTGCGAGTGAATGTGAATGAAGCGGCCGGTTGCAGTTTTGAGTCGATAGGTGCACGCAAAGCTGTCGCATTTGGCCTTGAGTGCTGCATTGATCGCCGCAGTCATGTTCAAGGCGTCTTCGACATGGAAGCGCTCCATGAAGTACGCCGTCGCGGGCACTACGGTACTCGGTGGATCCTCTTCGAGCGCCTTGATCCAACTTTCGGTCCAAATAAAGCGATCCGCTACCAGGTCAACTTCCCAGGTACAGATGCCGGCCACCTCCGTCGCAATGCTTAAGCGGTCGCGCAGGGAGCTTTGCTTGACGGAGGAGTTTTCCGAAGCCTCCAACACACGCGGATCTTCGTCGGGGCGTTTAGTTTGTTCTTCGAGTCGGCGGTGGGGAATCGCTTCCTGCATTGGCGGTGCTACTGACGTTGCAGAGCGCGTGCCGCGGACAATGCCGGCTGCGATGGCAACGCCAACGAATAACATAAAGAGATACGAAGCCGCCACGGCCTCTGCGCCACTGAGAATGAAGTACAGCAGGGCGCAAGCAAGCATTCCGCAGCCGGCGGCAGCGATGAGCCACCCAAGAAGCGGTGGACCGAAAAAGTGACCTGGACGATGGGCGTTATTCACGGGTAATCGCGGACTGATCCGTTTGTCTCTTGAGGGGCTCGGACGGGTACAGCAGCTCATCACCGATGTGCACTACCGGCAAGCCACTCAAGCAGGCTGTGGGGAATTTCAGGGGGTGCCTGATGGTGGGCGGCCTGATAGTTCTCGGGTGCCGAGACCGCAACGTAGACCGAGCACCCACACTCCGCCCCCGGATTTCGCTGCTGCATTGAAGCGCACAGTTGCCCGTCAGCTCGTATCAGTGACGGCCTTTAGAGGCGAATATAGAGTCCGCAGGCTAGAACGAGTTCCGACCCCAACGCTTGCGTCGGGTATGAATTCCACAAACGCTAACTTGCGCGACGTCGCAACGCGGACCCCAGTGCGCGCACCGCTTTCAAACTCTCCAGTGTTTGCGCGCAAGCATTCGCGGCTTCAAGTCCTTTCGTCTTGAAGTGCGAGAAAAAAAACTTGTGATGCGTTTCGTGCTCGTGAAAGTGATGAGGCGTGAGCACAACCGAGAAGACCGGTACTTCGGTGTCCAACTGTACACGCATCAATCCATCGATTACCGCTTGCGCGACGAACTCATGGCGGTAGATGCCGCCGTCGACAACAAACCCGCAGCCGACGATCGCTTGATAACGGCCGCTCTTAGCTAGCAGCTTCGCATGCAGCGGAATTTCGAAAGCCCCCGGCACAGTGAAGATCTCGATGTTATGGCGGGCGACGTCTTTCCTCTTCATCGAGTCCAGAAAAGACTTGCGCCCTTGCGCGACGATGTCTGGATGCCAACTGGATTGAATGAAGGCAATGCGTGTGTCGGTTGTCTGGCTCATGGCAATTCCTTAAATGAATGGAACTGAACCAGGACGCACAGATGCGGCGTACGCAATGCGCATACGCCTAAGAACCGACACGCGAAGCGGTCGATCTTCATCTGTCCTCTAACCGGACTTTACCGTCGGCCTCGGAATCGCACCGAGTCTGCTTGTCCCTTAGGTTTTGTTTGAACTTGAGGCGCCCGCGGGCTTGTGATCTTTCGATCCATTACCGCCGGTGGGGAATTTCACCACACCCTGAGAACGAGGTGAGCTTACGACAATGCCTCGCGTTCTTCAAACGCTTAGCTTCCACATAGCGCCACGCCGAAACCATTACGACGCGTTATGATGTAGTCGCCGTTTTTGTTTTGCGCTGCAGACATACGAACTTAGCGAGGTCGAATGGAAGTCGAATCACTGCTCGAAATTCTGCGACCGCAATGGGCTCGCGTAACGGGCGACCAGCGCGATCCGCAGTATCCATTCGGAGAGCTGCCGCTGACTGAGTATTTGCGCCGATGGGCGGAGAAGGAGCCCAGTCGACCGGCGCTGATCTATTACGGCAATACGATAACTTACGCGCAGCTCAACGAGCTGTCCGATCGCTTTGCGACTGTGTTACGACAACATGGACTGACAGCCGGCGATCGCGTTGCCGTGTTTCTTCCCAACTGCCCGGCATTCGTCATCGCTTTCTGGGGAATCTTAAAAGCGGGTTGCGTTCACGTGCCGGTCAATCCAATGTTTCGTGAGCTCGAATTGACTCATGAACTCAAGGACGCTGAGGTGAGTGCGGTCGTCACGCTGACTTCGTTGCAGCCACTCGTGGCGTCTGTGCGATCCAAAGCACCGGTCAAGAACGTATTCACGACAACGCTGCAAGAGCAATTGCCGCTGCAACCGACGCTGCCCGTGCCGCCGACGTTGTACGACGCAAATACTGGTGTGCGAGGTGATTTCGATTTCGCGGCAAGTTTGCGAGCCGTGAATTGGCAACCCACCGAACAGCGTCCTGGCGAACTCGATGAGCTGGCGGCATTAAATTACACCGGCGGGACAACTGGATTACCGAAGGGCTGCGAACATACGCAGCGAGACATGGTGTACACCGCCGCGTGCAGCGTTACGTTCGGCATCGGCGGTGGAACGGGCTATATCACTATTTGTTTCCTACCCGTGTTCTGGATTGCTGGCGAAAACACAGTGATCATCACGCCGGTTCTCTCGGGAAGTACCTGCGTGTTGCTTGCGCGCTGGGACGCAGCGACAGTCATGGAGGCGATCGAGAAGTACCGCGTCCAGACGATGGTCGCGATGGTGGATTCGTGGGTGGAGCTCATGAACCACCCCGATTGCAAGCGGTGTGACCTCAAGTCGTTGCAACTTCCAACGGGTATTTCATTTGTGACGCGACTGGCAAAAGAGCATCGAACGCGATGGAGTGAACTTGCCGGTTCGACTAGCGTGCTACGCGAAGCCGGCTACGGCATGACCGAGACACACACGGGTGACACTACAACGCGCGGCATGCAGTCCGGCGACGCCGATCTCGAGCCTGGCGCCGGCACGATGGTCGGGGTACCGATGCCGGGCACGGACATTCTCATTGCCGACTTCGAAACACATGAATTCAAGCCCATTGGTGAACCGGGCGAAATTCTGGTGCGCACGCCCTCGGCAACCAAGGGCTATTGGCGCAAGCCCGACGCGACTCGCGATCTGTTCGTGCACGGAAATTGGTTGCGTACTGGAGATAGTGGCCAACTCGATGAGCGCGGACGCTTGCGGTATCTGGGGCGTCGCAAGGAAATGCTCAAGGTGAATGGCATGAGCGTGTTTCCATCGGAACTGGAAGTACTCATGGCATCGCACGAGTCAATCGCCACAGTGGCTGTGATCGGATTGCCCGATGAAAAGCGCGGCCAGCTTCCGGTGGCCTACGTGCAGTTGAAGTCCGGTGATACCACTAGCGCCGAAGCGTTACACGAGTGGTGCTTAAACAATATGGCTCGCTACAAAGTGCCGACGATTCGCTTGATAGCGGCGCTGCCCCTTGCGCCGACGGGCAAAGTCGATAAGATCGCGTTGGCTAAACTTCCGCTTTGACAAGGGACTCGCGGCCTTCCCTCTTCGCTAGTGACCGACTCCCGACGATTGGAAGAAGGGAACAAACCACGAAGACATCGACATCCATGTTTCGGAACTATTGAACGGCAGCACGAGCCTCACTGCAAGCATGGTCAGAAGGGCGTACAGATAAACCGGATGGACGATCCGCTTCTTTACGAAGTCATGAATCATCAATAGATAGATGGGCAGCGGCCATATGATCATCCAAGTGAGCAGTGGAATCGGTTCACCCAAGAAATACCGCATGCGACCGATGGCGGGATAAATGATCATGACAGCGGCAGCCGCCATAATTCGTTTGTGGGTTTCCAGTTTGTGGCGATAGGCCCACCCGGCAGCAAACCACGCTCCCATGAAAACGACCTCGCGAAGATGGCCGAATAGTTTTCGTTGACCCAGCGCAATTTGCCCGCTCTCAATGTTGCGGCCAAACACATCGAGGGTAAGCGCTAAGCTGAGCAACAGGAAAACGGCGCTGAAGGCCATCGCCCAAGGTCCGAATCTTATGTGTAAGCCGATGCGCCCGGATATCGCGAAATAGATTTGTGCGGCAAAGAGCGTGAGCCAAGTGACCATGACGGCGGCGTGAAGATGGACGAGGAACCGCGCTTCGACAGTGCCAAGGAGCAACGGTCCGAAGTAGGTCGGCCAAAACCCGACGAAGGCCAAAATCGCCGTGACTGTCATGGCTACCGCAAAGGTCTTCGAACGGGCAGCGGATGTCGATTGAACGAGTCCGGCAGGCGCTAAGGCTGACATGGAAATCCCTCGGTCGATTTTGTGAGGTCATTACGCTCCCTGAATCGGCCTGCTGCCTGACGATTGGCTGATGCGGGGCCGAGGAATGGTCGAGGATTGACCGATGATGCGGTGCGCGAGTGCCATCTTTGGCAGAATGACCCCATGAGCGTGAGCAACCCCTCGGGCCCGGTGGATTTGGCGCAGGAACGCGACTTCTCGCTCGGACCGCTGATAGTTCATCCTTCCTCCCGCGAGATCTTGCTCGGGGGCGAGACGGAAACGCTCGAACCTCGGGTCATGCAGGTCTTGGTTGCTCTCGCGCGTCGTCGCGGGGCGGTGCTGTCGCGCGACGACCTCGTTAAAGAGTGTTGGGATGGGCGCGTCGTCAGTGACGACGCAATTTCACGCTGCATCGCCCGCGTGCGCCGGTCTCCGAATCCCATGGTGGGTTTGCACTCGAAACGATCCCTCGAATCGGCTATCGATTGTCAGAAATCGCCAGCAACGCCACGCAGGAGATCCCCGACCGACTCGTTGCACGTTCCAACGGTTCGAAGCGACGTCTGCCTGCGCGCATCCGAATGCTCGCCATCATCGCCGTGATTCTTGTAGTGGGCGCCGCGATCGCCGGCGCGTATCGATGGCGATCAGAACAAGGTGGCGATGCGAAGCAGGCGAAGATCGTTGCGCAGGTCATCGCGTTGGTCGCCAAGGACCAACTAGGGGAAGCATTCACAGCGGCGAGGCCGCTGCTCAATGATGAACGCGTGCGCGCACTGCCGGAATTCGCAGCGGCTTGGAAGCAGGTTGTACTTCCAATGCGCCCGGTCGTTACCGAGCCCGGCGCCGCCGTGTATTTCAAAACGTATGACGATATCGATGGTGAGTGGATCCAAATAGGCACAACACCGATTGCCAAATTCGTCGAGGCTCCGCGTGCAGCATTACGGATCAAAATTGAGAAGCCTGGATATCGCACCGGATACTTCGTCGTTGCAAATCCAGGGCCATCGGCCGAGAGCGATCCGCCGGATCCCGGGTTTGTCGATCGCTTCGAGTATGTGCCGCTGCCGTTATCGGTGGAGAACGCAATTCCGGACGACATGATAGTCGTACCGCGCACAAACTTTGCCATCTCATTACCGGGATGGACGAGCGACCTCCGCGGCAACAACAAACTCGACTTGCCTTCCTTTGCAATCGATCGCGAGGAAACCACCAATCGGCAATTCAAGGATTTCGTCGATGCGGGCGGCTACAACAATCCGACGTATTGGGAGGAGCTCGAGTTTAGGGAAAAACGACGCACGCTCTCCTGGGAAGAAGCGCGCAAACGATTCATCGATTCGACAGGACGTCCGGGACCCGCAGGTTGGCAGCTGAGTACGTTTCCTTCTGACGAAGAAGATCTCCCGGTAGGCGGCATCAGTTGGTACGAAGCGGCGGCCTACGCGAAGTTTCGTGGCAAAGAGTTGCCGACCGTTCACCACTGGTACGCGCCGCCTTCGCACCCTACGACCCGAACTTTAATGTATCGCCCTCGGTCGCGTTAAACAGTCGCTTCACCGCGAAAGGTCCGCGCAAAGCTCATGACCCAATCGGGCTCGGACCTTGGGGCACTGTGCAAATGGCCGGCAACGTTCGCGAGTGGGTGTGGAACGATGCCGACGGAGAGGCGTTAACGCTTGGGGGTTCTTGGTCCGACTATATGGATAACAATAGATACGCAACCACAGCCCATCGCATGCAGCGGTTCGAGGTGAACGGCGTTCGACTGATGAAGACGCTATCGGCGCCAATCCCTGATCAATTAAAAGCGCCAATCCATCTCGCCTACACGGAATCGAGTTTCCAGCTTCCCGCCTCCGACGAAGCGTTCCGAATCATGTCCTCGCAATTCATTCAGGCGCGTTCCGCAGTGCTCGACACCAAAGTCGAGATTGTCCAAGAAGCGGCACTCTGGATTGCGGAAGAGGCGACGGTCCAGTACGCCGATAAGTCCAGCGCGATGTTCTACGTGATGCGGCCGAAGCGTCTCGCAGGAAAAGTGCAGCCGATTATCTACGGGCCGGCGCAAAATTGTTGCAATTCAAAACGTCCGAATCGCAACGCACTCGAAAATATCGCTTTCGCAGAATATGTCGTTAACAGTGGGCGGGCGCTCGTAGTGCCGATTTGGGCAGGGAGCTACGAACGATTCACGCCTATCGACCTAGATCCCAAGGCGATGGCCGACCGTCAGCGACGTGCCGCTGTAGATTGGCAGCAAGATCTGGCGCGCGCACTCGACTATCTGGCAACGCGCGCTGACATCGACGTCGACAGAGCAGGTTACTTTGGGTTCAGTCGCGGTGCCTCTCACATTGCCATCACTTTGGCTATGGAGCCGCGAATCAAAGCGGCAGTGTTGTTGTCCGGCGGTATTCCAATGGGGGAACTGCCGCATCCGATGATCGATATCGTGAACTACGCGCCGCGAATCAGAATGCCCTTGCTGATGATCAACGGACGGTTCGATCACATCTACCCCTACAAGCAATCTCAGCAGCGGTTATTTGCACTACTGGGGACACCGGCAGATAAGAAGCGACATATCGCTTACGAGACAGGACACTTTGCTTATCCACCCAATTCGACGGCGCGCGACGCGACCGATTGGTTCGATAAGTATTTGGGAGCGTCGCGCTGACGAATCATGAAAAGCGCGCACATCCACTCGTGCGCGCTCGATCGCAAATTTAGGCCTTTAGGATCCGACGCCGACGTACAGCGCCAAGCGCGAGTAGTGCGATGCCCATCATGCCGAGCGCAGCGGGTTCGGGAATGCCGACCGGGTCGCCGCCGCCGTTACCATTTCCGTTGTCGCCACCTTCTCCGCCGCCCGTGCCCGGTGTAACGGGTTCGTAGGTGTACGACAATGTGAGTGCGTAGTTCCAATTCATCGCGAGATTCACTCGGCAGTAATCGCCGACGTCGTCATCGCAGTGGCCGTACGCATCGCCAGTCATGCTGGTGTTGAACCGCAATAAATCAGCGCCGATGAATTGCGAGAGTGACGAACCTGACAGCGGTCCCCAGGTGTAGTTGTAGTTGCCCACTGGCGAGCCGTTGTTACCTGCCATGCAATACGGGTTCGTGTTGCCGATATCCCCAAAGAGATCCTCTACGCGCGCACATGAGCCGAATGCGGCTTCAGCAGCGGTTGCCGAGAAGAGATCGGTGTTGAGTGGGTCCACCGTCAAGCGGTAGTCGGCGCGATACGAAACACGCGCGTCGTAGTACGCGTAAAGATTGAAAGGCCCATGAAGATCGCGCTCAGTATCTTGTGCGAGCGCACCGAACGGCAGTGCAACAGGCAGGCCGGAAACTTCAGGGAGCGATAAGGTTCGTGTCGGATGCGAGGTGGCCGAAGTCAGCATCAACTGAGCGCCCAGCAGAGTCCCGAGCGAGCTGTCGAACTTTGCGAACTGTAGGACCGACGACCGGCTGTCTTGAAGGGTGAAGTCGTCGTACCGATTGGTATTCGCGCTAGTACCAAAGATAGAGTGCAGGCCGCCTTGCGAACTGATTGTCGTGATCGGGACAGCTCCGGCGTCGGCAAGCTGCATCGCGCAACCGGCTGCCAGCGCAATTTTTGTCCATCGCGTATTCATGAATCGCGTGACCACCCAATTAGAATTGTTCATTACTCGTCTCCAAAGTACATCGAGTCCGTCTTCATTCGAGTCTCTTCCTCCTAGTAATCGGAATGCGCATCGAAATACCGACACGCATTTGCGAAAAACCCTTGTCGATCTGGAAGTTGTAAAGTTTTCCGGCAGTCTGGACGATGCACACAGTAAGACCGTGTAAAGATTTAGAACCTTCGTCTCCGGCGCGGCTCTCAAAGTCCGTGCATCGCCGCAATTGATTGGCGATGACGTTTGCAGGGAGCCTCCTATGCGATTTGTCTTGTTGGCATTCTTGGGCGCTTGGGTGTTCTCCGGAGCACTCGCCGCCGATGAAGATGCCAATTCCGTTGTCTTGGATGAGGTATTCGTCACCGGCACCTTCCCAGGCCCCGGATTGTGGCGAGTGTCGCATCCCGATCACGGCCGAATTCTTTGGATCATCGCTAGGCCACCGCTGCTGCCGCCCGGTATGCATTGGCAATCCGAAGAAATCGAGCAAGTGGCCGCACAATCGCAACTCATCGTGTTCGGCGATAGCTTCGGTATCGTTCCGGACGGAAAATTTGGGATTTGGCGGATGCTAACGTTGGCGCCATCGATGCTCGGCGTGCGCAAAAACCCGAACGGTGAGCGCTTGCAAGAACTGTTGCCGCCAGAATCGTACGCGCGATGGCGCGAGCAGAAGCTGAGAATTCTCGGCAACGACCGCGGAATCGAGAAATGGCGGCCGATGTTTGCCGGCGAGAAATTGCGGCAAAAAGCGGTCAAGGCCTTTAACGAAGCTGAGATCGTCAAGGACCCTCACGACGCTGAACCCGTACCGTTGTGGACGAAACTAACGCGCATTGCGAAAGAAAAAGGGATTCGGACGGCGTCGTCCACGGTCACCGTCAAGATTCCGCCAAAAGAAATGCGCATGACCGTTAAACGTTTTGCGGCCGGTTCAGTGAACGATCTCGAATGCTTCGATCAGACTGTCTACTTCGTCGCGGCGCTCGCCGATGTGCAGAGCATTCGAGCACGAGCGCGCGCTTGGGCAATCGGAGACCTTGAGACGTTGCGAAGAATTCCATCGCTGCCTTCCTTCCAGAATACGTGTACGGCAGCGATCTTGCAGTCTGAAGCTGCGGCGCCGTATTGGAGGGGCGATCTTCAAGAGCGATTGAGTGCGAGCTGGCTCAAAACCATCGAGGAGAGTCTAGACGTCAATGACTCGACGTTAGCTGTTTTACCCATCGATGAGTTGTTGTCGTCCACGGGGCGATTAGCAGACCTTCGCAACAAGGGATATGTGGTGCAAGAGCCGTAGGGCGGACGCCGGCAGTGCGGCCACTGCGCTGATCGTCACGGGCTTGGTGCACGTCAGCGGCTTCTATCTTTTTGTCGTCGACATTCGGCATCGTCAGCCTCAGTATCTGCAGCCGCGCGATAAGGAGGAGTCGCGCTATGCGCCGCGAGCCGGTGCAGGTCACCCTGCGCCGTCCTTCATCTGCACTGGCGCGGGTCAGTGAATCTGCGCTTCCGATCGATATAGCTGCTGCGCTTCTGATTTACTGCTGTCCCGCAATGATCGGCGCACTGATGCTCGGAGTTGCGCCTGTCTGATAACTGCTGATGAATGTGGGTCTACCGGTGCTGTCGATACTGTAGAGCGACACAGTGTTGGTGTTGGTATCTGTGACGTAGCCGAACCGGCCGGACGGATCGAATTTGAGGACGCCGGGGTTGATGCCGGTGCTGGGACTAAACGGACTCCCGAGCACGGGGGTTAACTCGCCGTCGGTAGAATGAATAGTGAATAGTGCAATCCTTCCTGGCGCGATATTGGTCGCAGACAAAAACCTTCCGGTGGGATCGAACGTGACTAAATCGATCCGATTACCGCCAGATGAATAAGGCGATCCGGCGAGATTGACGAGCGCACCACTCGTAGAGTTTGGCGTGAACACGGAAATGCTTCCGGGACCGTTCACCGGTGGGGATCCGGAAGTGCCAGAGTTGGCGGCGTAAAGACGACCTTGCGGACCAAAAAGGAGGGAGGTTGGATTCTGACTGGCAATTAACGGTGAGCCCGCGATCTCCGCCCCGAGACCCGTCGTAGTGTTCAAGCTATAGCCCGCGATGTAATTTGCCGACAGTAAGCTGGTGAGCGACACGTAAAGAAACTTGCCGCTTGGATCGATCGCGAAAGACGAGGGCGTCTGCGTGACTGCGAGTTGGTGTACTTGCGTCAGTGCACCGGTGGTGCTGTTCACTGAATAGGCTCTTACGCTCGTCGGGGGAGCGATCGAGGCTGAGTAATAGAAATCACCGGTCGCATCTAAGACGCCGCCATTTAGCTGTAAAGGAATCGGTGAACCTGGCACAAGCGACAGTGCTCCGGTTGTTGCATCGATTGCGTAAGCATGGATGCCGGCATCGACGCCGGTTTGGATGTGAAAGTAGAGGAAGTTGCCATTGGGGTGAAATGAGATGCGGCTGGCTGCTCCAGGGAAGGTCAGCGGCAGTCCGGGGATTGACGTGAGCGCGCCGGTCGACGCGTCGATGTTGAATCCTGCAATCGATCCCGACGTAAGTGTCGAAGTGAAACCGGGGACGTAGAGAAAACGGCCGTTTGGATGGAGCGCGGCAGTTCGTGGCGAGGGACCAGTACCGGCGAATGGTGAACCCGCCACGGGAGTAAGCGTGCCCGATGAACCATCGATTGAATACGCGGAGACGTTGTCGGAGCCACTGTTCACGACATACAAAAATCGTCCCGACGGTCCGTGACATCCGACCGCAATGGCCCTCACAATGCTCGTTGCATTGCCCGACCCACTGCTGACGTCGCACGTTTGCGGGAACTGCCCTGCCGGCACGGCGGGTTGTGTTTTGACGGTGATGACATAAGCCCCGCCGGATAGTAGTGGCGAGGCAAATGTGAATGCGCCATTTGCGGCGATGCTCAAGTCATCGCCATTATTATTCTGGAGTACAAGGCCAGTGCCGGTGAGACCCGTTACGTTGCCGCCAACCGTAAATGTCGTCGGTGGAGGCGGAGTGGCGGGCGAGGAGGACCCGCCGCCGCAAGCGCCGAGCGATGCAACCAGCAATCCAGCCAAAGTAAGGGTGAACCCTCTGCACCGACTCATGTTCATTCTTCTTTATTCCTCTATCGGCGGCTCCATGCCGCTGCGGGAATCTTAGAGTGTTGCGCGTTAAATTGCCAAACGCTCACGCGGTGTTATTCGAACGAGTTCTGTGTAGTCCTGTTTTTGCGAATCAACGTCGGCGTCGTTGCACGCCGCACTTAAGCGATGACTCTAATTCTCCGCGCCACTTGTTTCGTCCAACAAGAGCCTGGAAATTGTCGCCATGTTCTCGACGGACGCATCGAAGAATGAGGCGCGCAGCTGGCCGGATTTGTCCAATGCGAATACTTGACCGGAATGGAAGTAGCCGTAGTTTCCTTGGTTGTCTGCCTGCTCTTTGTATGCCACCGCGGCGAAGCGTGCGGCAATATCCGACACGGCGCGAGGCTGGCCGGTCAAGCCAATGAACGCCGGCGAGATCGACGACATATATCGCTTCAAAACCGCCGGCGTATCTCGCTCGCCATCCACGCTGATCATGACAACTTGAACGCGTTTGAGCGCGCCGCCATTTGATCCCTGCAGCAGCTTCAGCTTAGTCAATGCAGTAGGGCAGACGTCAGGACAGTGAGTGAAGCCGAAGAAGACGAGCGTAGGCGCACCCCGAAAGCTTGCGAGCGTTCTCGCTTTTCCGTTTTGATCCGTCAGGGAAAAATCGGCAATCATTTTCGGCGCGGCCACTACTGTCACGCGTTCAAGCGTGGGCAGCGTCGCGTCGTCCGCGACGGCTGCCGCTCCTGCGACCAGGTGCAAGCAAATTAGCAGCGTTGAACCTACGAGGCGATTCACTGTCGCGCCGATTAGTTTGCGTACAGCCGGCTTGCGGGGATCGCAGAATACAGGAGCGATCCGGGCGCCTTCCAGCGTAGCTGCATCACCGCAGATCCGCCGTTGTCGTAGTACTCCACTCTGATCGCGTACCGCGTGCCATTCACCAATGCGATGGTCGCGCTGGTATTGGTGGTGGCGGAGTGATCGCTCCAGTTGTTGATCACCTGGACGCCATTCACCCACACACGAACACCATCGTCGGAACTGGTTTGGAACTGGAAGTTGCCGCTCTTCGTCGCCTCCACTGTGCCGGTCCAGCGAACCGAGAAATAGTCCTTGTTGACGCCGCGGCCCGGTGAGTTCGATCCCCAGTTGAAGTTCACCGCCTCAGTGCGCTGCAGAGCGACATTGCCGGTCAACGTGAGCGAGTTGAAGTATTGACCCGCCAAGCCCTGGCCGGAGTTGGGTGTCGGGACCGGCGCACTCGTTTCTTGATTGCCGATTTGCGACACGTAAGCGACGAGGTTCGGCAGCTCCGCATCTGTCACGTCGACATTGTTGTGAGCGCGAATGGCGGCGGCCACTGTCGCTGCCGATCCATCGTGTAGATACGGTGCGGTGGTCCACACGTCGCGCAGCGTCGGGATATCGATGCCGGTCAACGTTGTGTTGAGTCGCTTACCGCTGGTGGATTTGAGCGTGCCGACGTTCTGCAAATTATTGGACCCGCTATTGCTGAAAGCCGTGCCGCCGTGGCAGCTCGCGCAATTCCTCGCGGCGAAAATAGTGCGCCCTGCGGTGGCGGCTGCCGTGAGCGTTCCGTCCGTATTGCGTTGCGGACTCGATGCGAAGGTATTCAGCGATGCAACATAGGCTGCCAACGCATCGAGGTCTGCGCTCACGCCGGTCTTCGCATCGCCGAGCGGCTGACTGCGAGTGCCGGTGTTGAACTGCGCGTTGGTCATGAGGCCCGTGCCTCCCGAGAGATTGCGGATCTGGCCTTCGAAGTCCTGCACTTCGTTGAAGTTATTGCTCCAGTGCAGGAAGCCTTGGGCCATGCCGGCTCGGCCACGTAGAGTGATAGTGTTACGAAGTCCTTCACCGAATCCTGTGATGTCCCACACGCGGCCATCGTGTCCGCCGTCGTTGTGACAGGAAGCGCAGCTGATGTAGGCATCGCGCGCGAGACGCGTGTCCTTGGCATCGTAGAAGAACTGTTTACCGCGAAGGACCGTGGCGGTCAGCTTCTCGGTCGTCACGCTTGCGAGCGTTGTACGGAGCGGAATGCTCGTTGTGCCATCCTTCAGCAGCGACGTCAGGTCGAACACGTTCACAGTCCGGTCCATGAAGTTATTGACGTATAGCGTACGGCCGTCTGCGGACAACGCGAGCCCTTGCGGTGCACGGCCGACGTTGATGCGGAAGATTTGCCAGCTATCGTGCGCGCTAACGATCGCCACCTCGCGGCTGGTCTCCAACGCGACAAACATGTACACGCCTGTCGGATCGAATGCCGCCGCGCTCGCGACACCGGAGTTATCGAAATCGACGCGCGATTCGTAACTCTCGACACCGCCGACGATGTCGATTTTCGAGCCGATGGCGCGCACGGTATTTTGGAAGTCGAGCCCACGACCATCACGCTGAACGCCTCGCTGGATATTGTCCTGCTTCGAAGGCACCCAGGCCGATTGGCCATCCGGCGACACGGTGCTTGCGCCGAGATAGTTCGGCACACCCCGGCCCTGGTTCTCCGCGTCCGCCTTGTCGCTGTGTCGCAGCACGATCGTGCGTTGAATCGCCAATGAAGTTGCATTGACGACAACTACTTGACCGCCAGTCGGGATGCCCCCGCTGAAAGTTTCCACCGCAGCAGTGCTTTCACCCGGCTGAGCGGGCGTAATGAATCGCGTGACGTACGCTTCCGTGCCGGCGCTGTTGATCGATACGTGCCGAGGATTTGTCCCGACATCGACGCTGCTCACGATCGCATACGTTGCCGCATTCACCTTCAGCAGTTTACCGGTGGCTTCCAGTGCGATATAGGCGTGGCCGCCAACCGGCGCCATCGCGATGCCAAAGGGTTGCGATGCAAATGGCAGGCTGAGCGTGCGCGTCACCGCAAGTGTCGAGGGGCTAATGACGCTGATCGTCGCGGTTTGCTTGTTCGTCACCCAGATTTCGCCGTTAGGTGCGATGGCAATCGTGCGCGGCGCGGAGCCGACTGTGATCTCTTTCAGCTTTGCATTCGTGACAGCATCAAACACGCTGACCGAGTCGTTGTCTTGATTGATCACCCACAAGCGATCGTTTGCAGCTCGATCTTCAATAACGATGTTCGACGAAACCGTCGGACGATTGGCGGTCAGCGGCAGGTGAACGGTCTGCACGACTGTGTTCGATTGCGGTAGGCCGTTATCGTCGATGGCTGTGACGGTCACGTAATAGATGCCGGGACGCGTGAATACATGCGCCGCAGACGAATCGGAGGAGTAACCAGTCGCCTCCGAGCCGTCGTCGAATTGCCAGCTGTAACGCACATTGGTGCCACCCGTCACGCTGACACCGAACGGTACCGGCTGTCCCACGAGCCGCGGTGTCGGCGATGGCATAGGCCCGATCGTCATCGCACCGGCTAGCGTGATGGTCCACACGAAGCTCGAAATATCGGTGTTGACGCCGTCAGTGACCGAGACAACGACGTTGTAAATGCCAGGCGTAGTCGGCGTTCCGGAGATGAGACCTGTATTGGGATCGAGGGTGACGCCTGCGGGAAGCGCGGTTGAATCAAAGCTCAAACTGTCGCCATTCGGATCGGTAGCGGAGAGTTGCAGCGCAACCGACGCGCCGACGAGGCCTTCTTGATTGCCCGGATGCGTGATGACAGGGGTGATCGCAGGATTCGCCAGGGTGGCGACATTGACTTTCACGATGCGCGCGATCGACGGCGTGCCGTTCGTGTCGAACACAAACAACATGTAGAAGCCGGGTGGGGCGTCGGTCGCACGAGTCGGCGCCTGCACTCGCAGTTTGCCGTCGTCGCCGGTGTACGTCAGCTCGATGAACCGCTGCTCCATGTTGAAGCTGTGCGTGACAGCTGCGGTCTTGATCATCACGACGCGGCTGACGTTCGCTGTGTTGGCGTAATCGACGCCAAAGGTCTGGCCAATGTCGATCACCGAAGGCGCCGACTCGATAGTCGGCCGTGCCGCGATCAAACCGAATTCGTCATAAAGATACTGAGGATAGAAAACCTCGAAGTTCGTGTTGTTTTGCGGACCCGGTGCACCGCCGCCCGCAACCAACACGCTGCCGTCGGGCATCAAGACGCCGCCGGAGTGATACATACGCGCGCGATTGGCGCTTGCACCCACCGTCCAGACTCCGGTATTTGGATCCCAGATCTCGGCGGTATAGCTGGCGTTCGTCATGTCGTTCCAAACAGGGCTGCCGCCTGTCGCCAACACTTTGCCATCCGCGAGAATCGTGGCGTTACCAAGCCGTCGCTGCGAGGACATCGATCCCGTTGGCTGCACAACGGGCGAGCCGCCACGAATATCGATCACCACGGCGCCATTGGAGTTACCGCCGAATTGCAGGATGCGACCCGGGCGGAACATCGCCGCGCTTGCATCGCTACCCGTGGGTCCGGTGAACTGACCTGCGGTCGTCACTGCCCCGTTTCCAGCCGGATTGATGTAATACATCTTGCCGTTGCTGTCATAGCCGAATACGCGGCCATCCGGCGCAATGAAATTACGCGGATACATGAAGTCGAACGAATTCGTGGCCGCGCTCGACAGCAATCGAAACGTGCCGTTGGTCCCGCGAATTTCCGGGAAATCCGTACCACCCGAACCGCCCTGCGTGTAAACCTCGCCGTTGAGCAATACGATCGAGCTCGAATACCACCGCGCCCGGTTCATGTTGTTCTGGCGCGTGAGCGAGTTGCTCGTGTAGTTGAAGAGATTGGAGTTGTTGTTGCCGGTGTTGGTCGTGCCGGTCCCGGTCCATTTGTCGCCACCCGCAATGAAAACATTGCCGCCTTGCGGCAACACCAGTGCAGAACTGCAGAAGATATCGGTACCGGTGTTGTTGGCCAGCGTCGTGTGTCCGGCGTTGAGACCCGCAGCCGGGTCCCATACGTCATAGATAAAGAAGCCGGTTTGCGCGCCGTCGGCGCGCGTGCCAAAGCTCATCACCCGACCGTCCGGCATCAACACCATGTGGACGGGTACCAGCGGCCACGGAATCACGGGCGACCAGGCACCGGATTCCTTAGGACCTGCGGTGGCAAGCCCGCTAAATCCAAATGATCCGATGGCTATCGAACCGGCGGCTATCAACCCGAAGGATTGTTTGAACGAACGACGCGTGACGATTGTACTTAATGCGGACTTCTTGTTTTGCATGCGACCCTTCTCGTGATTGACGAGAGGACTCGCAAGTTTCTTGCCAGCGGTCCGCGAGATTTGTCGCTTCAGGTATTTACGCGTTGCAGCTTGTGGGTGGAACTTGCGACGGAATCTGTAAGTGACAGGCGCTGTAAATATTCCCGACCGTGTTGTGTTGCACGAAATGGTGCGCATTCATGCGCGTGCGAGGCGGTCGTGCGCTGTTTAAGCGCAGAACGGTCGCACGCGCAGTGACTTCATCGCCTCGTAATTGACGTCATCCCGACGTCGCCGCTCTGAAGGTGATGCTTTGAGTCGAGTTGGCTTTCGCTTTTATGTCAAGGGAGATCCATTTCCGAGCATCACCAAGCGATGCGTCACTAAGCGCTGAGCTGTCGTTCCAATTTGTCGAGCGCGCCTTGCCATCCATTTCTGCAGTTGTCCCGCTCGCTCTCGTCGGCAAGGCCTTGATGAGTTAGCGTGAGCTCCGTGCCGTCGCCCTCGCTTTTCAATTCCGCGGTCACGATTGAGCCTTGCTTCTCATTGCCGGTTTCCCACGTGAAACTAATTTTCTCGTTAGGGATGACTTCTCGATATTCACCGCTGAAATCATATTCGTCGCCGCTGGGCGCTTTCGTCACGATGTGGTACTGGCCACCTTTCGACACATCGATATCGACCAGCACATTTTTGTCGCCTTCATCCGGCCCCCACCATCGGCCAAGCTCTATGGGATCCACCCAAGCGCGATACGCCTCGGACGGCGAAGCGTCGAGATGGCACTTGAGGATGAGAAATTCCTTTGCGGGTTGCTGCTGTTTCATCGGGACCTCCGCTCATTGTTGCGTAGGAACACTTTCAAGGATTGAGACCTGCGCGTGAATCGGCCACGCCTTCGATAGGCGGTCAGCGAGGGACTACAGGAGGGTTAACAGGCTCCTTTGGGCCTCTTCTCTGCCGCTGGCGTGACATCCCACAGCTTGGCGAAAGCGGATCAGGCATTGGATGTCGCACTCGGGTTGTGAGCGACCCAATCGTCAGAGCTTGCGCCAACCCTCATACCCCAATGCTCGCAACTTGGCGATATTGGAATCGAAGATCTCTGCAGCATCCGGAAAGGCTGCCACTGCGGTTGCGACACTGGATTCGCGTAAGAGATGCAACATCGGATGCGGCGAACGATTGGTGAAGTTGCTCATGTCATCGGGCTCGGTGCCCGCGAACTGGTACTGCGGATGAAAACCCGCGATCTGCAGCACACCGACGATATCCAGTCGCTTCAACGCTGCGTCGGCTTCACCCATGAAAAAGTGGTAGTCAATAAAATTGTTCATTGCGAACGGATGAATTAGCAACGTCGTTTCGATGGAGGCGACATCCGTGGCCACCAACGTCTCCAATTCGTGCTCGAGTTCCGCTAGCAGTTGATCTGCGGTTGACGCGGCAGTCACCGCGTAGCGAACCCGTTTCTTGACCTGAACGGCCTTCGCGAAGGGGCATAAGTTCAGCCCAATGACAACGCGTTCTACCCAACGCTGCGTGGCAGTGGCTAGTGCGTCCGATTGCTCAAGGTCGGCAATGGGAGTCAGCACAAAGGCGCCGGAACTAGGCCCTGGCGTTGCGCAGGCGAAGACGGAGTTTTACCAGCTCAGTTTGCAACGCGACGTTAGCCTCATTGGCTTTGGAGAGCCGCAACCAAAGCATCGCGCACCCAGCGGCGAGCGCTGCCATCAGTAAATTGGTAATCATCGTCGCCTCGAGGCAAATGCCGGTCTCGGCGTAGAAGGATTTCCGCGGCGATGAGGAAGTGTACGCCCGCAGGCTCGATTTCGGGCGACTAATTGAGGTTCGGGGCGCCCCGATTCCACGCGTTAGAGGTGCCGTGTTTCCGCCGGCGAATGCCACCAATTGTTGTGGCGACCGTCAAAGTATTTAACGGGGGCATCGATCAATTCTTGCGGTTCCGCATTGTCGAGTGCGCCCAGTTGAATGGACACGTACGCGCCACCCATTTCCTCGATATAGCCGCGTCCGAAAGAGCGAACCCCGCAATGCCTACAAAAGAGGTGGTGGCCGCTCTTGGTGGCGAACTGTAGTCGCTGAGCGCTGCCTCGCCCGCCAACAAACAAAAAGCTTCCGGCTTGATGATGACGCTCCAATTCCGCGTCTTCGTGCAAATAGAGCAATTGCATTTGCCTGTGCCGGCGCTTAGATCGATGTCGGCCTCGAAGCGAACTGTGTTGCAGTGACAGCTGCCGGTGTAGGACTTTTCATTTCGAAGCTCCAGTCAAGAACGCTGATTAGTCAGTTCGTGAAAGGAGTCTGGCACTGGTCTCCTGACAGCGTGGTGTCAGGAGGGTGGCTCCGGTGAACTATCCGCTGGTCATTGCGATCGATGTGCTCGGGTCGCAGTCCTTTAATGAATTGACCAACACGTCCACGAGCCGCTTGGCGATTTGTCCGTCAGTGTCTAATCGCGGGTTAAATATTGCAACATCGAGTCCCACGCATCGGCGCGTCGCCATTGCTGTTCGCAAAGTGGTCGTGAGCTCAGACCAGGTGAAGCCATCGTCCATTCGATAATCGACAGCCGGCATGATTGCGTCATCGAGGACATCCGCATCCAAGTGAATCCAGAATCCGTCACGAACGGCAGTCAGACGGGAGACAGCGGCCGTGGCGGCGGATGCGATGCCAACACTCCGAATCGCTTCGAGATCGAATTGCATGACGCTGGGCGGTAACGGCTGGCTACCGTATTGCCGCTGCTCCGCTTCGTCGCGAAATCCAAACGCCACGACGTCTTCGTCGAGGACTAGCGTCTTCTCATCGACATAGTGGAGAACCTTCGGTTCTCGTCCCATCGCTATAGCGAGTTCGGACGACGCAATTTCGCCGTTAATATTGGCATCCGCTTGGTAAAAGTCCGTGTGGCCGTCGATGAATAACAATCCATAGCGGCCGCGCCGTTTAAGGGCCAATAGATTACCTAGCAGGATGCTGCAGTCGCCACCCAGCACAATCGGAAATTCGGAGCGATCGAGCACTTCGTTCACTCGATCGCTCAACTGCGTCGAATAGCGCATGACGGCTTTTGCGTTCAGAAAATCTGTCTCGGGCTCGCGTTGGTTGTCGTAGGGCGGCGGCGTTAGCACGCCCGCGTTCCTCGCGCCTAACCGCTGCGCAAAGCCTTTATTTAGTAGGTCACCCGCGAGTTCTTCAACTCCCTCTGGCCTCAAGCCGAGCGGCGAGGGCGCCTCGATGATGGCGAATCTTGCCGTTACGGATTGCATGCTGGGTCTCGCTCATTACGTGGGACAACTCTAGGGATCTATGAGCGCGAATGAATCGGCGGTGCTTATGATATGCGGTCAGCCGGGGACTACACGGCTGCCGGGGATTCGGGCGTTGCCGATGTGATTAACGCACAGCGATCGAAGCCTTGTGGCGGCCTACCAGGTCCCGGAACACCGCTTCGTTCGGTCGACGAGTTGAATTCTGCCGCGGCGCTGTTACCGAGCGGCATGAATATCGCGGCGGCCGTTGCCGGCAGCGGTTATCGCGGAACTCATGTTCGAGTCATCCGTCTTCGAAACGTCGTGACGGACCGGAAAGCAGCGCGGATCATTGCGCGCAACTATTGCGATTCGATCAACAGTTCTGCATTCGAAGAGAGGGGCGTGTATCTTCAAGGCTACGACGCTTGGATCATTCTCGGCACTCCTTACCCAATCCCCACTGCAGATCAATCGAAGGCACTGGCAAATAGAATAGTCGTGTTGGTCAATGAAGCGCGAGCCGAGTCGCGTCGCTGCGGCGATCGAGAGTTCTCAGCCGCGCCGCCATTGCAACTTGCCGATGAGTTGCAACAAGCCGCGCTCATTCACTCGGAAGACATGTCGCTTCTGCGCCTCGTCACCCATCTGGGCAGAGACGGTGAACGAGTGGCGGAGCGCGTCACCCAACTGGGATATAGCTGGGGTGCCGTCGGTGAGAATATTGCGGCCGGACAAACTCAGCCGGAGTCGCTCGTCGCGGAGTGGCTATCGAGCCCAGGGCACTGCGCCAATATCATGAATCCAGTCTTCGTCGACATGGGCGTTGCATTCTCGACGAATTTGGAGACAAAGTTGGGTATCTACTGGACCCTGGTGCTGGCTGCGCCTCCACCCCCGATTCCGGTGCCGGTGAAAAAGAAAAGACGTTGGTGGAGTACACGAGAGTAATTAAGGCGCCCGGCGCACCGAAGAGCAATCGTCGCGAGTACCATGAGCCAATGCGTGACGAACAATTCAGCCGGACTTCTCTAGCCACCGCAATGATGCGGGCCGCTCATCAAGTGATGGATGGCGACAATCTAATCCTTCACGATCCGATCGCTCTCTCTTTGTTGGGCCCTGCGGCGCGTCAACAACTAGAAGATTCGAGGTCGCGCTACCAGAACGCATTGAGTGCAGCGCTTCGCTCTCACGTCGTTTTGCGTTCGCGCTACACGGAAGATCGCCTGCGAGCAGCCGTCGACCGCGGCGTGCGGCAATACATTCAGATCGGTGCGGGCCTCGATACCTTCGCATTGCGGCAACCTGACTGGGCTAAAGATCTCACGATCATCGAAGCCGATCACCCTGCGACACAGGCTGCGAAAAGAAGATGCGTCGAGGCCGCTGCCTTAACGCTGCCAACCAACTTGCGATTTGTCTCAGTGGACTTCGAAAAGGTGACGTTGTCCGAGGCGCTCCGCAGTCACGCAGTCGACGTCACTCAGCCAACTTTTTTCTCGTGGCTGGGCGTCACTATGTATTTGACCGATGTCGCAATCGAATCAACGCTTGCGGCCATTGCTGCATTTCCACCCGGCAGCGAAGTGGTATTAACTTTCTCGCCGCCATTCGAGAACAGAACTCCCGTCATGTCTGCGGTAAACACAGCCTTTAGTAGGCGTGTTGCGCACTACGGCGAACCGTTCCTCAGCTTTTTCGAGCCCGCGGCTATGGAAGAAAAGTTGCGTCACGCCGGTTTCAGTGCGGTGGAATTCTTGTCGGTGGACGCCGCCAGGGAGATCTATTTCCAAAACGCATCGAAACCGGCGTGACGCA
>Ga0193752_1000492_pt1 | contig 37600 bp, 29 predicted proteins | sample H1c1metaG_FD_144924 | JGI IMG/M metagenome (GOLD analysis project Ga0193752, IMG submission 144924) | Soil microbial communities from a riparian zone of the East river system, Colorado, United States - H1c1 | ecosystem: Environmental > Terrestrial > Soil > Riparian zone | place: USA: East River... | reverse complement strand
CTTAGTTTAATGATGTTTTTTTACAAATGGAGCCAGGTTACATAAATAACAAAATGTAAGTACCATTCCCACCGCAGAGAACAATACAGTTAACTCGAATGTGATCGGTATCCAGGCCGGTAAAGCAAAATGTGGTTTACCACCAATGTTCAAAGGCCAGTCGTGTGTAAAAACCCAGCTCATAAAACTAAGTGCTGTGGTAGTACCGGTAATGGCATAAATAAACCCTGCAGTATGCAGGCTGGTTTCACGGATGCCCATGGCATGGTCGAGACCATGCACCGGGAAAGGTGTGTACACATCGTGTATCTTGTATCCTGCCTTGCGAACATTTTTCACCGCAGGAAACAATACCTTTTCATCATCAAATGATCCTACAACAAATTTTTTAATTCCTCCAGCCATAATAGTTAAGCTTTTAGCTATTAGCTTTTAGCCGTTAGCATTTTATAACAATTAAATTAAACTCTCTTCAACTTCTGCCCCCCCCGCTAAAAGCTAATAGCTAATAGCTAACGGCTTTCTTAATGATGCGCATGCCCCACTTCATCCAGGTAAAATTTCTCTGCATCTGCTTTTTCAATATCCGTCATCTTCACTTTATAATTCTCTCCACTGGTTTTTAAAATCGCTTTGATCTCGGCTACCGCAATAACCGGGAAGTATTTTGCAAACAGGAAGAAGCAGGTAAAGAACAAACCGAATGTTCCGAGATAAAATCCTATCTCCCAGATCGACGGGCTGTAATATGTACTCCATGATGATGGCAGGTAATCCCTGTACACCGATGTTACAATAATTACAAAACGCTCAAACCACATACCTATGTTTACAATGATACTCATGAAGAATGTCACAGTGATATTTCTCCTTAGTTTACGGCTCCAGAATAATTGCGGCGATACCACGTTACAGAACATCATCAGCCAATAACTCCAGCCATAAGGACTGAACAGGTTAGCCCGGTTCTCTTTAAATGCATACCACTCGTAAGGATTTTGTCCGTACCAGGCAATGAATAACTCAGTTAAATAAGCACAACCCACAATACTACCTGTTAACACAATTACTTTATTCATGGCCTCAATGTGGCCAATGGTAATATAATCCTGCAGGTTTAACACTTTACGCACCACGATCATCAGTGTTTGCACCATCGCAAAACCTGAGAAGATAGCACCAGCCACGAAGTATGGAGGGAAGATGGTTGTGTGCCAACCCGGAACGATCGAAGTGGCAAAGTCAAAAGATACGATCGTATGAACCGATAATACCAGCGGTGTACTTAAACCCGCAAGTACCAATGATAAAGATTCATGACGTTGCCAGTGCTTGGTGCTTCCGCTCCAGCCAAAAGATGCAACACCGTAGAACATTTTACGGAACTTGGTTTTTGCACGGTCTCTTACTGTTGCCAGGTCAGGCAATAAACCTGAATACCAGAATAATAAAGAAACGGTGAAATAAGTTGATATCGCAAATACGTCCCACAACAATGGTGAGTTAAAGTTAACCCACAAAGGTCCACGGGTATTTGGATAAGGTAATACAAAGAATGCCATCCACACACGTCCCATATGCCAGATCGGGAACTGGCCGGCACACATTACCGCAAAAATTGTCATCGCCTCTGCTGCACGGTTTACACCGGTTCTCCAGCCCTGGCGGAATAATAATAAGATTGCTGAGATCAATGTACCCGCATGACCAATACCTACCCACCATACGAAGTTGGTAATGTCCCAACCCCAGCCAATTGTTTTGTTCACGTTCCACTGGCCGATACCATAGGTAACCTCACGATAAACACTGTACACCCCAAATAATAGCAAAGCTACGCTGATATAAAATCCAATATACCAGAGACGGCTTGGTTTCATCTCAATGGGACGTATGATATCTTCCGTTACCTGGTGGTAATCTTTATCACCATCTACCAGCGGTTCCCTTAGTTGCGATTCGTATTTCAGTAATGACATATCTTATCTAGCTTTTAGCCTTTAGCTGTTAGCTGTTAGCTTGTTTTTTATTTTGCCGGCAACACATCTTTGTTCAACATCGTTGTGTCACTCACTTGTACTTTAGTTTCCTTCCTCAGCAGAGACCTCTTATGCGTGTGCTTTCACTTCTTTCTTAGCTTCGCCACCATGCTCCTCTATCACACCAATAGGCCTTTCAGTATTCCTCACTTTTGCCAGGTAACTTACATTAGGCAAAACGTGCAACTGCTCCATCACATAAAAAGAACGGTGTTTTTGTTCTGTGTTCCTGATCTTATATATTTCACTTTCTTTATCGTTAACATTACCAAAACTGATAGCATGTGTAGGACAAGCCTGCATACAGGCAGTTTTTACATTACGTACCAATGAAGGGTCTTGTTGTTTTTTAGCTTCCAGCTTGCTATCCTGTAAACGTTGTACACAGAAAGAGCATTTCTCGATCACACCTCTTGAACGAACGGTGACATCCGGGTTTAAAACCATTCTTGTTAAGTCATCATTCATCTGCAGTACAGAGTCATCCATGTAAGTGCCTACCATTGGGTTTTGATTATCAGGGAAGCTGTCTGCCCCGGTATAATCAAGCCAGTTAAAGCGACGTACTTTATAAGGACAGTTGTTGGCACAATATCTTGTTCCGATACAACGGTTATAAGTCATTTGGTTCAAGCCTTCGGTGCTGTGGTTTGTTGCAGCAACCGGGCAAACGTTTTCGCAAGGTGCGTTATCGCAATGCTGGCAAAGCATGGGTTGAAAAACCACATCTACATCTTCATGGTTATCGCTATTGAATGTAAAATAACGGTCAATACGCAACCAGTGCATTTCATGCCCACGCTGCGTTTGCATTTTACCAACCACGCTCACATTATTTTCGGCCGTACATGCTACAACGCAGGCGCTGCAACCAGTACAGGTATTCAGGTCAATACTCATTCCCCACTTGATACCCGGCTTATCATAATCAGGGTACATGGTAGCATCTTTTACAAACTCTTTACTGCCTCCAATGGTTGTTGCTAAACGCTCCTGGGTTATCTCTTCTAAAACAGATTCAGGGTTAGCTGCAAAACTTTTAAGATTGGTTTCATAAATAACGGGCCGGCTTTCTGTGAATCCATGCACTTGTGTTTGTGCCAATGGATACATAGCGCCTGTTTTTTCAACTGTTGCAACCGCACTATAAGAACTGGTTCCGTTGAATTGAACCAAAGGGTAAACATTTTTACCAGCGCCACGTGCAGACCTGCCGATGTTAGCAGTAACCTGTTCAGGAGTTGCGCCTTCAGATCCTCTTCCGTATCCCACAGCTAGCGCTATGGTTGCAGCATTCATACCCGGAAGAACAATTACCGGTAATTCAACTGATTTACCATTTACTGTGATTTTTACAACCGGTTTTTCAGGATGAACTTCATAATCACTTTGATGTCCCTTTTCCTGGTTCATCACATCTAAATTCAATAATGATTTGGCCATTGCCGGGCTCATCATTGCATAGTTGTCCCAGGTTACTTTACTAACCGGGTCAGGCAATTCCTGTAACCAGGGGTTATTGGCCTGCGAACCATCACCAACAGATACTTTTTGATAAAGCACTACTTCAACCGCCCCACCTTTTACTGCGGCAGCCGCTGCTGCAGCTTCTGCTAATTTTGCTCCATTGAAAGATCCTCCGCCAACAGGCATTGCAGCAGGTTCTATCACACCATCCTGCAAAGCTTTATTATACAGATCTGTACTGCCTAACTTGGCGCTCCAGTATGTTTTAAAATAAGTTTCATAATCATTAACCAGGCTTCCTGCAGCAGCACTCCATTTGATCAATGAAGTTTGAAAAGCACGTGTTTTAAACAACGGGTTGATCGTTGGCTGTAATAAACTGAAGTAACCGGTTTTAGGTTCTGCATCACCCCAGCTTTCTAACCAGTGGTGAGATGGAAGAACATAGTTACACAATTCAGTTGTTTCATCCATGGTCCCGTTAAATGAAACAGAAACAGTTTTCGCTAAGCCAGCTTTAAATTTTTTAGTGTCGCTGTATGAATAAGCAGGGTTAACACCGTTGATCAAAACTGCACCAACTGCCCCGCTGTTCATATCATCAACCAGCTTTGCCATGTCGGCATCAATACCGTTTTTGTAGTTTGATGTAATGGCCCAGTTGATGGTGGTACCATTGGCGCCAATTGCAGCGTTAATGGCATTTACAATTACCTGGATGTTCACATCATTGCTTCCGCAAACAACCAATGCTGCACCGTTACTGGCTTTTAAGGCTGCGGCTGCAGTATCAATTCCTTTTGTAAGTTTTGCATCTGCAATTGTGGGTGCAGATACGGCGCCTCCCAGTTTAGCCAGCAAGGCCAATGCAACAGCACCGGTTTCTGATGGCTTGTGAGTATAGCGGTCATCAGCGTTACTACCAGTAAGGCTGATCATACTTTCAAACTGAAAGTGTTTGCTTAGCTCAGGTTTCTCGCCTTTTATTTTCCTGTTTTGAGAATATTGATTGTTGAACTCTGCCGGGCTAAGCCAGGTTCCTAAAAAATCAGCACCAAGACTTACAATTACTTTTGCTTTATCAAAATGGTAAGACGGAATCGCCTTTTTGCCATAACAGGCTTCATTTGCCAGTAACATACCGCTGTAACTTACAGCATCGTATTGTACGTGGCGGCTGCCGGGATATTTTGCTAAGAATTCGTTTATAATTGCTAAGGTAGAAGGAGAATTTACTGTTGAAGTAAGTAATGCAACAGTTTTACCGGTGATAGCGGCTCCAACCATTTTATCAAATGCGTCAAAACCGGTAACTTCTTTAAACCCTTTGCCATCTTTTTGCATTGGATAGCGAAGGCGTGTGTTATCATAAAGGTCTAATACAGAAGCCTGGGCCTGGGCAGTAGTGCCACCATTTGTGATGGTTGACAATTCGTTTCCTTCGATCTTAATAGGCCTTCCGTCTCTTTGTTTTACAACAACTGAAATAGTATCTCCTCCATTAACATAAGTAGAAGCATAATAATTGGCAACCCCCGGTATAACACTTTCTGGTTTATTTAAAAATGGTACAGCCTTACGTACAGGTGTTTCGCAACTTGCTGCCACTGCGGCAGCGGCTGTACTAAAGCCCAGGTATTTAAGGAAATCCCTGCGTGGAGTTTTGGCATCTAAAATACCTTTGTCATCAAGGTCTGCCAAAGGAAGCAGCTCTTCTTTGATTCCTGAAAACTTTCTGTTTGATTCAGTTCCCCAAAACTTTGCCAGTACTTTTTCTTACTCATATTATTTTCAACCTCTAAAGAGGCTTTTATGTGCTATAAAATGATAATTATCTTAATGCTCCAGTTCCCCCTTCAGGGGGCTAGGGGGCTAATAGTGACATTTCTGGCATTCCGTTCCACCCATTTTTTCAACAGTAACACTGTCCATTTTATGGTTCTTCAGATCTGTATGGAATTTCTCGTAAATGCTGTAATATTTGTTACCGGTGCCGGTTTCTTTGTTATAAAAATCAACCTTGGTATCCCTGTGGCAGTTTATGCACCAGCCCATGCTCAGGTTGCTGAATTGGTACACTTCAGGCATTTGCTGAATGTTACCGTGACAGGTCTGGCATTGTTGTTTTCCAACTTTAACGTGTTGGCTGTGATTAAAGTAAACGTGGTCGGGAAGGTTATGAACTTTTACCCACTCAATTGGTTTTGCCCCATCAGGGATACCATCTTTATTGTTGTCGGGATTATAAGATTTGGTTGTTGGGTTCCAACCGGCGTAAGCATATAATTTTTGTATCTCAGCAGTTCCGTCAACAGCAGTTCCATTCTCTCTTACCAGCTTATCTGTTCCATCATATTTATCAATGGCTTTATGACAGTTCATACAGGTATTAACCGACGGAATGCTTGCCTGCTTGCTGTCCTGTGCGCCGCCATGGCAATACAAACAACTTATCTGGTTTGTACCGGCATGTACCTGGTGAGAGTAAAATATTGGTTGCTCAGGTTGGTAGTTTTGCATACGGCCCATACCGACTGCCCCATTGATGGTGTAATATCCACCCACGGCAAACAATATTAAAATGCCGGCCATTAAATAAGTCTTGTTTTTATAAGCCGGTACAGGCTCAGGACGCAGTACGCCTTCTTTTTCATCAGATAATTTGCGCAGGTTGCTGTTAACCTGTAATAATATGAAAGCAATAAGGGCTAAAACCAGTGTTAAAATGCCAAAAAGAAGCGAATCGTCAGAACCTTCTGAAGTTGTTTTCGGATCAACGATCGGAGGTGCCCATTCATCAACATATTTTAATATTGCATCAATCTCGTCATTTTTTAAAGCAGTGAAAGCCGTCATCTGTGTTTTATTCCACTTCTCAAAAAGTGATTTGGCATAAGGCTCAGTTTCCCTCAGGTCAGCAGAGTTGTGTACCCATTTATAGATCCAGTCTCCGGCAGGCACCCTGTCTTTCCAACCTTTTAATGCCGGACCAGTAAAATCCTTGTCAACTTTATGGCAGCTGGCGCAGTTTGCTTTAAACAAAGCTTCGCCGTCGGCAGCTAAAGATTTTATATTAATGGACAGTAAAACAACTAAGAAGATACTTGCAAATATTCTGTTAAAGATTTTTCTATAGCGACTCATACAGTTAATAACGGGGCTAATGTGGAAAAATATCCTGATTCGGCTGCAAAAATAAGACAGGATGCTGACAATATATCAACATTTTAGAATTTTTTTTTTCCTTATCTGGCGTGGTTTTCAGCATTTTGTCCCAATATCTGTATGGTAATTGTCATGTATTTGTAAGTAGTTTTTGCCGATTGATTTTTTTTGCTGCAAGTCTGCATAATCACAAATTTTTAACCCACTTTTGCGCCATGTTTCAAAAACTCAGGCAGAGATGGAAGGTAAATGGTGTGAACCTGTTGCTCATTATTGCAACTTTTGCATTGGGTGGAAGTCTTTGTGGGTACGCCGGAAGAAAAATCTTACTGCTTACCAATTTGGAGAAAGGTGTTGTGTGGTTCATCCTGTATATATTATTAATAACCCTGCTTTGGCCCCTTTGTGTTTTATTAATAAGTATCCCCCTTGGACAATTTGCTTTTTTTAAACGATATATTACCAGGATATGGAAGAAGATGAGTGGCCGAAAAGAGAACATTCATATAACCAGGATAGCTGTTTTTGCAAGCGGTGCAGGTTCCAATGCCGACCAGGTGATCAATTATTTTGCGGCATCCCCAACTATAAAGGTAGCGTTGGTGGTTTGTAATAAGGTCGGAGCCGGTGTGCTGCAAATCGCAGAGAAAACTGGTATCCCTTCCTTATTAATAGAAAAAGAAAGGTTTTTTAAAGGTGATAATTACCTGCCCGAACTAAAGAAGCATCATATTGATTTTATTGTGCTGGCTGGTTTTTTATGGAAAATGCCCGATGCTTTAATTAACGCTTACCCAAAAAAGATAGTGAATATACATCCGGCTTTACTGCCCCAATATGGTGGTAAAGGTATGTATGGTCAAGCCGTACATGAGGCGGTTATTACATCCGGGGATAATGAAAGCGGTATAACCATTCATTTTGTAGATGAATTATATGACCATGGAGAGATCATCTTCCAGGCAAAATGCGAAGTGGCACAACATGATACCACTGAAACACTTGCACAAAAAATTCATGTTTTAGAACATGCCAATTACCCTGCTGTGATCGCATCGGTGATAGAAAAGCAAAATCGCAGTTAAAACATTACAGCTGCAAACATTGTTTTAGATTGTTCCTGTATTTTTACCCTCACTAATTTTTCTGCTGTTGCAATTATTTTTAAAAATACTTTTACCTCTGCTTTTTTTTATTGCTTCAGCTGATCAATTGCAGGCCCAGTTAACAGTTACGGGAACAGTAGTTGATTCTTCAAAAAAAAATTATGTTGAAAATGTACGGGTAGAAAGTAGTGGAGGCTCCCATACCCTCACCGATTCGATGGGCAGGTATAAAATAGCTGTTACTGAAAAAGATTCTCTCACTTTTATCTACCAAAATAAGCCTACGCAGAAATTTGCTGTAAAGGATATTGCCAATTTGATGCAGTTCGACCTTTCATTGGGTGTAACGGTAAAAGGTGGATATCATACTTTAAAGGAAGTGGTGATCTTTGCCCGGAGTTATCGTGAGGATTCGATGGAAAACCGGCAAACCTATGCTGATGCATTTAATTACCGCAAACCTACCATAAGAACCAGCATCTCTCCCAGTGGCGCTGTGGGCGCCGATGTGAATGAGATCATCAACATGTTCAGGTTCAAAAGAAACAAACGGTTAAAAGCTTTCCAGGCAAGGGTGGAGCAACAGGAACAGGATAATTTTGTACGTTATCGCTTCAACAGGAATTTTGTGCGGCGCATTACACAGTTGCAGGGTGCCGAACTGGATAGTTTTATGGTTCGTTATTTACCTACTTACGAATTTGCCAGCACGGCAGACGAAGTCACTTTTAATAAATACATCTTAAACGCTTCCTACGCTTTTAAAATTGAATTGCTGAAACAAGAGGGCAATAAATTATCGGGCAAGACAAAAAATTAAAAAAAGAGAAGTATTTTCATTCCTCAATTCTCTTTTATGAGCCAACTGCACAATGAACTAAAAAAAGAATTTCAGCTGGAAAGATTGATACTGTTCAGCGATGCAGTATTTGCCATTGCCATCACGCTACTGGTTATTGAATTAAAGGTTCCGGAAATTGAAAAGGCTGAACTTACAGAGGGCAAATTGTTGTCAGCACTGGCACATATGATCCCTAAATTTTTCGGCTTCATCATCAGCTTCATGTTCATCGGCATATACTGGACAGTACATCATCGCCTGTTTGGATACGTGATAAATTATACCCCGAAATTGCTAAGGCTGAACCTGTTCTTTTTATTTGCTGTTGCACTCATGCCTTTCAGTACAGCATTTTACAGCGAATATGTAATGAAGCATGTGCTTACACCTGTGATTTTTTATACCGCCAATATTATACTACTGGGCTTATTCAACCTTTTTATGTGGCGGCATATCAGTAACCCAAAAAATAAATTATCGGAAGGATTGAGCCAGGCTGATGCAAAATATTTTTCATTGAGGGCTGTTGTAATACCAGTATTGTTCACCTTATTTGCATTTGTTTACCTGTTAAACCCACTCATTGCATCCTGGATGCCCATTCTCATTCCGGTGGTGATGCGGCTAATAAAAAAACGACATGAGAAGAAAAACAAAATTAAAATAAACGAAACAGAAGTATAGTATGGAAGAGAATCAACTTACCCTTGGCATTGGCACAAGGCTGCAGCACACACAATTTGGACCAGGTGTAATTGTTGGTGTTAAATACGCCACCTACCTCATTTCTTTTATCCATCATGGTATAAAAGAAATTGATAAGACCGATAACAACCTGGATGAGATCATTGCAGAAAATGTTACTGCCGAAGTGGAAACAGTTTCGGCAGTTGAAAAGTCTTTATTAAAAATATTAAGGCAATGGAGTGATGTTACCGAGATAGTTCCAATTGGCGATAAATGGATCGGCGGTGTTATGAGTTTACAAACTGCCGATAAAACATTGAAGCCAAAAGAAATTCCCATTGATGATTTCTTTCACAAGATCGTAATGCTGCGTGACCGGTTGCGTGTGCTGGAACAAAACATCAACAGCCACAAAAAACTTACCGACGAAGAAAAAGTGAACATACAGCAATACATTACCCGTTGCTATGGGTCATTAACTACATTCAATGTTTTGTTTAAAAATAAAGAGCAATGGTTTGTGGGTGATAAAGGAAAGACAGATTAGCAAGGATCTTCGAAAAAATTTTTATATACCCGCCAGATAAAAAACAGATCATGAAACAATTGCTGCTTATCCTTTTACTACCATTACAATTATTTGCACAACCCTTTTCTGCTTCTGAAATATCTGCCTGGAAAAAGCAGGCTGCCAACATAACCATCATTCGTGATAATTATGGTGTACCACATGTGTATGGGAAGACTGATGCTGATGCAGTGTTTGGTTTATTATATGCACAGTGTGAAGATGATTTCAGAAGGGTGGAAATGAATTATATTGAAAAGCTTGGCCGTCTTTCAGAACTGAATGGCGAAAAAGAAATGTACAACGACCTGCTGATACGCCTGGTAATTGATACCGCAGATGCAGTGAATGATTATAACAATGCCAACGACACACTGAAGAAAATTTTAAATGCTTTTGCAAGTGGCATCAATTATTACCTGTACAAAAACCAAAAGGTAAAACCGTTATTACTTAAGCGTTTTCAGCCCTGGTATCCTTTGCTGTGGACCGATGGAAGCATTGGCGCCATCAGCACCGGGGGAATATCTGTTGAAGAATTAAAAAGCTTTTATTCAGGCAGTGATGAAGCTTTTACCAAAACAGCATTTAAGGAAGAAGACCCGACAGGCTCCAACGGATTTGCTTTTTCTCCAAAGATCACCGAAAACGGAAAAGCAATTTTATATATCAATCCGCATGTAACATTTTATTTCCGGCCGGAAGTGCATATGGTAAGTGAAGAAGGATTGAATGCTTATGGAGCAGTTACCTGGGGACAGCCATTCATTTACCAGGGCTTTAACGAACACTGTGGATGGATGCACACATCAAGCCAGGCAGATATTTCGGATGCTTATATTGTAAAGCTTACAAAAGGATACAATGGTTTGTTTTATGAATATGATGGAGGAGGAAGATCTGTAAGCAACAAAACGATCTATATTAAATATAAAACAGCAAACGGGTTTGAAATAAAAACCTTCAACGCACTGTTTACACATCATGGCCCCATCATGGCAAAGCGTGACGGGCAGTATATAAGTTTACGCCATAACAACCGGGACACGAAAGGCTTTATGCAAAGCTGGCTACGTACCAAAACAAAAAGTTTTGCCGACTTTAAGAAAACAATGGACATGGGCGCAAACCCCAGCAACAATACTGTGTATGCCGATGCAGAGGGAAATATTGCTTACTGGCATGGCAATTTTTTACCAAAGCGTGATCCAAAATATGATTGGAGCAAACCTGTTGACGGAAGTATATCTGCCACAGCATGGCAGGGATATCATACCGTAGATGAAAGTGTACACATTTACAATCCACAAAATGGTTGGCTGCAAAATTGTAACTCCACTCCTTTTACTGCTGCCGGAAAATTCAGCCCTGAAAAAAATGATTATGCAAGTTATTTAGCGCCTGATGGAGAAAATTTCCGTGGCATTAATGCAGTACGTGTTTTGGATGAGGAAAAGAAATACAATCTTGAAAAAGTAATAAAAGCCGGTTACGACACCCGTTTAGCTGCTTTTGAAGTTTTGATCCCTGCATTGATAAACACCTATGAGAAAAAAATGACTGAAAGCGATACGGCTTATATCTACCTAAAGGAAGTAATGGATATTTTAAAAAAATGGAATTATCGAAGTGCAGAAAATTCCATTGCCACAACGCTGGCTATTACCTGGGGAGAAAAGGTCTCACTACTCATCAACAAAGTAAAAGGCATAGATGACCAGGTTGAAAAAACAAAATACTTTGCCGCAAATGCAACCATGGCAAACATGATCGAACCGATGCTGGCAACCATTAAAGAGCTGGAAAATAATTTTGGCAAATGGCAAATATCCTGGGGAGAAATAAACCGCTTTCAACGTATCTCCAATGATATTGAATATAAGTTTGATGATAGCCGGTCAAGCATACCGGTTGGTTTTGTATCTGCTACCTGGGGCATGCTTCCATCTTACAGCAGTAAAACTTATCCGGGTACTAAAAAAAGATACGGCTATCATGGCAACAGTTTTATCTGTGCCGTTGAATTTGGAAAAAGGATCAAGGCAAGATCTTTATTGGCCGGGGGAGAAAGCAGTGATCCAAATTCAAAACATTTTTTTGACCAGGGATTGATGTACAGTAAAGGACAATTTAAAGATGTGTTGTTTTATAAAGAAGATGTGATGAAGCATGTGGAAAGGAAGTATCATCCGGGGGAGTAATAAGACTCATCAAAGTAATAAGGCTTTCCATCAATCACAAATTCACAAGCGGGATGCATTGCTTTTAATTGCAGCATTTTTTCTTCAATAGCTTCCACATCAGTCGCAGAAAATAATATTGTTCTAAGCCGGTCCTGGTCTTTCAATTTTAAAAGTCCGTCGATGGTAATGCCTGTATTCTTTACATGCAGGAACTCCAGCCCTTTTATTTTATTCAGATCTTCGGCACAGGCATCTGTTAACCCATCAATACCCTTGGCCCTTAGCTCGGGTTACATACTCCAGTTTGGTAAGCAGTTTAATACTTTCGTCGGTGATACTGGTTTCATTCAGGTCAAGCATGTTTACACCTCTCAGGTTTGTAAGCAGGTAGGCAAGTCCTTCATCATCCAGGTCGGTAAATGGTCGCAGATCAAAATGGTGATAGTAAGGTTCTATCCTATCGGCCAGATTGCCAAATTTACGTTTCCAGTACTTTTTATTTCGGGACATTAAAAAAATTTAAGTTGTCAGTTTTGTCAAAGTTTAAACCTTTAGCAAAGACTGACAACTTTTTTATTCCAGGTTCTACATCACCTGTTTTAATATTTCTCTTTGGCTTCCGGTAATATGAACTTTGAATTTTTCGTACCAGGCTTTCCATTCTTTTGTTCCCATACTTTCTGTCAATGATCTTTCATAATCCCCAAGTGAATCATGTCCCTCTTCAAAGATCAGGCGGTAAGCATCGCCGGTGAAGTCGGATAATATCCTGGCCGATTTTGCATCAGGCAGCATACCCTTACTGTAAGCTTCATCCAGTAAAGCCTTGGCTTCTTTGTAAGCACCAAATCGTAGCTGAAAAATATCCCTGACAATAAACATAATTATAGTTTTTAAAAATGACTAAGTCTATTTGCCCGTTTTAGCATAATCGATCATCCCCTGGAAATCTACAACCACAGCGGGTTTATTGCCAACCACCCAGGCATCATGGCCTGTAGGCAACAGCGATACATCACCGGGTTTGCATTCCAGTAAAGTGCCGTCATCCATTTTTACCATTATGGTGCCCGATACATGATATTGAAAATGCGGCGCTTCGCAACTGGTTGTTTTAACCAGTGGTTGTAAAGACTCAGACCATTTCCACCCGGGTTGAAAAGTTGCACGGCCAATGGTGGCATTTCCGATCTTGATCAGTTCAAGTTTGCCTTTAGGAAATTCCCTTACTTCATCGGGCTTGGTAAAATTCTTTACCTGTCCTTTTTCTGCTACGCTTGCAGCCAGGCTAGTTATCGTTTTGTCATTAGGCTGATGCGCAAGCAATAAACCAGATATGGCAAATAATGCCAGAAAGATTCCTGTTTTCATTGTTTTAATTTTAAGATGAATATTTTTTTATGTTCTTAACAGGTACAAAGATGCGGTGATTGAGAGGCTGTTTCCTTGTAAAAACTTCGGGGACTTATGTATGTTTCAGCTTTTTTTGCGCAAGGCAAGCGGGGAGCTACCGGTATGCTTTTTTATAAAGTTGCTGAAGTGTGCCTGGTCTCCAAAACGCAGGCGGTGTGCAATTTCTGTAACAGTAAGATCGGTAGAGCCCAGTAAAACCTTTGCTTCCAGCAACAACATCTCATTGATCATCTCTTTAGGCGATCTGCCGGTGTGTTCTTTCATTACTTCCGATAAATGTTTGGGGGTGATGTGCAATAAAGCCGCATATTGACTCACTTCCCTCATCTCTATAAAGTTCTTCTCTACAAGATGTTTAAACTGGCCGGCGATCTTCATTGATCTTGTTGCAGATTCGTTTATCTTTTTTACATGAGGCCTGTATATCTCCCTTATGCGAAGCAAGAGGATATGAATATAATTCCTGAGCAGGTAATCTTTCTCCTGCGAAAATGTTTCATACTCCTTAATAATATCCCTGAAAGACTGGCGGATAATTTCAGCTTCCTCTTCCGTTACATTAATGATATGTTCGGCTTCCATATCCAGGTATGGAAATTCCTGCGCTAGCGGATTTTTTAATAAGGGCTGAATGAACTCTGTTTTAAAGTGCATGCAATAACCCCTGCAGTTACGAACGTTGGAAGATGCATATAAAATATTTTCGGGAACAAAAACGAGGTCATTGGGTTTCAGCCACCTGTAATCGGCACCCAGGTGTACATCATGAATACCGTCGGTTAAAATGTAGATAAGATTGAATTGCCGCCTCAATGCCTGTATGCCTTTTTCCGGATCAACATCTTTGTGTTTATCTTCCAGCGTACCCGGCATCACCATCATGTTGATGTCGTAAGGCCGGTCATCACGGTTGATCTTTTTTTCAAAATCAGCCAGGTTCTCAATGATCAATATGTCTTTACCCGACATACATTTACTTTTAGAAAATAAAAGTACAGTAGTTTTTTTATTTCTTTTGTAATTCCTGGATTGCTTTAGGCAGTTCCTTTATATGATACTCCTGGATCAATGCAGGGTTCTCCGGTGATAGCGTAAAATAAACCTGCATATCTGTTTTCTCTCCTTCAATGATAAAGCTGCCGCGTAACTGGTTCTCGGGTTTCATGGCTTTCACAGAAATTATTTTTCCTGCTTTGGTGTAAAGATTCTTTGCTTCTTTCTTCAAACTATCAATTGGATAATCGGGGAAAAAATTCTCTGCAAAGATGCCGCTTTGCTGTGCATTGTTCCAGTCAGGTAAAATTTTTACAAGTTCATTTTTCCTTTGCTCTAAAATTTTTGATGGGAGAATTTGCCTGGGTTGCAGGCCTGCTATCTTAATTAATGTATCAAGCACCCTGAGGTTTATACCTCCCATTGGGGCGTAAGTACGGTTGCCAAATGCAACCACACCAATGCCATAATCAGGCATAATGCGCCACTGGCTTCCAAAACCGGGCAAGCCGCCACTGTGAGAGATATAGGTTTTCCCATCACAGTCTTTCAGCCAGCCTAAACCATAACAATAAGCTGCCGTAACAGCACATGTTCTTCCGTCAGGAAATGTAAATGCTGGATTAAAACCATTCCATCGCCATGGATGATGCATTTCTCTTACTGAACTTCTTTTTACAGGTCCGTCATCTTTTGCATTATTGGGCGGCCATGCACTCATGTGAAAAGCCATATAGTTTGCAAACTCATCAATGGAACTGATCATAGCGCCCATAGCTCCCCAGCTTCCGTCTTTGGTATCATGCAATAAAGTCTCTTCATTCCATTGTTCATTCAACCAGCGGTAACCATGAGCAAGTTTATCTGGTGCAACATCTCCAAATTCGTAAGTTGTTGTTTTCATGCCCAGTGGTTCAAAAATATTTTTTTTGATGTAATCCTGGTAAGGCATGCCGGAAACTTTGCTGATGATCTTTCCCTGCAAGGCAAAACCAAGATTGCTGTATTCATAAGCGATGCCAGGTGGATTTGAAAAAGAGATTTGCTTACCGATGAATTCCACCAGGTCTTTATCATTGTCGGCAAGTTGCCTGTCACCCCAGGGATTGTCTTCCGGAAAACCGGCGCCATGTGTCATCAAATGGCGAATGGTGATCGCAGGTGCATCAGCAGTTGGAAACTTCAGATCCTTTAATTCAGGGATATATAAATAAGCAGGGTCATCTAAATTCAGTTTTCCCTCATCACGCAGTTTTAAAATGGCCATGCAGGTAAAACTCTTGCTCATAGAGGCTATGCGAAACAATGAGGAAGTTGTTGCCGGTATTTTCTTCGCAACATCGGTATAGCCATAGCTATTCTTGTAAATAAGCTGTCCATCTACAACCAGCCCAAAAGATATTCCCGGAAAATGATTATCGGTTGCATGTTTTTTATACAGGCTGTCTATCACACTAAAAGCAGCTTTTATTTTTTCTACCCGCTGAGGATCTGCAAAAACTGCAGGCATATAAGCAAAGTCATACGACACGGTTGGCGTACTTGTTTTATCTGCTGTTTGATTACAGGAAATAAACCCAACGATAGTCAACATGCAAAAAAAATACTTTTTCATTGTAGTTATTTTTAACTGTTTTGTTCTGCTGCAGTTTCCTTTACAAATGTTTCAATTGATTTTTCATCAGCCATACATTCCATATGAGCAAGCTCCATCATTTCAATGTCTTCAGGCAGTGTAAGCCCGGCTTTTGCAAATTCAGTTTTTACTTCGGCATACCACTCTTCAAAAGAAGTTTTGTTGAACATCGTTATATATTTTATGATTAAAAGAATTACCAACCACCGCCACCACCGCCACCACCGCCGCCGCCACTGCTTCCTCCACCAAAAGAAGAACCACCGCCCGATGAACTGGATGGAGGTGTACTTGCTGATGTTATAGCGCCACTGAAAGATGATGCAAAAGATGAACTGAAATTATTATTGTCCCTCGTAAAGCTATGCGAAAATGAAGAGGCGACAGCGCCACCAATTACAGCAGTATTGATGATATCCTCAAATTTTTGTCCCCATTCAATTTCGCAATCCAGTGCAATGGCAAAGGGTAAATATTTTTCGTACAACTCCAGTGATTTTTTTGGTGGGCTCATCATGTCAAATCTTTTTTCATCTGCTGTAGAAAGGAACATGCGAAAGCCTTCTATCTTATCAACCAGTTGCCGCCCTTCGGGACTGTACGCTCTTAATAATTTTGAAAATGTTCTAAATACAACCGAACATAAAATAATGCCACCGACAAAATATGCTATCTGCCAGAAGTTTGACAATTGTAATGCTTTGAACAGGTCTATTACTCCCCATATACCTGCTGCAAAGCAAATCAATCCCGGGATCGTGGTATAAGAATTATTGAGGGCAAAAAAACCTTTATATCCTTTCTTTGCCGAACCGTCTTTGTTTTTATAATTGTCTTCACAATAAGCCTTCACGGTTTTATTCAGGTCACCCAGGTTACTATTGTATTTTCCTTTTTCTATCCGGGTTCCTGCAAGGTCTTCCACATCACTCCAGAATTCTTCATATTTACTTACCGGAGGTTTTGCAGGTAATTTACTTTTACTGATGACGTATTCATTGTGTTTAAAAATGAGCCCGTCTCTTTCCACATCAATTTTAATTTTATTCCGCACTGCTGCATCTACAATGGTTGCTGCCGTTAACTGGTTGCTGAATTTTTGTTTATAGATATAACCCAATGCTGCAGGACCATAACCTGCCGGTGGTTCAAACAAAGGGTAAACCGTTCCTTTTTCCGGATCACGGCCATAACGATACCAGAAGAAGAAACTGAAGATAGCAGAAAGCAATGCCGCTAATGGTAAAAAGAAAACGGCCTTGTTATTCCAAACATAGTAGCCAAAGGTTTTAAAAAATGAAGGCTGGCTTTGTACAAATCCTTTTGGCCAGGATGTGGCGATGGTAAGCCCGGTAAAAGGTTTCAGTGATTTCGTGGATCTGAAAACAATTACAACACTATCGCCAACTGTTGCCTGGCTGATATTACAATCTGAAGCGCTGTCGCCCTGCGAACCTGTATAACATCTACTCGATAATGCAGTAGCGCCTTTGGGAAGTATGACCGTACAACTTGCTGAGTCAATTTTAAACGACCAGCCATTCCCGGTAACATTCCAATACAATTCATCAAAATCCTTTAATGATTTTAACTGGTGATCCGTTTCATAAGTAATACTGTAGGTATAATCTCCTTTCTCCAGGAAAATATCGCGGCTGCCGGTATAAACTAAAATACCGTTCTTCTGTTTTTCGGTATGATAGTTTTCTGTCTTACCATCACGCAATACTTCTTTTAGATCAAAAGTAGTGTTCTGAAAAAGTTTATACTGGTTAATATAGTAAAGCGGGAAAGCCCTTACGATACCTCTTTTGATCTCGTTGTTTACAACAGCATCCTCCGCTGAAGTTTGATTGGCATACACTGAATTTGTTTCTCCGTTGCCATTGTGTATGCTGATCTCTTCCTGCACCAGCAACTTTCCATTGGTGCCAATGCGTACGATACTGTTAAAGCTGGTGATCCTGTCGCTGTTGTTGAGTTGGGTATATTTTGATAAGGACCGGTTTTTAAAAAAAGTACTTCTTACCTGCTCCTGGAATGCTTCAATATACAATCTTTTAGTACTGCTGAATTGTGGTAATTTTTTATCAGTAACCGGTTTTATTTTTTGTTGATTCTCCAATTCTTTAAATGCCTGTGTTATACCCAGCCTGGTCACATTCAGCAGCATGCTCTTAATGGTTGGATATGTTGCCTCGATCATTTCTTGGGGAATGCTTTGCTCTTTTAAAAAAGAGGTTGCTTCATTACGAAACAGGGAATCTACCTCGGCATCTGTTAAATAAAATTCACTGGTCCTGGTAAAATAATAGGCAGGTGTTTTTGTTCTTTGTGCTTCCGCAAGAAAACCAGAGATAAGAAAAATAAGCAGGATGATATTTTTCCGCATATAAGTTTCTGATTATAAAAATTAAAAACAGGGAATGAATATGTTTCCTAAAATTTTACTTTAGGAGCAATTTTGGCTTCGGCATCCTCAGCAAAGAAAACGGCAGGTTTAAAACCAAAACTACCGCCAACAATATTCTTAGGGAACACTGCAAGGCTTTGGTTGTATTCTCTAACCGTACCATTATAATAACGACGGGCATCATTGATCTTTTCTTCAAGTTCCGACAATTGTCCCATTAGTTGCTGAAACTGGGCATCGGCTTTAAGGTCGGGGTAATTTTCTGCAACAGAAAGTAAATTGATCAGGGCCTGCTTTAATCCACCCGATGCAGCATTCTGTTCCTCAACCGTAGTTGCACCTGCACTTTGGTTACGCCATTTTATTACTTCAATTAGGGTTTGGTTTTCGTGGCCGGCATATCCTTTAACTGTTTCAACCAGGTTTGGTATCAGGTCGTTCCTTTGTTGTAAACAGGTACCTACGCCACTGGCGCCTTCCTGTGTAAGGATACGTTCTTTGGCAAGCTCGTTATAAATTTTAATGAGTGCAGCAATGATCACGATAGCCAGGATACCAATTACAATAAGTACAATAGCAGAAGTTGACATGGTGGAAATTTTGGTAAAAAATTATTTTATTGTGAATATAATTTTTCTTTTTCAATAAATAACAATCGGAACGAATTATCAGCAGTTGTAGAGTGCCGTTGTATAGATCGTTTTATCTAATTAAAATAAAACTACCGGTTTCTGTTTCGGCCTTCCTGCTTCTGAATGTATAATTGCAAATCCATGTATAAGTACCGGCCATTAATTTGCCTTTATATTTACCATCCCAACCGGTAGCAATATTATTAGTTGTAAAAACAATTTGGCCATACCTGTTAAAAATGCTGAGCTGGTAGGATTCCAAAATTCCTACAGTGCCAGGTTTATAAATATCATTTATACCATTATTATCAGGCGAAAATGCTGTGGGAAAATAAAGCGTCCCATAGCAATCTTTCTTTTTAACAAGTAAAGTATCTTCTACCCTGCAATTGTTGTGCGATGCTGCACTTATAGTGTATAGCGTAGTGCCTGTTGGAAATAATAAAATTGCATTATTCCTGATCAATCCGCTGGTTACTGGTTGCCATAAATAATCTGTAAACTGGCCAGACAGTATAATTTTTGTGGTATCGTATTCACATAAATTTCCGGCTTGTATTAAATCTAATTTTTTAGGATTAGGATCTATATAAAGAGAGTCTTTAAAAATATTACTACAGCTGTCTTTTACGGTTACATAAAATAAGCCGGTAGTACCGGTAGTAAATGTATTTAAGGTACTTCCATCCTGCCAGGTATATTGCTTAAATCCATTGCCTGCATTAAGCACAATTGATTTGCCAACACACTGTATGGTATCGTTTCCTAAATAAACACCTGTTTTAATATTATACACTGTATCTACTTCTATATAAAAACTATCCGCCACGTTACAGTTTTCATAAACCGCTTTTAAGTAACCTTTAAAAGGTTGTAAAAATTTTACAGTTACCGAGGTATCGTTGCTTTGTAAAATTTGCATTTGTGCATTGTTTACGCTCCATTGTGTTTTGCGAAAGCAGGCATTATTCCTAACCACTTTAAAACTGTCTATATTTCCTTTGTTGAGGCAAAATGATGATTTGCCCTGTATTTTTAAACTGGTGCAAATGCTTACCTGGTCGCAATATTTACTTTCGGTAAAATTGCTGTTTTGAACACTAAAAGTATTTGGATTATTGATGAGGTTATAGTTTAATCCCGGTTGTTCAGTAAATGATACTGGCTGTGCTGCTAAAATACTGGCAGTAACCGGTAAAAGAAGGCCAATACCTTTATCTGTGCAATCAAATTCAAAATTTGGGTTTTTAGTATTGTCAAATAAATAGATTGGATTGTCGCCTGGCAAAAAAATACCCTGTGATGCGATAAAATAATTGATGGTATTATTGGCATTTTTACTGGTTAAATTAGCGTATAGCGAATTTTGAGTGAACTGGCTGGAATAATAAACCCGCTGCGATGTTAATTGAAGATTAGTACCCCAGCTTACAGTAGCAAATCTTTTTATTCCGTTTTGGGTATATGTTGCATTTAAAACAATAGCACTATCATTGATCTTATTAAAATTGTATGCATCAAACCTGGTACCGGCAACAAATTCGGTTGTGTTAACAATATTCAGGTTTTCATCCACTTTTATAAAAGTAAAAATGGTACTGTTGTTTAACTCCCTGCTGAACTGATAAATAACTTCTTTGTTGTTGTAGTTTATGTTTACTGTTCTTGGAGAAGCGTAAATTGACTTATTGGGGTTTTGAAGGCTGAAACAACTGTATGATTGTTGACCGGTAATATTACCTTTAATTGAATTAATTTTTAAGAACGTAAAAATGCTGATAGTATCTGTTAGGTTTGAAGGGTTTTTATACGTCACAATTGCAGCGGCAACGGAAGTAGTATCGTCCAGCTCAACACTATAGTTACCAATAGAACCTACAATATTGCTAACAGAGGGGATATAAGATTTACTCCACCTGATTGTTGTAAGGTCTTTATCAAGGGCTGCAAAAGTTGTTAAATTAGAAACTGAAATTCTATACGCAAATATCAATGTGCTGAATACTTTTCCTGCATTGTTAAGCCCGGTAAAGCCATACCCCTGGGGGAAAATGCTTGGTTTTATCAATAATTTGTTAGCTATAATATTTCCACTGCTGTCTATCTTTGAAAAACTGCCATTATTAAAATTACTTGCCCCTCCCAGGGTCAGTCCGCTACTCATAAAATACAGATTATGATCTTTATCCTGTCCGGATATTCTTCGTAAAAAAGAAAAATCATCAAAGCCAATTGAACCCGGATAACTTTTAGCCCAGCTTATTTTTTTGTTGGCATCAAATTTTATTAACGTACTTATTATTTTGGCGGTTAATGGAGGGCTTGCCTGCGTATATCTGCTGCCCAGCAAGTACAAATTACCCAGGCTATCCTGGTAGTTGGCTCCACCCCAGATAGTAACTCCAAAATTTTCTACATCTAATCGTTTGGAAATAATGGTATCTACACAACCCTGTGCCTCAACATTATGCTGCATACAAATGCAGGAAATTAAAAGAGAGAAAAAACACTTCAACTTATTACGATGCAACATAAAGCAGAAGTTTTAGTTGATGGATTATGAAGATACAATATACTTCTTTACCTGATTACCGATTCTATCAATATCTCATCAGTTGCTGTATTACTTCATCCAGCCTGCTGTAGGCCATAAAATTTTTCTCCGGTTCCAAATTAAAAGGGATGAGTATATCCTGGCGGCACAGGCCACACCAACAAAGGCTTTACTAACGGGGCTTTAAAAATTACCTACTCGTTTAATACATTGTTTTCTTCCCATGTAAGTAGTTGTTTGCAACTAAATCCAGGATTTTTTTCACTGCTATTGCCGGTGCCTGGGTTTCGGCTAACGGCGTATTATTACTCTTATTTTGTTCACTTCAGCAGTAAGGCATTGAATAAATTTTGTAAAGTTTACAGTCGTAATACATAACAGGTATTTCATTTAAATCCCAGCTTCTTCACCCTTACCACTGCTGCCGTTGCCTTCTTATTCACAACCCTCGGCAAAGCCGTTTTTTCCTTCTTCACATCTTCTTTCAAAAAACTGCCAACTGCTGCAATACCCATACCCTCGCCTTCAAAACGGTTCAATGGCTCTTCCCCCTGGCCCAGTATGATCTTTAAACAGGCCACCCATTGTGCAGGCTTTGCAGGTACATCAAATACAAACTCAAATACAGCAGGCCCTTCTCTCATAAATAACCATTCACTAAGCTGGGTGCTGTGTGTGTATCCTTCGCTGTTTTTGCTGCGGCATAAAAACACCAGTTCATAATAATAGCAGTCTGCAATTGTTTTCTTTACATAAGGATGATCTGCAACTTCAAGCTGCACATTGATCTTTTTATTTTTGATGCGGGCATTGATCACCGGTAACGGCCCAAAACGTTCAGCTGTATATTGCGGGTGTACAGCCGATCCTTTAAGCCTGGTCAACAACAGGTAAATGTCATCAGAAGGTTCAGGCCGCAGTCTCTTTTGCAGTTCGTTGTAAAAATTGCCGCTATGCAGGGAGCCTGCATATGTTTTAATAATACGGTTCAGCTCGCCTGCAATCTTGTTAAGGTAAGCAGTACGGCTGTACTGGGCCTTAAAAGCCGGTTCATTTTTTTTAAGCCCGGGTGCAGGGGTTGCTCTTTGATGATATCCATACTTTTTACTATCCACAAAAACCTTGTCTCCCAATTTTCCCTTAACCTTTAAAAAATTTGCTTTTATTTTTGGCATCGGCTCATTTTTTCAGTATATTGTAACAACAATATTTCAGGCACTTAAGCTACATAATTTTGCCGTTTTATCATAATTTGTTCCTTGACATTTACCAGATCTTCACCTGACATTTACCTGACCTTCGCCTGATGCAAATACCTATGGAAGCCTGGGTAAAATCATATATGAACCATACCGCACAATAATCAACCACAACCTTTACACTGCACAACTCCCCTTTCAATGCCTTCGGGGCCCACACTAAAAATTTCTATTATTTCAATAAAGAAGTGATTGCTGGTCTTTGGTAACAAAGCCTGGCAGGAGAAGACCAAAAAAGGGATTCTTGGGCTTGTGTAGATATAAGAACCTTAATACTGAAGTAATTTTCTTACCGTTTCATCCAGCCTGCTGTAGGCCATAAAATTTTTCTCCAGTTCTATATTAAAAGGGATGGGGGTATCCAAAGAAGCACAACGCATCACCGGTGCATCCAGCTTATCAAAACAGTTTTCGGCGATCCAGGCAGCAATTTCGCCGCCGATGCCGCCGATCAATGTGTCTTCGTGCAGTAACAATACTTTGCCGGTTGCAGCAACGGCTTCTTTGATGGCGTCATAATCCAGTGGCAATAAAGTCCGCAGATCTAAAATGTGAATAGAGATATCCGGATGATTTTTTGCATAGTCCATCGCCCAATGCACACCAGCGCCATACGTAATGATGCTGATATCATCTCCGCTGGTAACCAATCTTGCTTTGCCAATTTCAACTTCGTAATATTCCTCCGGCACGTTACCACTTACTGAGCGATACAAAGCTTTGTGTTCAAAGTATAAAACCGGGTTGGGATCATTAATGGCTGCTATCAGCAAACCTTTTGCATCGGCTGGTGTGGCAGGGTAAACCACTTTCAATCCTGGTGTATGTACAAACCAGGCTTCATTGCTTTGCGAATGAAATGGTCCGGCACCCACGCCGCCGCCGGTTGGCATGCGAATGACCACATCAGCATTTTGTCCCCAGCGGTAATAAATTTTTGCAAGATTATTTATGATCTGGTTAAAACCCACAGTTGCAAAATCAGCAAACTGCATTTCCATGATGGCTTTATATCCTTCTAAACTCAAACCCAATGCAGCACCAACAACAGCGCTTTCGCAAATGGGTGTATTGCGTATCCTTGCTTTGCCAAACTCTTCTACAAACCCTTCGGTTATTTTAAAAGCGCCGCCGTACTCTGCAATATCCTGTCCCATGATGATGAGGTTGGGATGTTTGGTCATGCTTTGATGCAGGGCTTCTTTGATGCCATCAATGAATCTCTTCTCGTGAGTCGTGAATCGTGAATCGTGAGAAGCTGGTGCATGAGTATACTGCAATACTGACGTCTCACCACTCACGATTGACGGTGCGTATACATCATTAATCTCTTCCTGCGTATCCACTTCCATCGGCTTTGCCTGTCCCGCCATCTTCAATTCTGTTTCAATATATGACCTGGTTTCGCTTTTGATCGTTTCAACCTGTGCAGCAGTTAAAACATTTTCAGCAATAAGATATTCTTCATAATTTTTTACCGGGTCCTTCTTTGCCCATTGTTCAAACATTTCAGGTGGTACATATTTAACACCACTTGCTTCTTCATGCCCACGCATGCGAAAAGTCATGCATTCTATTAAATATGGTTTTTGATTTTTGATACAGTAATCACGAACGCCTTTGATCGTATCGTACACTGATAAAATATTATTACCGTCGATCTGTATTCCTTCAATGCCATAACCAACAGCTTTATCAACTAAATTTTTGCAGCGATACTGTTCGCTTGTTGGTGTGCTTAAGCCGTAGCCGTTATTCTCAATAATAAAGATTACAGGTAGATCCCACACAGCAGCAATATTCAATGCTTCATGAAAGTCGCCTTCGCTGGTACCAACATCACCTGTAAAAGCCAGCGATGCTTTTTGATCATCACGTAACTTATAAGCCAGGGCCACACCATCTGCAATAGCCATTTGCGGACCCAGGTGCGATATCATACCACAGATATGATGTTCTTTTGTTCCAAAGTGAAAACTCCTTTCACGGCCCTTACTATATCCTTCTTTATTGCCCTGCCATTGCATGAATAATTTACTCAGCGGCATTTTACGGGAAGTGAATACTCCCAGGTTACGGTGCAGGGGCATGATCCATTCTTCCTGCTGCATAGCCATGGTGGCGCCAACCGCAATTGCTTCCTGGCCAATGCCGCTGAACCATTTACTGATCTTGCCCTGGCGAAGCAGCACCAGCATTTTTTCCTCGATCATCCTGGGTAATAGAATGCTTTTGTATATGGAAACCAGTTCGTTGTTGGTTAATTCTTTTCTGTGGAATTGCATAATTCTTATTTGGATTCACAAAAGTAATTGAATTTGCCACAGGCGTACAGAAACATAAAAAAGAAAATAATTAATAAAAAAACACCCGCTACAAGCCCACTGGGTGAAACTGCCTTTTGAGTGGGTGAAGTTTCTCTTTGATCTTTCTTTAACATTTAAAGTTTGTGCATAGCGGCATTAGTCTGCATCTTAGCTTTCATAAACCACAGACCAAACCACTAAAACTTAACATCATGAAACAAAAGATTATTTTACCGGTAACAGCGATGGTGCTCCTGGCAACATTCATCCTGAGTTCCTTTATGACCCCCTCTTCCCCTCAAAAGAAAAAAAGCAATACTGCAGATCCTAAAATACAGGTTGCCATTTTACTGGATGTAAGCGGTAGCATGGATGGCCTGATCGAGCAGGCAAAAGCCCAATTATGGAATATGGTGAACACACTGGGTAAAGCAAAATGCGAAGGGGCCCTTTCTCCGAAAATTGAAATTGCCTTGTACGAATACGGCAGGTCGACCAACGATGTTAAATCCGGGTATGTAAAACAGATCAATGGGTTTATTAATGATATGGATTCGTTGTCGGAGAATTTATTTAGTTTAAGAACCAATGGTGGTGATGAATATTGCGGGCAGGTGATCTTTACCTCTTTACAACAACTGCAATGGGATGCTGCCCCCGAAAATTACAAAGTGATCTTTATTGCAGGTAACGAAGATTTTTTACAGGGCAGCATGCATTATACCAAAGCATGCACCGAAGCAAAAAATAAAGGCATTATTGTAAATACTATTTATTGCGGCGATAAAATGCAGGGCATCAGGGAGCATTGGAACCTGGCAGGCGAATGTGGTAACGGAAGCTTTACCTCCATCAATCAAAATGCAAAGCAGGAAGATATACCCACACCTTACGACAGTATGCTGATCACCCTGAACGGAAGTTTAAACAACACTTATGTAAGTTATGGATTAATGGGAGGGAGCTATTATGCAAAGCAGGCCACTATGGACAAAAAAAATGCTGCAGCCAGCAAAAAACAAGAGATCGCCCGTATAAAAACCAAGGCCAATAGCAAAGTGTATGATAATTCAAAATGGGACCTGGTTGATGCAAACAGTAAAGGAGTTCTTGCCGAAGCTATAGCTGATAAAGACAACCTGCCCGATAGTTTGAAAAACAAAACAAAAGAAGAGATAAAACTAATAGTTGAAGAAAAAAGCAAACAACGTGCTGCTGTGAACAAACAAATTATTGAACTCACTACAAAACGGGAAACATATATTGCTGAAGAAAGAAAAAAGATCGCTTCCATCAAACAAGAGAGCACTTTAGAAACAGAAGTTGAAAAAATAATTAAAGAACAGGCAAGGCGGTATAAGATGCAGATTGATTAGAAAAGATTTCCCTGAAAACGAAAGAAAGAGTACGAAAATAAAACGTGCTCTTTTTTTATTGTTGTTGCTCTACGTTCTTCTTTTCCTCAGGGAATGCTTTTTTATGCACCAGGGAATTAAAGAAAGAAAGTAATGCACTTAATAGGAGGGCATGCCAGAAACTTTCTACCTGGAAGCCATGTACAAAATAATCATCCAGTAAAATAATACCGGCATTAATTACAAACAGGAAAAGGCCAAGCGTTAAAATAGTTGCAGGCAGGGTAAGTATAATAAGTAAAGGTTTTACAATGGCATCAAGCAAAGACAATACAACAGCTACAATAATTGCTGAAAAAAAATCAACAATACTTATACCCGGCAAAATATACGCCAGTATAAAAACATTTACAGAACAAACCAGTACTTTAAAAAACCATTTTTGCATGAGATCAAATTACAACTATTTCGTAGAAATCCTCAGGATTCAGGTATTTTTTTGACAGGTCACGCAGTTCTTCTGCTGAAATGCTTTTTATCGTTTCTATCGACCTATAAAAATAATCGCCGGTCAGATCATTCAATATGAGATTTTTCCAGCGCCCCATGATCTGAAAAGGGCCGTCCAGGTCTCCCAAAATTGTTCCGATCAGGTAATTACGCACCAGCAACAATTCTTCATCATCAACCAGGTCTTCCCTTAGCAATTTCATTTCTTTATAAACCTCTTCAATGGTTGCTTCACAAACATCTTTACCGGCTTCGGTGCTGATCATCCATGCCGTTTCGTGAATATGGTTTTGTACATAGCTGTGTATGCCATAAGTATATCCTTTGTCTTCACGTATATTACTCATCAGCCTTGATCCAAAAAAACCGCCAAACACTGTATTCAGCACCATTATTTTCATAAAGTCTGGATGGTGCCGGTTAGGGAAATGCCGGGCAATCCGTATGGCGCCCTGCACACCATTTGCATCATTTTCAATTCTGTATTTCTTTTCTGCTGCAGGCGATTGTATGATGGTTGAAAGCTGGTTGTTGAAAGCTTTAAGTGAAAGGTCACCAAAGGCTATGTTCAACTGCTGTTCAATATCGGCTGGTAATTTTCCACTTACAAAAATGATACACTGCCCGTTAAGATAATATTGCTTAAAAAAATCTGCAAGCTGGTTCCTGTTCAGTGCATCCAGGTCTTCTGGGTTTGTGTACTTACCATAAGGATGAGCTTCGCCATACAGGTAAGCATCTATTAAACGGGTAGCAACGAAATCGCATTTTTGTAAATTAACCTTGATGCGTTGTTTCGAATTTTGTTTATAGATGTCCAGTTCCTCTTCGCTAAAAACCGGATCGGTTATCATATCTCTTACCACAGGTAAAATAGCGGGTAATTGTTTACTTAACGAAGAAAGAGAAACAACCGCTGTTTCATTGTAGCAGGAACGGTTGCAATACGCACCATAATATTCAAACTCTTCATTTATTTCAAAAGCAGTTTTAGAAGATGTGCCGTTCTTTAATAAATAGTTGGTGGCTGCAGCTACCGATTTTTGCTCTTCAAACCAGTTGCCGGCATAAAACACCAGTTCTATTTGTACTACTTCCTGTGCACCTGCGTCAATGGAATAGACAGGCACACCATTATCTAAAGTAAATTTCTGGTAAGGTTTAAGCTTAAGATCAAATTCAATGGCATCTTTTATAGGTGGGGCCGTTTTTCTGTTCATTCAGTTATCAGTTATTGGAATAATAATACAATGTATTAGAATTCCTTTCATCAAAAATTATTTTGCTTTCGTTCTTTATTTCATCTGCTGTTACAGCCCGGTACATATCCAGTTCTTTGTTGATCAGGTCTGCATCTCCCATCTGTTCATACATAGCCAGGCTGGCTGCACGGTTGGTTATGCTCATGTCTTCAAAAGCCATCATACTTTCAGTTTTATTTTTTACTTTCTCCAGCTCACGCTGGCTGATGCCATCCTGTTGTAATTTTATCAATTCTTCATTCACAGCAGCTTCTGCATCTTCCATCTTAACTCCTTTTACCAACTTGCCTTCAATGGTCAACAGACCTGCATCCGTGCTTCCCAAATGATAACATTCTATGCTGCTGAAAAGTTGTTTTTCTTTTACCAATGCCTGAAATAAACGCGAAGAACCTCCCCCGCTTAAAATTTCGGTGATGAGGTCGGCGGTATAATAACGCATATCGGTTCTTGGGTAAATATGCCAGCATTTATACAAAGCATCCAACGGTACATTTGCCTTTACTGTGCTTGACCTGGCTTCTGTTTGTTTAGGTTCAACAGGAATATTGCGAACATATTTTTCGCCTGCGGGGATTGGTGCAAACCATTTTTCGGTAAGTCGTTTTACTTCTTCTACCGTTACATTGCCGGCAACAACCAAAATAGCATTACCCGGTGTGTAGTGTTTATTGAAAAATGCTTTTACATCATCCAGCGTTGCATTTTCAATATGGCTTAGTTCGGCACCGATCGTCATCCAGCGATATGGATGAACTTTGTAGGTGAGCTCCCTCATCTTATGCCAAACATCGCCGTAAGGTTTGTTTATATAATGTTCTTTAAATTCTTCGCAAACCACTTTGCGTTGCACTTCCAGGCTTTTTTTGCTAAAGGCAAGAGAGAGCATGCGGTCACTTTCAAGCCAGAAAGCTGTTTCCAGGTTTTCGGCAGGTAACTGGCAATAATAATTGGTAAGGTCGTTGGTGGTAAAGGCATTGTTCTCGCCGCCGGCAATTTGCAAAGGCTCATCATACACAGGAATATTCACACTTCCCCCAAACATCAGGTGTTCAAACAAATGAGCAAAGCCGGTCTTAGCGGGGTCTTCATCCCTGGCACCAACATCGTATAAAACATTCACCACGGCCATAGGTGTGCTTATATCCTGGTGAACCAGTACTTTTAAACCGTTGGCAATTTCAAATTTTTCAAATGTGATCATGTGCAAATGTACGGAGGAGAATAAAACCCACAACAAGTTTAACGGATGCTTACCGTATTGATGGTAAGTTCTTTTAAAAGACCATCACGTCTTACTATAACAGGTATTGCTTCATAAGGTTTTTGTAAGATGTTCTTATATACCTGCATGTTAAGTGAAAAGTTTTTGTTTACAGCAATGATCTCATCTCCTACTTTAAAGTGAGCCTTATCTGCCGGCGAATCTACAATTACATCCTCAACCATTATTTTACCATTTACAAAATAAATACCCAGGCCTGTATAAGCATAATCAAAGTCTTCATTAAAATGGCTGTTGGGTTGCAGGTGAATTTCGCGATTTGGATAATTGATCGTCATATTGAACCTGCGTAACAGGTCATTACCCAAAAGTCCGCCGGTAAAGGGATAGGCAGTTACGTTGTAATCGTCTTTATACAAATACGTTGGTACGGACCTGAACCGGTAGGGGCCTATTTTCACTTCTTTAATTATAGTAAGCCGCATCTGCAGTTTTCCGCCCATGCCTTCTGCCTGGGTAACAACAGGCCTTCTCCTGTTCAGTAAAATGCCGCTGTCTTTTGCGAATTTTTCGCTCATCAATAAACAAAGCCCGGCTCCCGTATCAAAGTAAAAGTTAAACCCGAGTTTGTTCTTGTCTTTTATGTTTAGCCATTGAATAGGTAGATTGGTAAATGCAGGATGCAGAACTATCCCATCTTTGGGATAATCTATCCTTCCGGGGCTGTACACTTCGATCGTGCTGCTGTCGAAATTGATCTTAACAATGTAACGGCTGAAAAAACTATACCCGATTATACCATCTACTTTTTCGCCATAAACACTACTAAGCACATCATAATTATTTACATGAAAATTCAGGTGGTCGATCTTCAATCCCGGCATCGAAAGTGTTTGATCGAAAGCAAAGGAAACTTTACGTATGCCCCCGATCCCTGTTATAGTGGTATCACTTGCCTTTAGCGGGATATGAAACTCAGCGCAAGTGCCCGAATCGAGTGAGATACCCCCGCTGCCAGTGTCTAAAATAAAGTTCAAACTATCCGGCAAATCGCCAAATTTGGCCTGCAGCACCATTACACCACCACTAAATTGCCTGAACGGGAACCGGGTAATTAATTTTGCTTCTTTTTGAGGTAAAATTTCCTGTGCATATGTATTTGCCAGCACAAAAGTGAATAATATGGTATAGCAAATCTTTATCATGCAATCTTCATTCGAATTTACAACCTATTGGATGTACTTTTGTGCTTTATTACACAAATGGAGGAAGTATGGAATTAAATGACCTGAATCATAAGGCTCTCAACTTTGAGTTTTTAACTGTAGAAGAAGGCATATACTTGTTTGAAAATGCTGCTTTAACGGAATTAATGTTTGTGGCAGATGAATTAAGAAAGAAACAGGTGCCGCATGGCAAAGTTACCTGGCAGATAGACCGGAACGTGAACACAACCAATGTTTGTATTGCCAATTGTAAGTTCTGTAATTTTTACCGCATACCTGACCATACAGAAGCTTATATCACAGATATCGAAACATACAAAACAAAGATAGACGAGACCATAAAATATGGTGGCGATCAGTTATTGTTGCAAGGTGGCCATCACCCTGAACTGGGTTTAAGTTTTTATGTGAATCTTTTTAAGGAGCTCAAATCGCTTTACCCCAATATTAAACTGCATACACTGGGACCACCAGAAGTTGCCCATATCACCAAACTGGAGAAAAGCACACATTGTGAAGTATTGACGGCTTTAAAAGAAGCCGGTATGGATAGCTTACCCGGCGCCGGTGCCGAAATTTTAACCGACCGTGTAAGGCGTTTAATAAGTAAAGGGAAATGTGGTGCACAGGAGTGGCTTGATATCATGCATGAAGCACACAAACTAAACATTACCACATCGGCCACCATGATGTTTGGTCACGTGGAAACCCTGCAGGAACGTTTTGAACATTTGGTAAAGATAAGAGAAGTACAAAGCCGCAAACCTGCTGACGCCAAGGGTTTTCTTGCATTCATTCCCTGGACCTTCCAGGATGTGGATACGCTTTTGGCAAAAATACGTGGCGTACATAATTTAACTACGGCCGAAGAATATATCCGTATGATCGCCATGAGCCGAATTATGTTACCCAATGTTTTAAACATACAGGCAAGCTGGTTAACTGTGGGTAAACAAGTTGCACAGATCTGCTTAAATGCAGGTGCCAACGATTTTGGCAGCATCATGATAGAAGAGAATGTAGTGAGTGCAGCAGGAGCGCCACACCGGTTTACTTACAAAACCATTCAGCAATCAATTACGGAAGCAGGCTTTGCTCCTCAATTAAGAAACCAGCAATACGAATGGAGGGAAATCCCCGAAACAATTGTTGAGCAGGTTGTAAATTATTAACCCCCCAACCCCTAAAGGGGAATACGAAGATGGAAAAAAATAACAAACAAAAATTATTACACCGTTTCAGAATGGTTGGCATTGCAGAAGGTATTTCTTTTTTGGTGTTATTACTGATAGCCATGCCACTTAAATATTTTATGCAGATTCCCGAGGCTGTAAAATATACAGGATGGGCACATGGCATACTTTTTATAACTTTTATCTATTTTGCCTTTGAAGTAATGGGCAGTTTAAAGAAAAATTTTTTCTGGTTTGTTAAAGCCTTCGCTGCTGCCATTATTCCACTGGGCACTTTTATTTTCGACAGGCAATTGAAAAAAGAAGAGGCTTTACTGGCTTCCTGATACACTTAGGCTGTTTCCCGGCTATTTATACACCTGTTTCATTTATAGTTGAATAAGACCTCTATTTCTTTTAAATTTGGTAAGATTTTTTATCAAACTTTAAAATAATGATTAAACAGACGCCGATAACAAGAACAATCATTTTGGCTTTGGTTTTTTGGGGAAGCTCTTTTCAGATTGCAAAAGCCCAGGATAAAGCAACCGTGTTGCACGATCTGAATTCTCTTTTGATCAACACAGTAATGGTTGATTTTTTTTCGCCCCCGGTGGCAAGCCGTATTTATGCTTATACCAATATTGCGTTTTACGAATGCATCCGGCTTGATGACCCGGCTCTTAATACTTTATCAGGTAAATTAAACGGACTAAGTACATTACCGGCTCCGCCGGCAAACAGTAAGATCGATCATTTTATTGCTGCAACAATTTCATTTTCTTATACAGGGCAGGCCCTGGTTGGATCCGAATATAAAATGGAAGGCTGGCGTCAAAAATATATTGACTCACTTTTATCTAAAGGAGGCAATGCAGAAATGATAAAAGCCTCTATGCTTTATGGCAAATTAGTTTCTGATAGTATTATAGCCTGGGTTAAAAGAGATAACTACAATCAATCAAGAGGTTTTCCAAGGTTCACTGTTTCCCAGGAACTTGGCACCTGGCAGCCAACACCGGCTGATTATGCACAGGCCATTGAACCGCACTGGAAAACCATCCGGCCATTAACCTTAAGTTCACCTGCACAATTTTCTCCAGCAGAAAAACTTCCGTTCAGCCTTAAAAAAAATTCCCCCTTTTATAAAACAATGATGGAAGTGTATACAATTGGTAAAACCCTGGATACTGCACAAAAAGCCACTGCAAAATATTGGGACGACAATCCAAATGTATCTGTTAACGTGGGCCATCTCAATTATTTTGTTCATAAAATTTCCCCGGGCGGTCATTGGCTAATGATAACCAAACATGCATGCCAGTCAAAGAATGAAACGGTAAGCCGCTCTTCGCTGGCATATACACTTACAGCTATTGCTTTGTTTGATGGGTTTATAGCCTGCTGGGATGAAAAATTCAAAAGCAATCTAGTGAGGCCCATAACAATAATAAATGATCACGTTGATAAGAACTGGCAGCCTTATATTCAAACCCCGCCTTTCCCCGAGTTTACAAGCGGCCATGCGGTTATTTCAAGTGCTGCGGCCACAGTGCTTACCGGTTTGTTTGGCGATAACTATGCATTTACTGATGAAACAGAAATTCCTTTTGGAAACCAGCCACGGAGTTTCAGATCTTTTTACGAAGCAGCAAAAGAATCTTCCATGAGCCGTGTTTATGGTGGTATTCATTATCCCGAAACAGCCCGTATCAGTATTACACAAGGTAAAGATGTGGGGAATAATGTTTTAAAAATCTTATATCCTGCAGCAATTAAATAAAATCACGCATGTCAATTATCAAGCATTGTTTATTTACAATTCTATTGGTTGTAATTATTCCCGTTACCATATCTGCACAACAGCAAAATGCCGTAAAAATATTTACCTCTTTGCCACAAAGCGAGACCGGCATCAGTTTTACAAATAACATTTTAGAAACACAAAAAATGTTCCTGTATATGTACGATGACCTGTATGCAGGTACCGGTGTGGCTGTTGGCGACATTAATAATGACCGCTTGCCCGATGTATATTTTAACTCAACCATGGGCAGTAATAAACTGTACTTAAACATGGGGAATTTTAAATTCCAGGATATAACAGAAACTGCAGGTGTTGGTGATACTATAGGATTAAGGACGGGTGTAAGTATGATCGACATCAATAATGATGGATACCTCGACATCTTTGTATGCAAGTCGGGATATAAAGATGCAAACCTGCGTAAAAAAATTCTTTATATCAACAATAAGAACAACACATTTACCGATCGTGCCGCAGAATATGGGCTTGATGAATCGAGCTATACCATGCAGTCTTACTTTTTTGATTATGACCGCGACGGGGATAAAGATATTTTCTTTGTTAATCATCCTATTGATTTCAGCAAGGCAATGACCATTCCGGCTACTATTGAAAATGGAAAACAGGTATATGCCGCAGATACCAATACCGTGTATGTAAGCTGCAGGTTGTTTGAAAACAGGAACAGTAAGTTTGTGGATATTACCAAAAAGGCCGGGCTCATTACACATGCTTTTGGTTTAAGCGCATGTATTGCTGATATCAATGCTGATGGCTGGCCCGATATTTATGTTGCCAACGATTTTAATAAACCTGATTATCTCTTCATCAACAATGGCAACGGAACTTTTACCGATAAGCTGCAGGCGCAGCTCGGGCATATAAGTTTTTCTTCAATGGGATCTGATATAGCCGATCTTAACAACGACGGGTTGGAAGATATTTATGTGGTAGATATGGCTGTTGAGGATCCCGTAAGGCAAAAGCAATTGTTTGCTGTAAATCAAAACTACGACAAGTTTCAGCTGCTGATTAAATATGGTTTGTATTATCAATACCCACGCAACAGCCTGCAGTTAAATAATGGTAACAGCACTTTCAGTGAAATTGCAAATTATTCCGGCGTTGCCGAAACCGATTGGAGCTGGGCTCCACTTGTTGTTGATTTTGACAATGATGGCTGGAAAGACATATATATTACTAATGGATTGAAAAGAGATATGACCGATTGGGACTATAAAGTTTTTGTGCTCGATTCGGTTATCAATGTCATGCAAACAGGCAAGACTGTTGACCTGAATAAATGGTTACAAAGTATGCCCCAGGTGCCGGTCAAAAATTATTTTTATCATAATAATGGCAGTTTAAAATTTGACAATTACAGAAATACCTGGAGCGATGAACTTCCTTCCTTTTCGAGTGGAGCGGCTTATGCTGATCTTGATAATGATGGAGACCTGGATATGGTTGTAAATAATGTTGATGGCCCCGCTTTCATTTTACAAAATAATATCCGGGAGCTGAACCCTGCTTCTCATTTTGTAAGGTTCCGCTTTTACAAAAACCCCGGCTCTACTGAAGAAGTTTATGGTGCAACAGTAAAACTTACCAACTCAAAAGGGCAGATACAGGTTCAGCATTATCATCCGCACCGTGGTTTTTTATCAAGTATGGAGCATGTGCTTCATTTTGGAACAGGGGAAGAAACACAGATCACCAAAGCTGAGATCACTTTTCCAAATCAAAAGAAGATCATACTTGAAAATGTAAAAGCCGACCAGGTTTTGACGCTGTATGAATCAAACGCTGTAATTAGCAATACAGCCATCGCAGCAAAAACAAATAATCGTTTTAAAGACATTACTTCAGAAGGAAAATTAAAATACACTCAAACAGAAAATGATTTTATTGATTTTAAAAGAGAGCCGCTGATTCCCTATAAGTGCAGCCGTAAAGGCCCTTATTACGCCAAAGCAGATGTAAACGGAGACAAACTGGAAGATATTTTTATTGGTGCTGCCGCCGGTTCTGAAGGAAAGTTGATGATACAGAATGTAAACGGATCTTTTACAGAAAAAAAGCAGGCTGCATTTACTGCCGCTAAAAACCAGGAAGATATGGGCGCCCTTTTCTTTGATGCAGACGGTGATGGTGATATGGATCTGTATGTAGTAAGCGGAGGTGCGGAATTTGCAAAGGGTGATAAATTATACCAGGACCGGTTGTATAAAAATGATGGCAAGGGAAGCTTTACTGCTACAGTTAATGTTTTGCCTACAGAAGGTTTTAACGGTTCCTGCGTTACTGCACTTGATTATGATGCAGATGGGGACCTGGATCTTTTTGTTGGCGGGCATGTTTTACCTGGCAAGTTTCCAAAACCCGACAGGAGTATGTTGCTGCGGAATAACAAAGGTGTTTTTACAGATGTAACTTCTGATATCGCAAAAGATCTGTTTACTCCTGGTATAGTTAACAGTACGGCCTGGGCTGATGTTGATGGTGATGGTAAAAATGAACTATCAATAAGCGGTGAATGGATGCCTCTGCAAATATTTGGTTTTGAGAATGGTCATTTTGTAAAGAAGCAAAATTCCGTACATATCATTTCGCCTTCAAAAAAAGATACAACCATCAGCATGGATGCATTGACGGGTTGGTGGTACAATATGAAGGCAGAAGATATTGACAAAGATGGCAAGCTGGATTTTGTGGTTGGTAACCGTGGGTTAAATTCAAACATAAAGGGAAACATCAATGAGCCCTGCACTATATACGCAAAAGATTTTGATAATAACGGAAGCTATGATGCCATACTTGGTTTCTATCAGTGGGGTAAATGTTATCCGCTTTACAGCCGTGATCAGTTGATCGACCAGGTGCCATCTATGCGCAAGAAGTTTGTACGCTACAGGCAATACTCCGGCAAAACATTGGATGAGATCTTAACGCCAGCGGAAAAAAACAATATGGAAATTTTTAAAACAAATTTCTTTGAATCAGGCGTGTTGATGAACGAAGGCAACAATACTTTCCGTTTTATTCCATTTCCTGAAAAAGCGCAACTATCTACCATTAATGATATGATCGTTGATGATATAGATGCTGATGGCATAAATGACATATTGGTTTGCGGTAATTCAAAAGATGCTTCTGTAATGTCAGGCGTATATGATGCAACCTCGGCCCTGCTTTTAAAGGGAAACGGCGGCGGGAATTTCACTGCCGTATCTCCGGCTGAAAATGGATTAAATGTAAAAGGAGAGTCCCGTAAAATGGTTTACCTGAAAGATAAAGGAACGGTTATCTTTTTAAAGAACGATGCGGCGGCGCAGGTGTTTATGAAGAAATAAAAAATTATTTTAACAACAGTTTTCCAAATTTTTCTATCTCTGCAATTTCCAGTGCAGAGATATTTTCATTGTTATCAAATTTCGATTTTAAGAAGATCAGCCTTTTGTGTTGGGGATATTTATCCAGTATATCAGCAATCTTTTTCCCTAAAGCAGCGTCTTTCCCCGGCAGTGGGGCAGATATGGTTGCAGCCGCCCTTTCCCTGGTTGGTTTCTTTTTTATAATGGCTTCAAGTGTTGCCAGTTTACCCTGCGATATATTGCTGGTTTTACTTGCTTTACTGTGCAGGCCTTCCAGTTGTTTTTTACTCAACCCGCCGCGATTGCAGTATTGCTGGTGCAGGCTGTTCACAAAGTTTGATGTTGGGTGCGCCTTCACCATCTCATTTAATATATCTAACAGTATATCCATTGTTGCAACGAAAGTA
>Ga0193752_1000491_pt1 | contig 37605 bp, 38 predicted proteins | sample H1c1metaG_FD_144924 | JGI IMG/M metagenome (GOLD analysis project Ga0193752, IMG submission 144924) | Soil microbial communities from a riparian zone of the East river system, Colorado, United States - H1c1 | ecosystem: Environmental > Terrestrial > Soil > Riparian zone | place: USA: East River... | reverse complement strand
CGGGGGCCGAAATAGATCAGGTCATGTTCCTCAAAACGTACAATGCGTTTATTTTTCCCGGCGTTGGTTAAAGAAACACCCGGTACGCTGCTGATAAATTTATCCATGCTACCCATGCGGTCGTAACCAAAATCAGTAGCGATGATGATATCAGGATTTGCCAACGCAACTGCTTCTGCACTCATTTCACGGGCACCTTTGCCATCATATAAAGCCGGTGTGCATCCAGCCAGGCGGATCATTTTATCACCAACACCTTTTCTGCCGCTCATCACAAAATAATTATTATTGCGCAGACCAAAATGAATGATCATGATCCTTAGTGAATCTTTTATGTTCAGTGCTTTTAAAGTATCAGATGCTTTTGCAATTCCTGCATTCATTGCAGTAATAATAGAATCAGCTTTCTTTTCTGCGCCGAAAAACTTACCTAGTTCCTTCAATAATAACCTTGCACTGTCAATGGTATTGGCTCCGCCAAAAGCTTTAATGTTCAGGCCAGCCTTGGTGATTTGCGGTAACACATTTTCAGGGCCGATATCATTACTGTGTATCACCAGGTCAGGATTCATGGCAATTATGCTTTCAGGACTTAAAGCACGATGATACCCAACCGTCTTTAATAATCTGGCACTATCAGGATATGTGCTGCTCAGGTCCACTGCAACAATATTATGTCCCTTGCCTAAAGCAAAAACCATTTCGGTTAAATGTTTTGATAAGCAAACGATACGCATGTCTTTGGTGCCATCAATTTCTTTATTGCCAAAACGGCCGCAGGAAATTATAAGCAGCAAAGCCGGTAAGGCGAATAATATTTTTTTCATTTTTTCATTAGTTTAAAAATAAGAGGCAGTTTTAAAAACTGCCTCTTAGGGATCTTATTTAATATTATACTTCAAATTTATTCCACCAAAAACATTGGCTGTTGTAGGACCAGCGATATAGCTGTCAGGGAATTGGTTTACAAATAACATGATCGGGTATTTGGTATTGGTAATATTACTGGCTGCAAAATATGCATCCAGGTCAAAATGCCCGAAGCTATGCCTGTAACCCAGTTTGGCACCAAGCAGGCTATAGCTGCTCACGTGATAAGGTGCGGCTGTGTAAGTGTACGAAACGTAATTTGATGTGAATGTTGTTTTTGTGCCCACGGTTTCACCTGTATTGGTACCCAATGAAGTGATCTCCTGGTTGTCTTTGTAAGAGTAAGTTGCATTTGCATACAATCCAACTTTGGTGCTCACATCAAAGCCAATGTTGAATACAAATTTTGATACACCCGGAACCTTATGGCCGCTATAATCTTTTATAACTGCAGAATCCTTTGAAGGAGTTACAACACTTTTAGTGGTTGATTGAAATACAAAATTCTTGTAGGTATAATCAGCATAAGTGAAATTCACAAATGGCGAAACATTGGTAAAAAATCCTTTTTCTGATTGAATGGCTGCATATTTAATTGACGCTTCAATTCCTTTATCATCCTGTTTTCCTCCATTAACAACATAGGTATACAATGTAGCACTGTTACTTGGATTTGGAACTGCTATCACTGTCATCTTGTTGGAGAAAACGGCATCGAAGAATGCCAGTTGATAGTTCAACTTGTTTTTTAACAGGGATCCTTTAGTACCAATTTCAAACTGGTTACCGATCTCTGGTTTCAGGCTATGGTCTATAACACCTGTTGCAGAATTGGTTGCAGACCATGGAATATAGAAGTAAGAACTTACCGGCGCTTTATATCCTTTACTGTAAGATGCATAAACTGAGAGCTGCTTATTGAAAACTTTGTTGATGGCAATATGTGGTGATACCATTCCTTTGTAGGAAGTATCAAAATGGGTTATTTTATTTGCAACATAAAACCTGTCATCCAGTTTTATTTTCATATTGCTTACACCAATACCGGCGGTAACAGAAAAATCTTTAGGCAATGCCAAAGTCCATTCGGTGAACAAAGAGGTTGTTGATTCTTCGGCATATACATTTGATGTTGATGCATTGAGGATCCAGTAGTACGGGTTACCCCATCTCCAGTTAACGGCAGTATCTTTTGGATCTTTTCCCATGCCATAGCCGATCGTAGTTGCATTCTGGCGCTGGGTTTCAACACCTGTAATACCACTTAAACTGATATCTCCGCCCAAAGAAAATTTGGTATCAAATGTGGAGCGAAGCCCAAAATTGGTAGAGGCTTTATCTGTCCAACCACCTGCAGAACTTACATTACTGTTGAAAGCCATTCCAAAAACAGATGTAGTATTGGAAATGTGATTATTGAATGCATAAGTATGGCCAATGCCCGCTCTTACTGTATAAACCTGGCTATGCCCATTACGCTTTATATAATCCAGGTTACCGCTCAGGTCATCTGTGTCCCACTGGTAAATTGTTATCTCACCACTTCTTTCATCATAACTGTTACTATAACCGCCATAAACATTTATGCTTTGTTTTGCATTGGGTTGAAAACTACCCGCAAGGTTTACAAAATCTTTGTGCGATTTATTGTGGATGGTAAATCCATCAGATTTTTGATGACCATAATTCAACAAAAGAGAACTACGATCGGTGCCCATTTGAAACTGGGTGGTATAACGCTGCAATCCATAATTTCCTACCAGCACTTCCTGACCTATTGATGTTTTTCCTGCTTCTGGTTTGATCGTATTCAGGTTTACAACACCGGCTATAGCCAGGCCATATAAAGTGCCGGCAGGGCCTTTTACTATTTCGGTATTGCCAATTGAACCATAGTCAATATCATCCAGTGTAGTAATGCCTTCAGCATCTGTAACCGGTATGCCGTTCAGATAAACTTTATAACCCTGCCCATCAAAATTGCTGCTCACACCCCTGGTACCTCTTGATCCATTGCCATAACCACGTATGTTGAATTGCTGGCCTGATGATACGGCCCTCCTGTTCATGGTTACGCCAGGTACATTTGTATTGATAGCATCATCTAAAAATAAACCGGTACCTCTTTTTAATTCGGTTGTGGAAAGTTTTGTTATAGCAGAAGGCTGGTATAAAAGGTTTTTATTTTGATTTGATGTAGCTGTAATTTCCACCTCGTTCAGATTGGAGGTATTGGTTGACAGCGTGATGGTAACATCCTCATTACAGTTCTTAACATTATATTTAACAGTGTTGTACCCAACAAATGAAACTGTAACAGAAGAATTTTTACTACAATTAAACGAAAATGTTCCGTCTTTATCACTTGAAGTTGTTCCGCCTCCACTGAGTGTGATGGTTGCTCCTAAAAGCGGGGTATTGGTTGTGGCATCAATTACTTTTCCTTTAACCGTTTTTTGCGCAAAGGAAGTGACAGATACCATAGTTAGTATAAATAGAATAATATGTTTCATTTTAAAATGATTAAGTATAAAAATATTGGTAACGCGATCTAACCCACATGCTGACACTTGGGTTAAATACATAGAGTTGTGTTTTGTACAGCAGTACAGCCAGGCACTTGTATATATGAAATACAGGAACACCAGGCAGTATACTATCAAAAAACAGTCTGCAAAAAGATTAGCAATATTTTGGAGGTGGGGTAGGAGCCGGGTAATTCAGCCAATGTATGGCCTCTGTATAAACCGGGTACTCATGGGCAACGATCCGCCAGTTATTCTGTAAAATAAAATTATCCGCTTCTTTGTATTTAGGATAAAACAGCAATTGTATTGCAACGCAATTTATCGGCCTTTTTGAATCTTTTTTCTGCTGATGAATATCCTGCATGTGTTTTACCAGCTTATCTTCTTTGTGATCATAAAAACCGGTGAGTATAACAACATTGCCCGAGATCTTAAAAGACTCAACATCAAATGATTTTCCGTAAATCAGTATTTCTTTCCCGGGCTTGGTCCAAAATATTTTTTCAGCTGAAACATTTATCGTTTGCGAAACTTCTGATTCAAACCTTTCCCTTCGCTGGTGGTGTAATAATTTTTGTTTAATGACCATACCCACCGATACGACCAACGGAAATGCTATCAAAAGCAAAAATCCAAAAGCAGTTATTTGTTTTTTACGGGTTTGCATATTACCTAAGAAGGCGAAGTTAGCTATTATTTTTTTCGGCCTGAACTATCTTTAGAATAAGTTACTGTTAGCTAGTCAAATAAAATATTCCCTGTCATTTCTTTGGGAACAGGCAGATCCATCAGCGTTAAAATGGTCGGGGCAATATCGCCCAGCTTGCCGGGTTTGATATTTCCTTTCCAGTAGTTATCAATTAAAAAAAGCGGGACAAGGTTTAAAGTATGTGCGGTGTTAGGCGTTCCATCTTCATTTACAGCATAATCAGCATTGCCATGATCGGCAGTTAAAAAAACAGCATAATCATTTTGCAGGGCGGCTGCGACAACTTTTTCAACAGATATATCAACAGTTTCAACTGCTTTAATAATGGCTTCCCAAACCCCGGTATGGCCAACCATATCTGCATTTGCAAAATTGAGGCAAATAAAATCGGCCGATCTATTATTGATCTCGGCAACAATGGCATCTGTCACTCCCGGGGCACTCATCTCGGGTTGCAGGTCGTAGGTGGCAACTTTGGGGGATTGGATCATGATCCTTTTTTCCCCTTCAAAAGGCACTTCTCTTCCGCCGCTGAAAAAGAAACTTACATGCGGATATTTTTCCGTTTCCGCAATGCGTATCTGGGTTTTGTGATTCTGCTCCAGTATTTCACCAAGTGTATTCTTCAGGTCATCATTTTCAAAAATGACATGCACATTATTAAATTTATGATCGTACTGTGTCATAGTTGTATAATGCAGTTGCAGCTTTTTCATTCCAAAATCAGGCATATCAGTTTGTGTAAGCACTTCTGTAATTTCCCTGCACCTGTCAGTCCTGAAATTAAAACAGATCACTGCATCATCCTCCCGGATCTTGACGTTTGGTAAGCTTTTGTTGATGATGGGCGCAATAAACTCATCGGTAATACCTGCCTCATAAGATTTTTTAACAGCAGTTAAAATATCATCAGTATTTTCTCCAATGCTATTAACCAGGGCATCATAGGCAAGCTTTACCCTTTCCCAACGCTTATCCCGGTCCATAGCAAAATAACGGCCGGTAATGCTGGCAATTTTGCCAACGGTTTTATCGAGGTGTTGCTGCAGGTCCGTTAAAAATCCAAACCCACTTTTAGGATCAGTATCCCGACCATCGGTAAAAGCATGAATGAGTACATTGGTTACACCTTCAGCTTTACAAATGCTGGTTAATGCTTTCACATGATTTAAATGTGAATGCACACCACCATCACTTACCAAACCGATCAGGTGAAGTGGCTTTTTATTTTCTTTTGCATATTGAATGGCTTTAAGCAAGGTTTCATTTCCAGCCAGTTCGCCTGTTTTGATGGCAACATTTATGCGCTGTAACTCCTGGTACACAATACGGCCAGCCCCCAAATTCAAGTGTCCTACCTCGCTATTGCCCATTTGTCCTTCTGGTAGCCCTACATCTTCGCCGCAGGTAATCAACGTTGTATTGGGATATTTTGAATACAATGAACTTACAAAAGGGGTTTTGGCGTGCCGGATGGCATCGCTTTTTTGTACTTTGCCCAAACCCCATCCATCCATAATGATGAGAATGACTTTTTTATCTTTCATTTTATAAAACTAGAATATTTGCAGCTAAATGTAGATGATTGCTGTCCATTTAGATATAAATTCGGCCAAATCTTGTTAATTTTATTAACTCTTGGCACGTTTTTAGCAATTTACAGGTTGTAAAATATACACTGATATGAAACGATTTTTTACTTTATTAACCATCGGGGCAGTTTTAAGTTCTTTTACTTTTTTTTCAAGTATTGATGAAGTGATAACTGCCATGAAAACAGGTAACTCAGCCGATATTTCCCGTTTTTTTGATAATACGGTAGAGCTTAATACGCCTGATAAATCAAATAGTTATAGTAAGAGCCAGGCAGAAATTGTATTAAGAGATTTCTTCAGTACAAATGTGGTGAAAAGTTTTACTGTAAATCATAAAGGCGAAAATGCAGGATCGCAATTTTGTATTGGAACACTGGTAACAAAAGGCAGCACCTACCGCACAACAGTTTTTATGAAACTAAAAGGGGATAAGCAGTTACTGCAAACAATAACATTCGAACGACAATAAAGACCAAAAATTAAAAAATACAAACCCCGATCTTTCGGGGTTTTGTTTTTGTGTTCTTCCTTAGCTTTGTTATTATGGATTATAACGAACAATTGAACTTACTCATAAAGAATGCGCTTGCCGAAGATATTGGCGATGGCGATCATTCCACCATTTCATCTATTGATGCATCAGCTCCCGGCAAAGCCGTTTTAAAGATCAAAGAAGATGGAGTGCTTGCCGGTATGGAAGTGGCTGAAAGAATTTTCAGGCACATGCAACCGGATATTGTGTTCACCGCATTTAAAAAAGATGGTGATGCTATGCAATATGGCGAGATCGCTTTTGAAGTAATGGCCAAAGTGCATACCATTTTACAATGTGAAAGGCTGGTGTTGAATTGCATGCAGCGCATGAGTGGTATTGCAACCTTAACGAAACAGTACACACAAAAACTGCAGCCATATAAAACACGTTTGTTGGATACAAGGAAGACCACGCCTAACTTCCGGCTGCTGGAGAAAGAAGCAGTAAAGATCGGCGGCGGCGTTAATCACCGGTTTGGTTTATATGATATGATCATGCTAAAGGACAACCATATTGATTACTGCGGCGGCATTGAAAAAGCAATTGAGAAAGCATACGCTTATGTTCAGCAACAAAAGCCGGGTTTAAAAATTGAAGTGGAAACCAGGAATATTGATGATGTAAAAAAAGTAATTGCTGTCGGCAGAGTAAACCGCATCATGCTGGATAATTTTGCCCCGGAACAGATCACCGAAGCATTAAAGATCATTGACGGGCAATATGAAACAGAAGCCAGCGGCGGCATCAACTTAAATAATATAGAACTGTATGCGGCAACCGGTGTTGATTATATCAGCAGCGGCGCTATTATTCACCAGGCAAGAAGCCTGGATCTGAGTTTGAAAGCTGTTATCATCTGAAATTAAACAAACATGTCTAAGAAAAAAATACAATCATTGGGCGGCCTGGTTTATTCAACCGATCCAAATTTTAAACTGCCGGATGAGAATTTTGAAGAGCAGGAAACTATTGAACCATCTCAACAAAAATTAAAAATAAGACTGGATACAAAACACCGGGCTGGTAAAGCTGTTACATTGGTTGAAGGGTTTACCGGCACTATAACCGATATGGAAGACCTGGGTAAAAAGCTGAAATCATTCTGCGGTACCGGCGGCTCAGTTAAGGATGGTGAAATAATTGTGCAGGGTGATAACCGGGATAAGGTTTTGCAATGGTTATTGAAGAATGGATATAAATCTTCTAAAAAGATCTAAGCCTGTAACACTATTATTTTTCAGGATTTTCAGCAATACTCAAGGCCCCACTCGGGCATTTTTTCACCTGGTCGATCATTTGTTGTGTTTCTGCCTTGCTCATATCGATCCATGGTTTGCGGCGTGGGTCAAAAACTTCTCCAAGCCCTCTTACACAAATACCTGAATGTATACAGATACCAGGTTTCCAGTTAATGGTTATTTCTCCGTTGCTGTAATGATGTGTTTCAACTGACATAATTGGTGTAATTTAACAGTAGAGGCCGTGTAATTTACAATAAAAAGCGTTTTTTATGCATACTTTTACATAAAACCACGGAGACATGATCTCAAAAATATCTGAGGGTATTACCATAAGTGTGGAAACATATTATCAGCCTGAATACAGTAACCCTGTTAACAGCGAGTTTATGTTTGCTTACCGGATAACCATTGAGAACAACAATGTATTCCCCGTTCAGCTTTTACGCAGGCATTGGTATATCTACGACAGTAATGGCAGCATGCGTGAGGTTGAAGGTGAAGGAGTTGTGGGAGTGCAGCCGCAGATCAATCCCGGGGAATCTTATCAATATGTTAGCGGGTGTAACCTGCGTTCGGAGATCGGTAAGATGAGTGGTACTTACCTGATGGAAAATATCAATAATAAAAAATCCTTCGATGCCGTTATTCCTGCATTTGATATGTGTGCCCCCTTTAAACTGAACTGATTTAACCTTTTTAGTTGCTGTTTTTGGCATATCTTTGACTGTTCAAAAACCGCTAAAACAGGTATGGTTTCTAATTTTATTTTCAACAAATTAATTTGAAAACTGTTAAAGAACTAATGGTCTAATAAAAACGGGAAAAGCAATATGGCAAAAATTACATTTTCAAACAGTAACAACGATTTTTATCAAAGTGTGAAAGCCTCTGTAGAAGCTTATTTTACCGAGAATAAGATAAAGAAAACCGGTGACTGGCGTTTATATACAAAAACAATTACCCTGGTTATTTCTGCCCTTGTTATGTATGGTTTGTTAATGTTTGCACCATTAGCAAACTGGGAGGCATTGCTGTGTTGTGGTTTATTGGGAGTTTCTTTGGCATCAATAGGTTTTAGTGTAATGCACGACGCCAATCATGGCAGTTATTCTACCAATACAAAACTGAACGATTTTTTAGGATTGAGTTTAAATGCCATGGGAGCAAGTTCTTATTTCTGGAAACAAAAGCACAACATCATTCACCACACCTATACCAATGTGGATGGTATTGATGATGATATTGCAAAGAGCCCGATCATCCGTCATTGCGAATCACAAAAATGGGTTCCTGCACACAAAGTTCAATTCCTATATCTTTTACCGGTTTATTCTTTGTCAACCATCTTCTGGATCTATATCATGGATTTTACAAAATATTTTTCACGTAAGATATTTACAACAGATGCCTGGAAGATGAATACCAAGAACCATATTATTTTTTGGGCAACTAAAATTCTATATGTTACTTTTTACATCGTACTGCCTGTTATGGTTTGGGGTTTTGGTCCATGGCTGCTTGGGTATTTTGTTTTGAATGCAGTAATGGGGTTGATCTTATCATTGGTTTTTCAGCTGGCACATGTGGTTGAGAATACAGAGTTTGAACATGTTGCTTTAGATGAAACCAAAAACGTTGAAACTGCCTGGGCTGAGTTTCAGATGAGGACAACCGCAAATTTTGCTATGGGTAATAAAGTAATTTCCTGGTTTGTTGGGGGATTGAATTACCAGATCGAACATCATCTTTTCCCTCGTATAAGCCATGTACACTATCCGGCTGTGAGTAAAATTGTTATGGAAAAAGCAAAAGAGTTTAACCTGCCATACAATAAATACGATACCATGTCCGAAGCTGTTGCTTCACACTTCAGGGTAATGAAACAACTGGGTAAAAAACCTGAACAGGCGATGCCCCAGCAGGTGCAGGCTGCCTGATTTTAAGGTTTGTATTTTGCCTGCTGAAAGATTAGTTCAGCATCTGTTTCCATTAATTTTTGCAAAGTATATTCCGGGTTCTTCCCCATGAATTTTTTTACGATCTGCCACCCGGCAAAGCTGCCAATATTACCCGGCGATCCTTCTCCCAGTTCTTGTGTTTTAGGCCCTTCGCCTATATAATTCTTGATGATATTTGCATCAATGGTTTGTAAGAAATTATTTTGTACAAACAGGTCCCAAACAGCAACCTCATGTTCATACACAGCTTTTAACTGTTCGTCGGTATAACCGATCAGTTTATATTCTTCTTTCCTGGGTAAGAGCCTGCTGAGGATGTAAAGTCGCTTTCCTTTTTCAACCATTTGTTGTACCAGTGGTTTGTCTTCTGCTTTTTCGGGGTAGAGATCATTGATGATGTTCTTCATACAGTTGACTGAAATGTAATCCGGTTCAAAACGATTACTGATGTATTCAGGATAAGTTTCCTGCACCAGTGCCGACCTGTATAAAGAAAAGCCTTTACCCAGGTGATGTTGAAGGCCAATGATAATGGCATCGTCCGAAAGCGCATCTCCATACCCATCCAATGGCCCGATATAAGTTATGAGCAGTTTGCGGTCCTTATAAGCCGGAAAATAATGCCTGACAAACTGCAGCCCTTCTTTTATTTCTTTTTCGTAAGGGGTAAAATCCTTAAAGATCTTTTGTGCAGTATCGTTCACAGGTTTATAAGCGTTGATAAAGCCGAGTACATAACCTGCTGTACTATCTGCCGGCCATTTTGGATCTGCATTTAAAATGGTAGATAAATAATTTTCTCCGAAATTGGGATATTTGGCAATAAGCTGATCGAGGGTTGTTGTAAAATTAGCACTATCAAGTTTAAAGAGTTCCTGCTCAAAACGCATGGTGCTCAACTCAACTTTTATGCCGGATACATCAGGTGTTCTATCACTGCTGTTGCAGGAAAATAACAGGCTGCATGTAACAAGAAATACAAAAACTATTCTCATTTTCTTCATTTAACTTTACAAGTATAAAAAATCATTTCTAAACATAAAGTTAAGCCCGATCAAGGGTTGTGGCATGAAAATATTTTTATCACAGCAAAATTATCACATTGGTAATTTTGAAAGTAACACTCAAAAAATTATCAGTGCGATAGAATCCGCAAAGCAACAGGGAGGGGATCTGATCGTCTTCAGCGAACTGAGTGTTTGCGGCTATGCTCCCCGTGATTTCCTCGAATTTGAAGATTTTATCAGCAAAAGTTATGCAGCCATTGATGAGATAAAACAACATGCTGATACCATTGGTGTATTGGTTGGTGCTCCCGACCGTAATCCTATAAGAGAAGGAAAAGATCTGTTTAATGGTGCTTTTCTGCTGTACGAAAAAGAAATAAAAGCCATTGCTCACAAAACCTGCCTGCCTAATTATGACGTGTTTGATGAGTACCGGTATTTTGAACCTGCTTACGGCTGGAATATCATGGAATTTAAAGGTAAAAGACTGGCTGTAACCATTTGTGAAGATATCTGGAACCTGGGAGATAATCCTTTGTACCGGGTTTGCCCGATGGACGAATTGATGAAGCAGCAGCCGGATGTGATGATCAATTTATCGGCATCGCCATTTGATTATACGCATGATGAAGACCGAAAAGCAACGATAAAATCAAACGTTGTAAAATATAAACTTCCTTTATTTTATTGCAATGCGATTGGCAGCCAGACTGAAATTGTTTTTGATGGAGCCTCACTCATATTTGATGCAGCGGCCAATCTTTGTGGAGAGTTGCCCAGGTTTGAGGAAGCCATGCAATCTTTTGTTTTGAATGATGATGGTACCATTGATGCTGCCATTATTGAACCAGCCAGCCGCATGCCGGATAAAGAACTGAACCCGGTTACATTGGAAGAAAACCTGAATATTGAAATGGTGCATGATGCGATCGTTTTAGGCATCAAGGATTATTTTACAAAGATGGGTTTTACCAAAGCCATACTCGGTAGCAGCGGCGGTATTGACAGCGCTGTTACACTTGCATTAGCCTGCACTGCTTTAGGAAAAGAAAATGCAAGAGCAGTATTGATGCCTTCACAATATTCAACAGGCCATTCTGTGAGTGATGCTGAACAATTGAGTAAGAACCTGGGTAACCCTTACGATATCATTCCGGTAGAAAATATTTACAACAGTTTTTTAAATGAGCTGAAACCCATTTTTAAAGACCTGCCTTTCAGCATCGCAGAAGAAAATATACAAAGCCGCACACGAGGAAATTTACTGATGGCCATCGCAAACAAGTTTGGCTATATCTTACTGAACACATCCAACAAGAGTGAACTGGCGACCGGTTATGGTACGCTGTATGGCGATATGGCCGGTGGCATCGGTGTTTTGGGTGATTGTTATAAATTACAGATCTATGCTTTGGCAAAATATATCAACAGGGATATAGAGATCATCCCCAACAATATCATTACCAAAGCACCCAGCGCAGAGTTGCGGCCGGGACAAAAAGATTCTGATAGTTTGCCTGAATATCAGATACTGGATAAAATACTATTTCAGTACATTGAAAGAAGGCAAGGCCCTAATGAAATAAAAGCCCAGGGTTTTGATGAAGCATTAGTTGACCGTGTGCTGAAGATGGTAAACATCAATGAATACAAGCGCAACCAGTTTTGTCCCATCATACGTATTTCACCAAAAGCATTTGGTGTGGGAAGAAGGATGCCGATCGTAGGAAAGTATCTTAGCTAAAAAATCTGCGAAATCAATATTAATCGCCTGATCTGCGATCATATCTTCTCCACTACCACAGCCGTTCCATAAGACAAAACTTCGGTAACACCGTTCATCACTTCATTAGCATCATAACGCATGTTGATGATGGCATTGGCTCCACGTTCATTGGCATGTTGTATCATCAATTGATAAGCTTCTTCCCGGGTCTTTTCGCAAAGCTCCGCATAAATGGAAATTTTGCCGCCAAACAATGTTTGAACGCCCCCGGCTATATTGCCAAAGATGCTTCTGCTGCGAACAGTAATGCCCCTGATGATACCCAGGTGTTTTACAATGCGGTATCCTTCCAATGTATTGGATGTGGTTATTAAATGCTGATCTAACATGGTGATTTTTCTTTTAAAGTTAGAGTGATTTTAACAAAGATTTGCCCCCTTCATAAAAACGGCTAAATTTTTGTTCTGTATAGTTCGTATTTTGCGGACCTCACCCCAATCCCTCTCCTTTTGGAGAGGGAACCGGAAGCCAAAAGCGAAGATCAAATAAGAATAAGTAAAACATAATCTTCTCCGTAATAGTTCCCCCTTTAGGGGGCGGAGGGGGCAAAACTAAACCTATGGTTCAAACATCTGAAGACATCCGTTTGCTGAACGAAAAAATTACCCATGCATCCGGATTTGTTACCCGAATTAACGATGAATTAGGCAAAGTGATCGTTGGACAGCAGTCGATGATCGAACGGTTATTGATCGGCCTGCTGAGCAACGGGCATGTGTTGCTGGAAGGCGTACCGGGGCTGGCAAAAACACTGGCCATTAAATCGCTGGCACAGGCAGTGCATGCAGACTTTAGCCGTATTCAGTTTACACCCGACCTGTTGCCTGCCGATGTGATCGGTACGATGATCTACAACCAGGCAAAGAATGAATTTGTAGTTCGCAGAGGCCCTATCTTCTCCAATTTTATTTTGGCAGATGAGATCAACCGTGCCCCCGCAAAGGTGCAAAGTGCGCTGCTAGAGGCCATGCAGGAAAGGCAGGTAACGATTGGTGATACAACTTATAAACTGCCCGAACCTTTTTTGGTATTGGCTACTCAAAACCCGATAGAGCAGGAAGGAACTTATCCGTTACCCGAGGCACAGGTTGACCGTTTTATGCTGAAAGTGGTGGTTGATTATCCAAGTAAATCAGAAGAACAACTGATCATCCGTCAGAATACTTTAGGATTAAGTTTTCTGCCCATCAATCCTGTTGCATCTACCAGCGAAATTTTAACTGCAAAAGAATTGGTGAGACAGGTTTACCTGGATGAGAAAGTGGAGAATTATATTTTAGATATTGTTTTTGCAACACGTTATCCTGATAAATACAACCTGCCAAAATTGAAAGCACTAATAGGTTTTGGAGGTTCGCCAAGGGCAAGCATCAATTTAGCACTGGCAGCAAAAGCTTATGCATTTTTAAATAACCGGGCTTTTGTAATTCCGGAAGATGTGAGAAGTATTAGTAAAGATGTGTTGCGTCACCGGATTGGATTGACTTATGAAGCTGAAGCAGAAAACGTAAATGTAGAGCAAATCATAAATGAGATACTAAGAGTTGTAAATGTACCATGACGCTGACAACTGAAGAAATATTACGCAAAGTCCGGGAGCTTGAAATTAAAAGCAAGAAGATCACTACGCATTTATTTACGGGTGAATATCATTCTGCTTTTAAAGGAAAGGGGATGAGCTTTAGGGAAGTGCGGGAATATTATGCAGGGGATGATGTACGGTTCATCGACTGGAACGTGAGTGCCCGGTTCAATCATCCGTTCACAAAAGTTTTTGAAGAAGAACGGGAGTTAACGGTGATGCTTTTGATAGATACCAGCGCCAGTAATTTATTTGGTACTGTTGCCCGGCAGAAGAAAGACCTGATCGTTGAAATGGGTGCAGTGCTTACATTCAGCGCTATTAATAATAACGATAAAGTGGGCGTTATTTTCTTCAGCGATAAAATTGAAAAATACATTGCCCCTAAAAAGGGCAGGCAACATGCTTTGTATATTGTACGTGAGTTATTGACTGTTGAAGCAAAAAAACAAGGGACTAATCTTGACGCTGCGATCAAATTTTTCAGCAGGGCAGTAAAGCAACGCAGCATTGCTTTTATTTTAAGCGATTTCCTGGCAACCGGTTATGATGATGGCCTTAAAGTAATTGGTAACAAACATGATGTGATAGGCATACGGGTATATGATAAAATGGATATGCAACTACCCAATGCGGGCCTGCTGCAGCTGCAGGATGCAGAAACAAATAAAACTACCTGGATAGACAGCAGTGATGAACTGGTGCGCTATAATTACCAGCAGCATTTTATGCAGCAAAGTGAAATAAGTAAAAATTATTTCAGGAAGGCAGGGGCTGAGTTACTGCATGTGCGTACAGATGATGACTATGTAAAAATTTTGCAGAAATTTTTTATTAACAGAATGAAATAAGAAGAATTGACCGTTTGTGGAGAATAGACACTGATCCTGTAGGATACCAAACAACGATCAATGCCCAACGATTTAATTAAAAGCATACATGACGATCAGAAAGAAACATTGGAATGTGATACGTGCCGGATTAACACTCTGTTTTTCTTTTTACCTGCAATTTGCTTTTTGTCAGAAAGTGCAGACCATCACCGACAAAAAAGATATTTTAATTGGCGAGCAGATAAAACTTACATTGAAAGCTCCGCTTAATACAGGCAGCTTAACTAAATGGATCACCCTCCCGGATTCAATTCCACATTTTGAGATTGTAGAAGCTGCTAAACCTGATACGGTAAATTTTAAAGATGATTCCAAAGCCATTGAACAAACCATCATCATCACCAGCTTTGATTCGGGCAGGTGGGTGTTCCCGGCTTTGCCGGTTGAGTTTGCCGGAACAGTGGTAAATACCGATTCTTTTTATGTAAATGTTTCTTATGCCCCTGCTGATAGTACCAACCAGCTGCGAGATATAAAACCGATCATGAAGGTTACGGTATTTGATCTTTTCTGGGTTTATATTGCGGGTGGCGCTTTGCTTTTGCTGCTGATCATTTACCTGTTATACAGGTACTTTAAAAAGAAAAAACAAGATGCGCCTGCAACACCTGTTTCTAAACTTTCGCCTTTTGATGAGGCAGTGGCAGAATTGAAAAACCTTTCGAAATTCAATTTGCAGGAGGCTGCTGAAATAAAACTATATCACATAAAACTGGCAGATATTTTTAAAAATTACCTGGGCCGTAAACAGGGCAAGAACCTGTTCAACAAAACAGCAGGCGAACTTTTAGTAAACACGAAAGAAGCTGGTATACCAACCGAAAATATTTCTGAACTGGCAACCGCCCTGCGCTGTACCGATGCGGTGAAATTTGCAAAGTATCTCCCCTTATCAAATGAAAGTGAAGATTGCAAACAAAAAATTGCAGAGGCAATTAAATTGATAGAACAACAAACAACAAACAACAAACCATAAACCCATTTTGCTTTTCGACTATTTTAAAGATATCACTTTTGGCCAACCCTGGTTCTTACTGTTACTGATCGTAATACCGGTATTGATATGGTGGTATGCAGCAAAGAATAACAGGCGGCAAGGTTCGATTGTTGTTTCAGGTGTGTCTGCAAAAGGTTTGTCAACCTGGAAAGCCGGCTTGCGTCATTTGGTTTTTATATGCAGGTTGCTGGCTATTATTTGTATCATAGCTGCTCTTGCCCGGCCGCAAACCATGTTTGAAGAACAGAATGCCGAAGGAGAAGGTGTGGATATTGTTTTGTGTATTGATGTAAGCGGCAGTATGACAGCGCAGGACCTTACACCCAACCGCCTGGAAGCTGCAAAAAATGTGGCTGTTGATTTTGTAAATAAAAGATTAACCGATCGAATTGCTATTGTTATTTTTTCGGGCGAGAGTTTTACACAATGCCCTTTAACCACCGATCATACCGTTTTAATATCGGCTATTGAAAATATACGCAATGGTTTGCTGGAAGATGGTACAGCCATCGGCTCGGGCCTGGGCACCAGTGTGGACCGCCTGCGTACCAGTAAATCAAAAAGCAAGGTTGTTATCTTGTTGACCGATGGCGAAAATAATGGAGGACTTATAGACCCGCAAACAGCCAAGGAAATCGCTAAGGCTTTTCAAATTAAAGTATACACCATTGGTGTGGGAACTGATGGTTATGCACCACAACCGGTCAATACACCCATGGGCGTGGTAATGCAACAGGGCAAAGTTTCTATTGATGAAAAACTGCTGAAAGAGATTGCGAAAGAGACCGGTGGTAAATATTTCCGTGCAAAGGATAATGAAGGCCTTACCGGCATCTATGATGAGATAAACAGCATGGAAAAATCGAAGGTGGAAATTACCAGCCGCACACGATACACTGAAAAATTCTTTCCCTTTGTTATGGCTGCACTGGCATTGATCTTTTTAGAGATGTTGCTGAAGTTTACGGTGTTCAGAAAATTTCCGTAGTCTCACCGGCACAAAATGCAACCTGTGGCCTTGGCTGCCTGGTTTGCTTGTTGGTACGCCTGGTTCGCAGATAATGTCTTTCTCCATTAAAAAAATGAGATTCTCTGTTGTGCCGATAAACTGTATACCCTTATCTTGCCATATAGCAACTGTTTTGTTCGTCTTTTGTTCGGGTCTTGTTCGGACCTTCGGCGTCGGTTAACGCCGAAGGTCCGAACAAGACAGTTGTTCAACGGCTTTTATGCAAGGTCTGAACCGGGGCAACCAGCGAATTATTACACGAAAAAATAAGCAAAGCCAGAAGTATTGAAAAAAGGTTACTTACTAGTTCATATTGGCTTTATCTTTTTGAAAACTTATAGTAAAGTCCGAACTGAAAAACCCGGTTACTACCTATCCTGCCTTTACCGGTCTCGTTACCAAACTGGTCTGTGTATGTTACATCTGCCAGGTCTTCAAATCCATAACTGTAACGAAGTTCTGCGCCCAGGCCCATAATTATCTTATACGTAACACCCAGGTCAATTGCCATGTCAAATTTCCTGTAATTCTTTGTTACATCATGATCACTGCCGTCAAACTTTGAGTTGGCATTTGTCAAAAAACTAAACTCCGGGCCTGCCAAAATCGCAATTTTATTGGTAGGGCGGAAACCAACTAAAAATGGAATAGAAACATAATTCAGACTTAAAGTTCCGCCGCCATTAAATGCTGTAGCAGGAAATTTATTGCCTTTGACCGAATAAAGAAGTTCAGGGTGAATAAGAAATTTCCTGAGTATCCTTATTTCGGCTAATAGTCCGGCATTGAAACCTGGTCTTATTTTGTTGTCTGCAGATCCAATGTTTTTTGTATTGCTTACATTCAAGCCGGCTTTAGCACCAAAGCTTACCTGTGCAAATGATTGAACTAATGAGAATGCGATTAATAATGTAGTGACAATAATTTTTTTCATATTGATGCGGCTTTAATGTAGTATCCGGTACAATATTATAAGAAGCATTTCATCAATCCAAGAAATTATTTCTGTTTAAGCTTCTCTGCCATTTCTAAAGTATGGCCAAGGGATTTAGTACTTGTCCAATCATTATGGCCAGTAATGATGTATTTGGGTTTACGACATTTTGCACGAACATTTTTTATGGTGGTTGCATAATCTGTTACACTGGCATCTCCTAAATTGCCCAGGTCATCATCCTCAACACTTTTTATGAGGCATCCGCCATACAATATTTTTTCCTTCTCAAACCAGATCACAATATTGTCGGGTGCATGGCCGTGACCGGGATAATAAGTTTGAAAAGAATATTGCCCGAATCTAAACAGCGTGTCCTTATCAATTAAGAATTCAGCTCTTTTCATCCCCCTTTTTTTGCTGAGTTCATCCGTTTGCCGGGTTGTATAAGTTTTGATTCCTCGCTGCCTGTAGTATTCAAGCCCGCCGGTCCTGTCTTCGTGAAAATGTGTGGCAATGCACATGATCACCTTTTGGTTGTGCCTTGTTTGGATGCTGTCCAGTAAAGGCTGAAACTGGGTTGTATCCCATGGGCTGTCAATTATAATGGCGCCTTTGCTTGTTAACAAATACAAACCATTTGCAGGAATTTTATTGCCTTTATATAAACTGTATGTTTTATAAACATAAAAGTCGCCGGTTAAATGAGCGATTTCCAGGCTACCTGAACCTTGCCCGAAACTATTTGCGGGGAAAAGAAAACAGGCAAAGACTATTGCTATAATTCGAATCATGTGATTGATAAAATTATGATAGAAATTCAATACTTAACGGATTGGTGACACCTGGGAAGATACAGCTTTCCATTGCCCGTTCCGCTTTATCCAGACATCATACATTCTTGTTCTGCGGTTTTCAAAAGGGATTCCTTTGATCCTTCCTTTTGTAACTGATACAAAAGTTACAATTGCTGTGTTGCCATAAACCTGGATATGTATATCGTCGAGGTAAAGCGAATCAACTACATGCCCGTTTTTCCGGCGCTGGCTCATATTTTCATAGATCCCATCAAGCTCCTGCTGCTTGTTTGTTAACTCAGTCAGGCCTATGCCCATGAACTTCTCATCCATCATTGGAGCGATCGTTGCAGTGTCCAGTTTAAATTCCGCCATTAACCAATCATACTCTAATTGCTTAAGCTTCTCTATATCTTTAGACGATGCATTTTGTGATACACTTTTTTTAGGTATAGCGCAGGAAAGCAGGAAGGTTACTACGGTGAAAAAGATCTTCATTTTATATTGATTTAACAGGAACAAATTAGTATTGATATTTTAATGCGATAGAATGATAAATTACAGAATGATCTGAAATCACGCTGAACAAAAAGTTGTTAAGAATATCCTTTCAGTTTTTCTTTCTCTTTTTTACTCAAACTGTTCATCCCGTGCCTGCTTATTTTTTCAAGTATCTTGTTTATTTCTTTTTGCCTGTTGTTTTTTTCTTCGTTGTATTTATGGTCGATCGAATAATGATCTTTATGTGTTTTAAAATAGAAATTGTCAACCAGTAATATCTGTGGCCTGGTAATGATCAGATAAATGAAGACAATTACAGGAACTGCAATAATTAAAATTGTAAAATAGTTCTCTGAAAAAGCGGCAGGCTGCATAATTAAAGCAGTTATCATTCCAATTAAAGCGCCACCCAAATGAGCATCGTGCCCGATATTTTGTTTGCCCGACCTGATCCCGTAGATGGAACACAAAACATACAAAATTCCGTATAGCCAGCCCGGGATCGAAAGCCCGAAAAAACCAATACCCATTCCGGGGAACAATGCAATGGATGCAAAGATAATTCCACAAACAGCTCCCGATGCACCAACAGCATTATAGTCCCCATGGTTCCTGTGTACAAAAAGAGATAACAGATCACCTCCAATTAAACTTGCAAAATAGATGATGAGAAACTTTAGTCCGCCAAGGAAACCTTCAATAGCGCCGCTGAAAAGATACAGGCTTAGCATATTGAAAATGAGGTGAGTCCAGCCAACGTGTAAAAAACCTGAAGTAACAAGGCGCTTGTAATCCTTGTTGATCAATATCCTGTCAACCTCAAATTTGTAACCATCAAAAAATGCTGTGTTGGTAAACCCTTTATAAGAGAAGGCAACATTTGCAACGATCAATATCAATCCTATAATTCCGGTACCCATAATTGGAATGGTTGTTTAAGCTTTACCTGGTTCATAAATTTACGGAACTCATGCATTTAAAATGCAGCTAATACTCCAGGTTTATTATAGTAATCTGATTTCTTAACTAAAATAATTCCTGTAATTTGCTCCCAAATGAACGCAACCGTATATAAAAGCACCGGCAACTGGTACCAGGTAAAAGATGATGAAGGCAATAGCTTTAATGCCCGCCTGTTGGGAAAATTTAAAATGGATGGGCTTACCAGCACCAATCCTATTGCCGTGGGCGATTCTGTTAATATAGAAATGGAGAATGAACTGGAAGGCTCGGTTACCATTACCGAAATAGGCAAACGTAAAAATTATATCACCCGTACATCACCGGCCAATAAACACCAGCATCATATCATTGCATCTAATTTAGACCAGTCGCTGTTATTTGCCACGCTTAAAGACCCTAAAACATCGCAGGGTTTTATTGATCGTTTTTTAATTACTTCCGAAGCCTATCATATTCCTTCCATCATCGTTTTTAATAAGAGCGATCTCTACCGTAAAAAGGAAGAAGAAAAATTTGCACAGGTAAAAAGCATTTATGAAACCATTGGCTACCAGGTACTGTCTATGAGTATTGAAAAAGGAGATGGGGTAGAAGCGGTAAAAAATTTACTGAAAGATAAAGTGACTTTGTTGAGCGGACATTCAGGCGTGGGTAAATCAACTTTTATCAATGCTGTTTTTCCGGAGCTGAAATTAAAAACGCAGGATGTAAGTGACTGGAGCGGTAAGGGATTACATACAACCACATTTGCTGAAATGTTCGACCTTCCGGGTGGAGGAAAGATCATTGATACACCGGGCATCAGGGAACTGGGACTGGTTGATATCTCAAAGGAAGAACTCTCTCACTATTTTCCTGAAATGCGGGCATTGATAAACGACTGCAAGTTCAATAACTGTATGCATTTGAATGAACCGGGCTGTGCTGTAAAAACCGCTGTGGAAGATGGCGGCATACACATGGACAGGTACATCAGCTATTGCAATATACTGGAAACGATCAATGAGAAAAGTTATTAGTGATTGAAACTACAGTTGAGGACACTAACAAAAATTACTTAAACCAATCTTCAGTTTATGCGTGGGTTAAAAATTTTTACCTTCCTGATTTGCATACTCTGGTTTTACCAGGGCCATGCTCAAACCGATGCTTTAGCTTATGCAGACAGCCTTAGCAAGGTTACAGGTATATCTTATTTAAGCATGTTTGGTACAAAGGTTTTTATCCCCAAAGGCAAACAAAGATCTGCAGTAAGAAGAGATATACATGTGCTGGAGATATTTAACGATAGCGCACTGGCAGTAGCAGAGATAAAAGTACTGCAAATGCCGGCGTATACAACTTTGCAGCAACCGGGTTCCGGGTTTACTCCATTTAATATTAAGGGTGTTGCGGGCAAATTGTACAAAACAGGAAATAATGAGGGAACTGTGTTAACTTTTTTGTCCGAAGATGCTGAGTCAAAGCTTTTGATTCAGGTAAGTTTTATTAATGTGGATGAAGAGCAGGAATATCTTGAGTTGCTTAAAAATATTTACTATGAAAAAAATGTAAAGGTTCATACCCGGCTGCTCCCGCTTCTTGCAAGGTTTACAGTTAATGCTGCCAGTGCAGGTTACCAATTGATTGATGTAAGCAAAGGCTCTTACAGGTATACACCAAATGGGGTTAAGCCTAAATCGGTTAAAGAACCCCAGGTGTGGATCACTGAGCACCATACAACTGATATGAGTCAACTGAGGTACCTCGATCTGCCAGCCCTGCCCGGCCCTGTAACCATTGATAGTATTACTAAAAACGTGGAGGAACCAACGATTGATGGCTTTAAAGTTTATACATCTGTTATGTACATTGGAGTTGCACCAAACCGGTTAATGGTGTACCAGGCAGCACGTACCAATGGCGTAATATCGGCAGTTATGACCGGTATAGCTACATCAGCATTTGAAAAAAATAAAGCCCTCTTTGAAAAAATGGCTAATACCCTTCATGTGCGTGGAGACCACGAAATAAAGCTATTTGAGAATTAGAAGATTGACAAATCAGTATATTGTCTCAATAAATACGGTGCTCTAAAAAATGCGCCACTTCCATTACCACATCATTGTTCTTATTAAGATTTTTCTTTTGCTGCGGGTATATACTTACACCGTTGAACATGTTGTAATGCAGGGTTAAGAATTGTCCACGGTACTGAAAATCCCAATCCAGGGTTTCTGCATCATCTATCTGGTTAATGAAATTTACTTTCAGGTCTTTTGAAAGTGTGTTGGCAATTGCGTAGAATTTTGAAATGCCGCAGTTGTCGTCGATCACTGCTTCGGAGGAACCATTGCTGGTCTTAAGTTCATAGCACATAGGTACAGGTTTTAGATTTGAATATTGGTTATCAGGTAATACTAGGTTACAAAAGAAAAAACTTATCTGCCGCCTCTCCACTTTGCTTTCTTCGATGCCTTCATCGCTTTTTCATCGCTCAATAATTTTTCAGCGCCCACATTTCTGCCGTCGGTCGGACAACCCACTTTTTCTTTTTTATGAAAAAGCTTGCTTATAAAACAGCCGCTCAATAAAAAAGATGCCATAACAAAGACAAGTAGAATTTTTTTCATGTACTAAAGATAATATTTTATTTCGAACCTCATCCTCCATCTCCTTCTCCTATGGGAGAAGGAGCGGTACATTAAACATATCCATACATTATATCTTCCACATCATCTTTATTTCTTTATTCATCAATTACACAATCTCCGGTTCAATCTTCCAGTTCCCTCTCCCTTAGGAGAGGGGTTGGGGTGAGGTTTCTCCGCCATCTTCCCCTTTAGGGGTTCCCTGTAAGGGAACGAACGAAGTTCAGGGGGCAAACCACCCGCTATACATCACATAATTATCTGCTATCCTGTTTATCTCCCCGCTGATCATCTCCTGGCTGATGTCTTTTACCTTTTTTGCCGGCACGCCTGCATAAATGCTTCCCGGTTCTATTTTCGTGTTTTCCAGTACCACTGCGCCGGCAGCTATAATGCTGTTGCTGCCAACTACCGCATTATCCATCACAATGGCACCCATGCCTATGAGCACATTATCCTCTATAACGCATCCATGTACAATTGCATTGTGTCCAATACTAACATTATTTCCAATATGAGTGCCGGCCTTCAGGTAAGTACAGTGTATAATGGCCCCGTCCTGCACATTTACCTTGTTGCCCATACGTATAATGTTCACATCGCCCCTTAACACGGCATTGAACCACACACTGCAGTTATCGCCCATCACCACATCGCCAACAATGGTGGCATTGGGGGCAATATAGCAGTCGTTTCCGAAAGCTGGGAGCACTCCTTTAACTGGTAAGATAACAGGCATAATTTTTATTTTTTTGTACCAAACATTGGTAATTCTATTAAGCATCGTTGCGTCGCACTCTTGTACTTTTTCAGCCCTATTCTGCAAAGCACTTTACTAAATTAAAACAGATTTTTTAAAACGGAATTCCAAACAAAACATAAGATTGCAACCTTTTGCTCTGATCGCAATACATGGCGCTCAACTCTATGGGCCCGATAGGGGTTTTATAAGCAAATGTTAGTGCATAACCGGTCAGCGCATCTTTGCTTGATGTAGCATTCCTTTTGGTAGCAAAATCCTTTACCAGCCCGTTAATACGGCCTGTTATAAAAATATTGTTGGCAGGGTTATACCTTATCCCCAATTGCAGGGCAGTCACGCTGGATGAATTGACCGTTGCTTCCTGCAGTCCTGCAAACCTTATCTGGTTCCTGAAACTGCCGTTCAATCCCCCAATTAAAAAATTATTGAGATAATTGGGTGTATTGGTAAAATTTAAACCCACCTGGAACTCAGATAAAAAAACAAAACGTTTGTTTACCGGCCTGAAGATAGAAGCATCCACCATCAGCCGGGCATAGTTATCAAAATTTAAAGTAGATGGTACAATAGGTAACCCACTTTCAAATTGCGTAAGTGAAGCCTGCTGGCTGTACACCTGCGCAAGCTCAACATTGAATTTCAAACCTTTTACCGGGAAGTAGATCTGGTTCAGGTCGTTGTATTTTACATACACATAACTTTTAAGATCGGTAAACCTTCCTTTTATTTCTTTCTGCGCTTTTATAGATGGCCTGAAGCGTATGTATTCAAATGCAGTACCTATACCTGCTGCAATTTTATTATGTCCGCTGTTTTGAAAATTGATGAATGTCTGCGAAAAGTTCTGCTTGTAAGATCCTTCCACCTTGAAATTCTGGAATGTGTTGATGGTCTGGTTATCCAGCTTGAAGCCTGCAATAAAAGCCACGTTCTTAATGCGGCCCATGTATTGAAAATGTTCGGCTTCTATCTGCGTGCTTTCGCCAATAGATGCCGAGACCATGCTGCGTGAATTGGGGATGATAAAATCCCTGCTGGTAAGGTTTACATTTACATTAATACCCCTGAAACGTGTATAATACAAGCCTGCTTTTAAATAGGTGCTTGGATTTTCTTCGGCGGTAAAAACAATGTTTGCGGTATCTTTTGACAGCGGCTCAAGGTTATAGGTAATGGTGCTGTAATAGCGGGAACCGATCGCCCGGCGTATGCTTTTATTGATCTGTAAAGCAGTATAATTTTTATAGTCATCAAAATTCATCAGGTGAAAAAAGAACCCGGGTGTGGTTTTTTTAAGGCCGTTCACTTTGTAGGTTTTAATAAATACCGTCTTGTTTGTGATCGGCTCTGTATTTTTTTCTATTGCTGCACCCAATGCATTGATGCTGTCGGCCAGTTTTTTAAAAATGGGATAATACTGCAAACCTGTTTTTATACCTTCTTCCAAAATCTCACTGCCGCTTCCAAAACTGCCGGTATTATATTCTTCCATGGGCATGTTAATGTAGATATTGGTCAACGGTAATTCTTCTTTAAAATCCCCCGCTTCCCTGTAAAATGCCATCTGTAGTAAAACATCAACCGGTGTTTTTATCTTATCAATTTTTGAAAGACCGTTTGTTACGTTGCTGCCAATTACAATATCGGCGCCCATTTCTTTTACATTCTTTACCGGAAAATTTCTAACCAGGCCACCATCAACTAATTTTCTGCCACCCCTTGTTACTGCAGAAAAAACAGAAGGAATGGCCATGGTGGCCTGCAGGGCGGTGATGATATTACCGGTATCCATTACAACCAGGTCGCCGGTCTCCAGGTCGGTTGCCATGCATTTGAAAGGTATTTTAAGGTCGTTGAAGTTGCGGATATGGTACACATGAAAGAACAGTTCCGAAAACTTCATGTTCAGCTCCTGGCCGGTAATTACACCGGTTGTTAAGCGTATTTTATTATTGATAAAGGGGAGCTCAATGGCAAAGCGGCTGTACTGGTCCTTCTCTTCCATTGAAAGTGTTTTCAATGGCACATTGTTGCTGAACAACACATCAAAATCAATATCTTTTCTTAGAGCTTCTATATCATTGCCGCTATAGCCCGATGCATATAAGGCGCCAACAATGGCTCCCATGCTGGTTCCGGTCACATAATCTATCTTAAGTCCTGCACTGTCTATCGCTTTTAAAATCCCAATATGCGCCAAACCTTTTGCCCCGCCACCGCTCAGGGTAAGTCCAATTTTGGGCCGACCCTTATTATCCTGTGCAGATAAATGGCCCGCTAAGAAGCAACAAAAGAGAAGGGTAACAAAAAATTTCATTAACTGATCGGTTAAAAATAAGCGGTTGGCATTAATGGTACAAATTACGTATAATTTGCTCTTTTATTTTTTGATAAAAGTTAATTATTTGCTTTTTGATAGCTTTATTTTGCAGGTATAAAAATGATCATGACCAACCGGCAGCTTTTTTTAAATCATGTAGGGCAAACATCCGAAGCTCCCCTTAGCCTGGAGATCGTAAAGGCCGAGGGCTGTAAACTTTTTGATGCTGACGGCAAAGAATATATAGACCTGATCGGCGGCATCAGTGTTTGTAATGTGGGGCACCGGCATCCACAGGTGATCGATGCTATAAAAAAGCAGCTGGATGATTACCTCCATATCATGGTGTATGGTGAATTGGTACAAAGCCCGCAGGTGCAATATGCAACATTGCTTACCAAACATTTGCCTGCTTCTCTCAATTCAGTTTTTTTTACCGCATCGGGCAGCGAAGCAACAGAAGGAACGATGAAGCTTGCCAAAAGGTTTCAGAATCGCAGCCAGATCATCTCTTTTAAAAACTCTTACCACGGCAGTACACAGGGTGCTTTAAGTGTGATGGGCAGTGAATATTGGCAACAGGCTTTCAGGCCATTATTGCCTGATATTTTGCAGATGAATTATAATTCGTTCGAAGACCTGGAGAATATTACCGAACGAACAGCCTGTGTAATTGCAGAGACCATACAGGCAGAAGCCGGTGTGCTTGTGCCGCAAAAGGATTGGCTTAAAGCCCTCAGAAAAAAATGCGATGAAACCGGAACTTTATTAGTACTGGATGAAATTCAATGTGGCTTTGGACGTAACGGAACGCTTTGGGCTTTTGAACAGTTTGATGTGGTGCCTGATATTCTATTGCTGGGTAAAGCACTGGGAGGTGGTATGCCACTGGGCGCATTTGTTGCCGATAAAAAGATAATGGATTCTTTTACGCACGACCCGGTGCTTGGGCATATCAATACTTTTGGGGGCCACCCGGTTTGCTGTGCAGCAGGTATGGCAGCATTTAAGGTTTTGCTGGATGAAAAATTGGTTAACCAGATAAAACAAAAAGAAGAACTTTTTATTTCTTTATTGCATCATACTAAAATTAAAGCAGTAAGAAGTCGCGGTTTGATGATGGCTGTGGAATTTGAGGATTTTGACACAAATAAAAAAGTGATCGATGCTTTGATAGCTGCAGGTGTATTTACCGACTGGTTCTTATTTGCTGCCAATTGCTTACGCATTGTACCGCCACTAACTATCAGCAATGAAGAAATTACTGCAGCCTGTACCAAACTTATTGAAGTGCTGGATTCAATCTAAAGACTAACTGATGAAAAAGCTGAGAAAAAAGATACTGTACCTGTTTGCAGGCCTGGCTGTGCTTTATCTCTTGTTACTCATTCCCGATCCCAAAGAAAAAAACATTGTTGTTGAAACCGGTAAAAAACCTTTTGCCTGGAACAGTGATTCATTATGGTTACAAATGGAAGAGCAGTACAGGCTCGCCAGGCAAATGGATACTGCGAAACTGGATTCGTTGATCAATGTTTACAGGTTGGTTGCAGAAACAACATTCTTCCTGCTGCAAAATAAAAATACCCCGGCGGATGATTCGGCCTGGGCAAGAACTGAAAATAGTCTTTTTGTATTGTCTTCGCTGGTTGCAGTAAAGCAAAGCCATATACCCTGGCTGACCGGGTATTATACACGGCTTCGTAATCTTATTAAAGAACGATCGCAGCAATGGGACATGAATGATCAGTCAACAAGAAACAGGGTGTATACTTTATTGTATGGCATGCGTGCTGCGGTAGAGGAGGTTTTGTTGCACGCGGATAGTTTAAAATTTCCTGCTGCTATGTTAGTGAAAAATGAAGAGTCATCAACACCTGTTGCTTCCATTTTTGGTATTGAAGTACATAGCGGCGATCTGCTGGTTTCAAGAGGCGGAGCCGAGGTTTCCGCATTAATATCAAGGGGCAATGATTACCCCGGAAATTTTTCACATATCGCTTTGATATATGTTGATGAAAAAGCAAAACAACCTTTTTTGATCGAGGCCCATATTGAAAAGGGAGTTGCCATAGCATCTGTTGCTCAATATGAAAATGATAAGAAGTTACGGTTCATGGTAATGCGCCCAATAGCTGGTTTACCGAAAATGATGGCTGATCCGATGTTACCGCAGAAAGCTGCAAAATATATGTTTGATGAAGCCCGCAAACGGCATATTCCCTACGATTTTAAAATGAACTTTAATGATACCACAGAAATGTTTTGTTCTGAAGTGGCTTCTTATGCATACAGAACATATGGTTTGCAGGTTTGGAAATATCCTTCAACCATTTCATCACAGGGGGTGGTAAAATGGCTGCATGATTTTGGTGTGGAGAATTTTGTTACGCAAATGCCCTCCGACCTGGAGTATGATCCGCAGTTTGCTGTAGTTGCCGAATGGCGTGACCCTGAGACTTTATATAAAGACCATATTGACAATGCTGTAATGGATGCATTGTTGGAAAAAGCAAATAAGGGCGCAACCATTGATTATAATATCTGGCAACTACCCATTGTAAGAGTTATTAAAGGCTATTGCATGATCAAAAACCTTTTTGGTAAAACGGGCATGATACCTGAAGGGATGAGTGCTACCAGGGCATTAAAGAACCAAACTTTTGTGGCTATGCATGTTGATGCAAAAAACAAAGTAATGCAAAAGGCTGATGAATTTATTAAGAGGAACGGCTACAGGCCACCTTACTGGCAGTTGATAAAGTTTGCAGGGCAGGCAACTGCTGAATGATAAACAGAACTGAAATAAAAAAGCCTGTAAAACTAATTACAGGCTTTTTTATTCCTTAAAATATTTTATTCCGGCGTGCCAAAATCTTTTAAAGCAACAGCATCAAATGCAGCTTTATCACCATAAGGGCCAAGATATTTGGCAGCGCCAAAACCCAGGATCGGAAAAAACACAATGCCCAATAAAAGCAGACCTACAGTAAAACCTTCATCCTTTCCAAAACTTTTAGATAACATATTGTAAGTCCATATTGCAAAAATGATATTAACGAACGGGATTAAGAACAGCAATAACCACCACCCGGGTTTACCAACAATTTTTAACAGTATGTAACTGTTGTAAATGGGAATAATTGCAGCCCAGCCCGGCTGACCTGCTTTTTCATAAATTTTCCACATGGCCCTATCATAAAGACAGCAACGGCTAAAAAGACTACAATAAATCCAATACCTAGTTCTGGCATAACAGTTGAGTTTTGAAGTTAATAATGAATCTAAAGTAATAATTAAGTTGAGATTTTTCTAATTAATTACCAGAATTTAATTAAGAAATATTAAGTCTTAACCAGGATGGTAAACCCGCTCTGCATTTTTATACACGGTTGCTTTATCCAATGTCATGGTTTTTGTTTGCTGCTTTAAATACATTTCCACCTGGTCATCAAAATGTTTGTTACCCGGTTTTGCACTGGCGCCATACATATTGATGGTTTCAATTTTAGGGAGGCCCGTTTTTGGAAATCTTACAAACATAATTAAGCCATCTCCACCAATTGATTTTAATCTTCCGTTATAATAATCTTCGGTCCATTGTGGTGATAACAGATCAGGAAAACCGCCCAGTGGCCAGTCTTTTCCGCCTCTTACTAATTTTTGTATGTCGCCCAATGTAAGGTCCGTAGTTCCAAAATTGGTTAGCATATATGTTTTCACATAATTGAAAGTTTCAATAGTCTCGGCCTTGCTTAGTTGACGTGGTGCCCAGCCCTGCACTTTCTTTTTCAGGTATTCATACATCAGTGAAAAAATGGCGGCACCTTTATTTTCGGGATCACCACGCTTATCCCATTTTTTAAATGTGGTTATCAAAGTCGCCAATTCAGGATAGTCCTTTTCATCCAGCAAAAACAGTGAATCAAGCTGGAAAGGATATTGTAAGTCGGCTGGCAGTTGCCTGTCGAATTTTATTTGTTTAAATTCCTCATAGCCCAGTTTTTTATCCTGTGGCAACAACTCAAGAAAACGTACACTCCGGTTATTCTTATGTTGTTCCCATCCGTCTGCTTTTGCAAAGGATGAAGGGCTTAAATTATCAGCCGTGTTTGTAGCCAGGAAAGGAGAGTGATTGGTGTTAAATAAAAAACCACTTGCCGGATTAATGTATTGCGGTAGTTCTTTAATGCCCCTGAATTGTGTCCACAGCGTTTTGGAAGTGTTACCGGGCACTACCCTTTTCCAGTTATATTGTTCCGATGGATCCCTTACCGGGATCAACGCATTGTTGAGATAAAAAATAGTATCGTATTTATCTGCATACATGATATTGAACATACTCAGTTCCTGCCTGCTGAGTGCTTTGTAGAATTCGGTAAAGTTCTTTGCTTTGTTCATCTCGTACCATTGCTCCAGTGGGCCTATCTTCATGTTGGCCCCAAGCCTCATGGAAAAGAAGCCTTGTTCATTTTTCATGGTAGCACCATATTTACTCCAGTAAACTTTTCTTTTTACGTTGATGGGTATTCCTTTTATTTTCAGTTTGACCGTTTTTACTTCAAGATCGGTCCATTGCCCGTCAAATTTATATTGCAAAGGATTTTCGGGGTTCATCTCCAGTTGAAATTCATCCAGCCTGTCGCAAAAATTTACCGTATGTGCCCAGCCTAAATATTCATTTACACCATGTAAAATGCAGGGGCCGCCGGCTAACAATCCACCTGTAATATTTAATCCTTCTTCACTGCATAAATGTGCTTCGTAAAATGACTGGGGGCCGGTATTGGGTTGGTGTGCATTGATCAACAGAAATGGTTCGCCGGTAGTGGTTTTGAATGAACTGATGGCGGCAGAGTTGCTACCTTTTTTATTCATTTCAGGAACTACCCATTCGCTGTTATTAAAAATTCTGATCAGAGCCTTGTCGGCCCCATTAAAAATAGTTAATGCAAATACCGATGAAGACACATATTCTTTTACAGTAACCGGAAATATTTTTTTATGCAGTATTTCTTCAGGGTGTTTTTTTGCATAGTCATTCAGGCCTTGTACATAGCCATCAATCAATTTTAAAAAAGCAGGTGTAAGTGTGTTCCATTTTTCTTCGGTTATTTCCCTGCAGCGAAAAAGCGCAAATGCATAATCACCCGGAGCCCCTTTTTTCCCCTGCACCCCGCCCATCAGGCCTTTTGCAGGTAGTATTACTTCCTGCATACTTTTAAAATCATCTTCGGCCTCAGCCCATGCAAGGCCATAAGCAACCTCAGCATCTGTTTTGGCAAAGATATGTGGCACGCCAAATGAATCCCTTACTATATCAATTGCGGCAGGATTTATTTTTGTTTGGGGAAAGCCCGTATTGAAAAGCAATAAATAAAAGGAAAGGAATGAGATCTTGCGCATTTGAGTTAGATGTATTTTAGTAGAAACTATCTGTTATTTGCTGACTAAAGATATGCTGTAAAAGAGTGCGACGCCTATAGAGCTGAATAAAGTTTAACAGCCGGGCTCAAAAAATAATTTGCACAAATCAAAACCAATGGCTTACTTTGTATTTCAAAGTGCTTTTTATATGGACAAACAGCAACAACCTTTGGAAGACCTGCAGCACATCAAAAAGATGATGGAACGCAGCAGCCGTTTTATAAGCCTGAGCGGCCTGAGTGGCATTGCAGCCGGTACCTGTGCTTTGGCAGGCGCATGGTTTGCCAGCCAGAAGATCAATTGCTGGATAAAAGGCGATTGCCAGTTAAGCCTGTTGATGACTACGAATGGTTATGAATTGCTGAACGATCTTTTCTGGATAGCCACGATCACTTTCCTGGCAGCATTTGTTTCTGCTTTTATTTTTACGTATTTGCGCAGCAAAAAAAATGGTACGCCCATGTGGGGCAGCAGCACGGTGCGTTTGTTCTGGAATATGGTAATACCGCTAAGTGTTGGAGCTATATTTTTGTTCAGGATGATGCAGATGGGAGAGTACCAGCTGGTTGCGCCGGGCTGCCTGGTATTTTATGGCCTTGCTTTGGTGAATGCCAGTAAATATACTTTAGGTGAAATAAGATATTTGGGTTACGGGCAGATCGTTCTTGGTTTGTTTAATCTGTGGTGGATCGGTTACGGATTGCAATTTTGGGCAATGGGCTTTGGGGTATTGCATATTGTTTACGGGACGGTGATGTGGTGGAAATACGAAAGGAAATAAAACTTTTTTTGCCGAATGAAGAATCCGATAGAAAATCTGAATAAAGTTTTTGACAGCCGTATACGCCTGGGCATTATGAGCGCCCTGATGGTGAACGATGCTGTGAGTTTTAATGAATTAAAAGAGTTACTTGATATAACAGACGGAAACCTGGCCAGTCATTTAAAAACACTGGAAGAAGGTGGGTTTGTGAAGTTCCAGAAAGGTTTTATAGGCAGGAAAACGAACACTACTTATTCAATAACAAAGAATGGAGAAAAAGAGTTTAAGCTGCATTTGGATGCATTGACAAAAATGATCGGATCGGTAAAGTGAATTTTTTTTGTACTTACACTTTGAAATACAAAGTACTTTTAAATTATGAATAAATACATAAAAACCACTTTGATCTTTATAGGGATATGGTTTACAGCATCGCTGTTAAATGGTGTACTAAGCGGCCTTTCAATTGTTATGCTTGATACTGGCAGAGAATTTGAAAACGCAGGAATATTAGCCATGACAATTGTTTTTTCTTTTGTATTCAGCGTCCCCATGGTAGGATTGGTATGGTTCATTACTTTAATCGGGCAAGGGGCAGATATGAAGGGAAATGCGCTACTCCAGTTTGTACTCGGCACAGCTTTGTTTTGTTCGGCAGCAGGCGGCCTCATCTTTATGTATACACTTGGGACAGAATTCAAAGCTGCAAGGTTTGTGATAGCGCTTTGCATAATTGTATCGGCATTGAGTTCTGTTTTATTCTTCAGGAAACAAATTAAAGCCAATGAATAAGTTCTATTCCATACTTGCCAGCCTGCGTGCCAGGATACTAGTCTTTCTTACACACAATATGGCGCTGCCTATGTTGAGATTTATAAGAAGGCCGCAGGTATTTCCATACACTGCAAAACAGCTTTGCGAATTTCCTGCCGGTACATTGGGTAACGATCTTATTATTTTTTTAGAAAAGAAAAACCTGAAACTGCTGCCACATTATGCCAAGCATGATGTTAAGCATATTCTCCTGCAATATGATACTACAGGAGAAGGTGAAGTTTGCCTGCAGTGCTTTATGTTGGGAAACGGGCATCTCTCTTTCCCCGTTGCAGCCACGGTTTTGTATGGGTTTATAACCATGCCCGAGTACTGGAAGGTCTTTGTAAAAGCTTATAGACGTGGTAAAAACAGTATTCCCATCAAAGACTGGCAATGGTTTTCTATACTGCAGGAACCTACTCAAACACTCATTCATAAAATTAATAACCATGCGAAAAATTAGCACAACACTCACAGCTTACTGGTACTGTATTGAATTATTTTTCTTACAAACTTTAAAAAAATGAAGATGAATACCCATACACTCAAGATCATACTCCTTTTTGCAGGCGCCATTTTATTCAACGTAATTTTCTGGCAGGAAAAACTTGCCATCAATGCGCTGCTCTTTGACGTTTTTATTTTATTGTCCGTTTTTAAATTATACCCGGCCGCTTTTACCAAACCGGCTATGAAGTGGTTGATGCTGGCACACCTGGTTACCATTGCCACACTCATCATACACAACACGTTGCTGGCAAAACTGGCTTTTAGTGCCACGCTTTTACTGGTAGTGGTGTTTACGCAATTTCTTCATCGCTCGGTTTGGTATGCAGCAGCATCTGTTGCAGGCAATTACCTTTTGTTTGTTTTTTCTTTTTTAGAAGATGTAAGGCAGATAAAAAAGGGAGATATAAGATCGATAGGTATAAGAAAGATGATCAGGTTCTTAATTATTCCATTAATGATCGCCGCAGTATTTTTTCTTATCTATTCGTTCTCAAATACAGTTTTCCAGGATGTGGTCAACAGTATAGGTATTGCCCTGAAACATTTCTTTATACGCTTTTTTGATTGGTTTAACTGGCAAAGATTCTGGTTTTTAGTGCTGGGTTTATTTATCACCGGCGGATTGATACTGAAAATGAGAAGCAATTATTTTTCAGAAAAGGAATTTACCAAACAGAACGACCTCTGGCGCAGGAAACACAATTTAAAAAAATGGAAAGAGACTGCCATGTTCGATATACTCAGTTTGTTTATGGGCCGTTTTGCAAATGGTGTTATGGCTTTGCGTAACGAAAATATAGTTGGTATAATAAGCCTGGTAATGCTGAATGCGCTGTTGTTGTTCATTAATGCTATTGATATTACCTACGTATGGTTTGGCTTTAGCTATACGCCAAACCTTAACCTTACACAGTATGTGCATGAAGGAACGGGTATGCTTATATTCTCCATCGTGCTTGCTATGTTTGTGTTACTATTCTTTTTCAGGGGGAATTTGAATTTTTACAAAAAGAATAAATGGTTACGCTATGGTGCTTATGGCTGGATATTACAAAATGCCATACTGGTAATTTCTGTTTTACTCAGGGATTATTATTACATAACACATATGGGGCTGGCTTATAAACGCATTGGTGTGCTGGTGTTTTTATTGATGGTATTAATGGGATTGATCACGGTGTTCTTAAAGATCCATCAGCGTAAAACGGTTTATTATTTATGGAGGGTGAATGGATGGTTCGCAGTTGTACTGCTGGTTGCAGCATCCTGTGTGCATTGGGATGAAACCATTGCCAGCTATAACCTTGCACATAAAAACACAGTGCCGCTGGATGTAAAATTCTTATTGACCCTTTCCGATAAAACCCTTCCGTTACTTGATAAGAATCAGGATATACTGGATGGGACAAAAGATCTGATCCAGGGAGAAGGTGAGTACTTATATCGTTCAGGGCTTACGCCAAAGGAACTTTTCGAAATGCGAAAGAGAGATTTTTTTGAGAAACAAAAGATATATTCCTGGTTGTCGTGGAATGCTGCAGATGTATATGTAAAAAAGAACCTGGCTAAACCCATTTTAACTTCAATCGTAAATAAATAAAATGAAACTGGTAAGATCTTTTGGATATGCTTTGGCAGGCATCAGATCCTGTTTAGGATCGGAGCCGAATTTCAGGATACATTTTAGTGCAACGATCGTTGTGCTGATACTTTCCATTGCATGTAATATATCAACCAATGAATGGATAGCTGTTTGCTTTTGCGTCGCTTTTGTAATAAGTATGGAGATGCTGAACACAGCCATTGAAAAGCTTTGTGATATAGTTCATAAAGATGTGCACGCGGGGATTAAAAAAGTAAAAGACATTGCAGCAGGCGCTGTTTTGGTTTCAGCTTTTTTCAGTTTAATATCCGGAATTGTAATTTTTCTTCCTAAAATAATTAACCTTATCAAATCAATTTAAAAGTGAAAACAACATTTTCTTTTCAAAAAATATTATTGGCATTTTATGCCTTTATAGGATTGTTGATAGCTGTACGTATTTTTTATACAGGTAGCACGCTTTACCTGTTCATGGTGTGGAATATCTTCCTGGCCTGGATTCCATGTATCATCAGCAGCCTGTTTAATAAAATGAGCGATAAAGCTAAATGGAAGCAGGCACTGGTGTTCTGCTGCTGGCTTGCGTTTTTCCCCAATGCATTATACATCGTTACAGACCTGGTACATATTGACCTGGAAAGCCCTGTGCCGAAATGGTTTGATGCGTTGCTTTTATTTTCATCAGCAGTTTTGGGGTTGATACTGGCTTTTATTTCCTTGTACCGGGTAGAAACATTTTTAAACAAGACGATCAATAAAAAACTACATGCACCATTGATCCTGTTCATCTTGTTCCTTGGTTCATTTGGTGTTTACCTGGGCAGATTTTTAAGATGGAACAGCTGGGATATTGTAAATAATCCTTTTCAGCTGCTGCTGTCAATAGGGCACCGTATTGTTTCTCCCTTTGATCATGTACAAACATGGGGAATCACCCTGGTCTTCACTGCGTTTTTTTACCTGCTGTATACTGCAATAAAAAAATTGCCTGGCTATTTAAGCCAGGCAAATATTTAATTAACAAGATCGGTTTTAAAAATCGAGGCCTAAAGCAAAATACATGATCGGTTTTCCTTTGAAGAAACCACTCATTGGCCAGGCTGCATCAAACTTTAAAAAATAACCCAACAGTGTGCTCCTGGCACCAAAGCCATAACCACCGGCAAATGGCCCGATACCTCCTGCTTTTTTTATTACCCTTACTTGTTGAGGTAATTCGCCATATACAATCTCAGGGCGTTTAATGCCATTGTAAGCACCGTTCCATGCTGTACCCAGGTCAATGAACTGGATGATCTGGAAATTATTCAGGAAGGAATTATTAATGGTCCGGTTAAAAAATGTTGAAACAATCGGTAACCTGAATTCGCTGTTTAGCACAACAGCGTTATTGCCGTTCGCTACATTTTGTATAAAACCACGCATGTTTACGGCAAGGCTTTCAAATGCATAATTTTGATCGGCAGCAGGCTGGTTTTTTGTATTAAAATACCTGTCTTCCCCATTGCTCTTGGTATTGTTGCCAAACATCAGCCAGCCATCAACACCACCTAAATAATAAATGAGTTTTTGATTGCCCCAGCTGAAATCGCCGGCTGCCCTTCCTGCCCATATAAAATTGCGGTGGATCGGATAGTAATACCTGGCATCAAAGCCCAGGTTAAACGTACTGGGGCCTTCTGCAAACCGCACTTTATTTATCTGCCTGTTATAATCAAAGTAAATTTTGTACCTCAATCCATTCCAGATATTCATAGCAGGGTTCATGGAGTTATCATAAACATATTCCAGTTTGGTGGTGGAGTATAAAGTCTTCTGGTCCTCAGCACCAACTGTAGGCGGGAAATTTTTATTTGCTGATAACACCTGCTTGTCTGACCTGATACCGGTTGTAAGCCTTATGCTTTTAGATCTGTCAAAAGGATAACTCACATTTACCTGGTAAAGGTTGGTAAATATTTTTCCAGGATAAGGTTGTTGCTGGCCGGAAGAATCTACAATTCCATATGCTACCGAAACCACATTACGGTAATAAGTGGCACCCCAGTCGATCCTGCGTTTGTAATTCTGGTAACTCATCAGCCATTCATTGTCTTTTAAATTGGTTGATATTTTAAAACCACCGGTGATCTTAACATCTTCCATCAGTTCAGTAGTTCCCAAACGTATAAGGCCACTTAGCGGGGTGCCTGAGTTTAGTTGAATTGGGCCTGCGCCACCGCTATAGGCCTGGTATCGGTTAATAAGTACTCCTGTGGTAAAACCTGCAGAGCCGTAATCAACGGAGAATTTTGGTGGCTTATACCTGAATTTTTTTATTGTTTTTAAAACATCGTATTTGGCAACAGTGCTGGTAGCTTCTTTTCCTGAAGCAGTACTGTCCTTTTTTTCATTGGCAAATTCTGTCTGAAAAATATCTTCTTCTTTTTTTGCAGGATTAACAGCTCCAATCGCCTTGTTTACAGCTGCAGTATCTTTATACTCATTCATGAGCTTTTTCATGTACTCGGTTGGCTGGGCAGTAACATTCCTGCGGCGCAATGTATTCTCATCTATCTTTAATTTATACAAAACCTTATCATCGCTTTGGCGGGTTACTTCGCTTACCTGGTTGTTATCGCCTGCAATACGGGTTTCGGCAAGCGTACTCTGGTAATTGGTTAAAGGAAAAGTATAGGCCGAATCTTCAGTAATGGCAACAACTGCAACAGAGTCAACATCTGTTTTCTTAAATACTTTTAATGTACTGTCAACTTCTTTTGCAGAAGGATTCCTTAAGATCTGGTCTGCAATTAAAACCAATGTATCAAGTCCTGCTTTTTTTGTAGTGAAGAAACCAGCATAGCGGTTGCCAACACCATCTCATCG
>Ga0193752_1000490_pt1 | contig 37692 bp, 37 predicted proteins | sample H1c1metaG_FD_144924 | JGI IMG/M metagenome (GOLD analysis project Ga0193752, IMG submission 144924) | Soil microbial communities from a riparian zone of the East river system, Colorado, United States - H1c1 | ecosystem: Environmental > Terrestrial > Soil > Riparian zone | place: USA: East River... | reverse complement strand
GCTCCGCGGCGGGCGTCGCGCAGCGCTCGTGCACCGAGCTGTTGAGCTCGATCATGCTCTCGGTGATCTCGGGCTTGACCGCGCCTGGCAGCTTGCGCTTCTCCAGGCGCGCCAGCAGGTCGTCCGCGTCGCGCGCCAGGTCGAGGTCGTGCGGCCGCACCAGCTGCAGCTCGAGCTCGACGCCGAGGCTCATGCCGGGCGAAGGCGTGAAAGTCGTGTCAGCCACTCGGATCTGATTCCGGATGCGCTTCGCCGGCGCGGCGCAGCGCGAACTGCGTGGCGAGCGGGCCGAACAGCTCGAGCACCACCACGGCCGACAGCACCACCGCGGCGAGCTCCCGGCCGAAGGACGGGTAGAGCGACACGGTGTCCCGCACCATCACCACCGCCAGACCGGACATGGGAAGCAGCGCGATCGCGAGCAGGCCCGCGCCGCCCGGCCGCACGCCGGACAGGTGCCCGAACAGCAGGATCGCCAGCGCCTTGCCAAGAAAGCGCAGGACCACGAACGCGGCGACGGCGCCGGCCGCGGCGATGCCGAGGGCCTGGAACTCGAGGCTCGCACCGGTAATCACGAACAGGATCACGAAGAACAGCTGGCCGACCTCGCCAAAGTGCACCGGCAGCAGCGCGTGGTTGCGGTCGAGGTTGCGCGACAGCATGCCGAAGGTGACCAGCGCCACCGGCACCGAGAGCTTGAGGCTGTGCGCGACGCCGATGGTGAGCACCACCATGGCGATGAGCAGCACCAGCTGGTGGCCGGCGCGCTTGCCAAGCCAGCCTGCCAGCGCGAGCAGCACCCGGCAGGCGGCATATCCCGCCGCCGCCGAACCGGCGAGGACGTAGATCGGGTGCAGCAGCGCGGTCTGCAGCGTAGCGGCGTGCTCGATGTGCAGGAAGGGCAGCAGCAGCGTCAGCACGACGTAGGCGAACACCGTGTTCACTGCGGTGAACAGGAGCATCCGCTCGGTGATCTGGCCTTCGGCCCGCAGGTCCTGCGCCACCAGCATCACTACCGCCGGCGAGGTCGCGGTGCCGATGGCGGCGGCGGTGGCGGCGAGCAGCGGCCGGAAGTCGAAGTAGGCGAGCGCGCCGTAGATCGCCCAGAAGCACAGCACGCTCTCGGCAAGCGCGGTGGCGAACAGCCACTGGTTCCTGCGCAGCCAGTCGAAATTCAGCCGGAAGCCGAGCTCGAACACCACCAGGCCGATGGACAGGTCGACGATCAGCCGCATGTCGTAGAGCGCGTTGCTGTCGAGCAGCCCGATCGCCTCGGGGCCGAGCGCCACCCCGGCGAGAACGTAGCCGGTGATGCGCGGCAGCGAGAAGTAGCGCCGCGCGGCCTCGCCGGCGAGCAGGCCGAGCGCGAGCAGCGCGCCGAACATGGCGAGCTGCGAGAAGGCGAGCGGCAGCCGCGGCAGGAAGAGGTACTCGCTCATGCTCCCCGCGCCGCGGCCAGGAACTCTTCAAGAATCGGGGCGCAATCGAGGGCGCCCTGGTTGCCGGCGTGGTGGAACTCGGGGTGCCACTGCACCGCGAAGACGTAGCCCGGGCCGGCGCCGCGCACCGCTTCGACGATCCCGTCGGGCTCGGACCAGGCCTCCGCCTTCAGGCCGCGGCCGAGCGCCTTGATCGACTGGTGGTGGATCGAGGTGACGCGCGGCCGCTCGAGGCCGCGATAAAGCCGTGCCAGGCCCGAACCCGGGGCGAAGCGGATCTCGTGCAGGTTCTTCTCGTACTCGTCGGTGACGTGGCGCTGCGACTCGGGCAGCTGGGTGGCCACGTCCTGATAGAGCGAGCCGCCGAGCGCGACGTTGATGAGCTGCGCGCCGCGGCAGATGCCGAGCACGGGCTTGCCCGCCTCGATGAACTCGTGCACCAGCTCGATCTCGTAGACGTCGCGCACCCGGTCGCCGGCCCAGTCCTGGCGCAGCGGCTCCTCGCCGTAGCTGCCGGGGCTGACGTCGGCGCCGCCCTGCAGCACCAGGCCGTCGAGCACGCGCGCGTAGTCGGCGACGCGGATATTGCTGCGATGAAGCAGCCCGTCCTTGTCCACCGTCGGCACCATGAAGACCAGCACGTCGCGCGACATGACCCAGTGGGCGACCGACTGCTCGAGATACTGCAGCGTCTTCGACTGGATGCCGCGCGCATCGGGCTGCGGATGGAAAATCCGCGGCGAGACGCCGATCTTGAGGACGTCGGGGGAAATCCTGCGCGAGAGAAAGGCGCGCAGCGAGCGTGCGCTGCGTTTGAGCGAGACCATCGCCCGAGTCTAAGCCTTGACGATGCCCTCGACCACCTCGTCAGGCCTTCAGCGCGGCGAGCACCTCGTCCAGCATCTTCTTCGCGTCGCCGAACAGCATGCGGTTGTTGTCCTTGTAGAAGAGCGGATTGTCGACGCCCGCATAGCCCGAGGCCATGCTGCGCTTCATGACGACCGAGTTCTTCGCCTTCCACACTTCGAGCACCGGCATGCCGGCGATCGGGCTCGACGGGTCTTCCTGCGCGGCCGGGTTCACGATGTCGTTGGCGCCGATCACCATCGCGACGTCGGTGTCCGGGAAGTCGGCGTTGATCTCGTCCATCTCCATCACGATGTCGTAGGGCACCTTCGCTTCGGCGAGCAGCACGTTCATGTGGCCCGGCATGCGCCCCGCGACCGGATGGATGCCGAACCTCACGTTGACGCCCTTCTCGCGCAGCAGCTTCGTGATCTCGTAGACCGTGTGCTGCGCCTGGGCGACCGCCATACCGTAGCCCGGCACGATGATCACGTTCTTCGCCTCGCGCAGCAGGTCTGCCGTATCCGGCGCGCCGATCGCGACCACTTCGCCCGCAGGCTGCGCGTCGCCGGTCGCCGCTGCGGGCGTTCCGCCGCCCGTGCCGAAGCCGCCCGCGATCACGCTGATGAAGTTGCGGTTCATCGCGCGGCACATGATGTAGGAAAGGATCGCGCCGGAGGAGCCGACCAGGGCGCCGGTCACGATCAGCAGGTCGTTGGAAAGCATGAAGCCGGTGGCTGCCGCAGCCCAGCCCGAATAGCTGTTCAGCATCGACACCACGACCGGCATGTCGGCCCCGCCGATCGCCATCACCATGTGGATGCCGAAGAGCAGCGCGATCACCGTCATCACGATGAGCGGCGTCATCCCGTCGGCGATGGAAGGCGCGGCGATGAACCGGCCGCCGAACCAGAGCACGGCGAGCAGGCCCGCCAGGTTGAGCCAGTGGCGCCCCGGCAGCAGCATGGGCTTGCCGCCGATCTTGCCGGAGAGCTTGCCGAAGGCGATCAGCGAGCCGGAAAAGGTCACCGCGCCGATCAGGATGCCGACGTAGATCTCCACGTGGTGGATGGTCTTCTCCACGCCCTGGAAATGCGCCGAGGCCGCCGGGTCGATGTAGTTCGCGAAGCCGACCAGCATCGCCGCGAGGCCCACCAGGCTGTGCATCAGCGCGACCAGCTCCGGCATCTGCGTCATCTTCACGGTGCGCGCGGCGTACAGGCCGATCGCGCCGCCCACTGCCATCGCGCCGACGATCCACGGGATGCCGGCCCGGGTGACGAGTGGCCCAAGCACGGTGGCGAGCACCGCGATGGTCATGCCGACCATGCCGTACAGGTTGCCGCGGCGCGAGCTCTCCGGGTTGGACAGGCCGCCCAGGCTGAGGATGAAGAGGATGGTGGCGCCGACGTAGGCGGCGGTGGCGAGAGTCGAAGACATGGCTCCCCCCTACTTCCGGAACATGGCGAGCATGCGCTGCGTCACAGCGAAGCCGCCGAACATGTTGATGGTGGTGAGCGCGATGCCCGCCACCGCGCAGCCGAGGATCCAGTCCACCGGGCGCTCGACCCCCGCAGCCACGGGCGGAGCCACCTGCACCAGCGCGCCGATCGCGATGATGCTGCTGATCGCGTTGGTGACGCTCATGAGCGGCGTATGCAGCGCCGGCGTCACGTTCCACACCACCATGTAGCCGACGAAGCAGGCCAGCACGAACACCGTGAAGTGGCCGAGGAAGGCCGGCGGCGCATAGGCGCCTATGAACCAGAACAGCAGCGCGGCGACCGCGAACAGGGCGCTGATCGCGCCGGCGGCCATGGGTGCGCCGCTACCGTGCCCGTGGCCCTTGGCAGCAGGCGAGGGGACGGGCTTCGCTGCTGGTTTCGCCGCCGGGACAGGAAGCTTCGGCGCAGGCGCCGGCCAGGTGACGGCGCCGTCCTTGATGACCGTCAGGCCGCGGATGGCATCGTCGTCCATGTTGACGTTGATGACGCCGTCTTTGGTCTTGCAGAGCTCCTCGGCCAGGCGGAACAGGTTGGTCGAATAGAGCGTGGAGGACTGCCTCGCCAGCCGGCTGACGAGATCCGTGTAGCCGACGATGGTCACACCGTGCTTGACCACGGCCTTGCCGGGCTCGGTCAATTCGCAGTTGCCGCCTTGTTCGGCCGCCAGGTCGACGATCACGCTGCCCGGCTTCATCGACCGCACCATCTCCGCCGTGATGAGCTTCGGCGCGGGCTTGCCGGGAATCAGGGCGGTGGTAATGATGATGTCCACCTCCCGGGCCTGCTTGGCATACATCTCGCGCTGGGCCTTCTGGAAGCCCTCGCTCATCACCTTGCCGTAGCCGCCGCCGCCCGAGCCTTCCTCTTCGTAGTCGACCTTCACGAACTCGCCGCCCAACGATGCCACCTGGTCGGCCACTTCGGCACGTGTGTCGTTGGCGCGCACGATGGCGCCCAGGCCGACGGCCGTGCCCATCGCCGCCAGCCCGGCGACGCCCGCGCCGGCGATGAAAACCTTGGCCGGCGGGATCTTGCCCGCCGCGGTGATCTGGCCGGTGAGGAAGCGGCCGAAATGATGCGCCGCCTCGATCACGGCGCGATAGCCCGTGACGCCCGCCATCGAGGTCAGCGCGTCCATCTTCTGCGCGCGGCTCAGCATGCGCGGCAGCGCGTCGATGGCCAGCACGGTGACCTTGCGCGCCGCGAGGCTCTGCATCAGGTCGGGGTTCTGCGCCGGCCAGATGAAGCCGATCAAGGTCTGGCCCGCATGCATCAGGCCGACCTCCTCGGCGCTCGGAGCGCGGACCTTGAACACAATGTCGGATCTCGCCCACAGCTGCGTGGCGTCGGCGACGATCTCGGCGCCGGCGGCGTGGTAGGTGTCGTCGCTGAAGTTGGCGGCATCCCCGGCGCTTGCCTGGACCTGCACGCCAAAGCCGAGCTTGACGAGCTTCTCGACCACCTCGGGGACGGTGGCGACGCGCTTCTCGCCCGGAAACGTTTCGCGCGGGACGCCTATGACCTGGGACATGTCGCAAATGATACGACAGAGCGAACACCCGCCCGTTTGAAAAACCTTATCTACTCGATAGGGGGATGCGGATCAGCGAGCGCTCGGCGAGCTCGAACAGGACGTGCACGACCAGCGCGAGCGCCGCCGCCGGCAGCGCGCCGGCGAGCAGCACCGCGTGATCGTTGAGCGCCAGCCCCTGCGAGATGCGCTCGCCGAAGCCGCCGGCGCCGATGAACGCGGCGATGGTCGCAGTGCCGACGTTGATCACCGCCGAGGTCTTGACCCCCGCCATGATGGTCGGCAGCGCCAGAGGAATTTCCACCTCGGACATCACCTGCTTCGCTGTCAGCCCGAGGGCGGTGCCGGCCTGCTTGAGTCCCCTGGGGACCTGCGTCAGGCCGGCGTGCGTGTTGCGCGTGATGGGGAGAAGCGCATACAGGAACAGCGCGAGCAGCGCCGGCCAGACGCCGATCGTCCCGGTGAGCGGGATCAGGAAGGCGAGCAGCGCGAGCGAGGGGATCGTCTGCACCAGCCCGGTGGCGAGCAGCACCGGCTGCGCAACGCCGCGGATCTTGGCCGCGGCCACGCCCAGCGGCACGCCGACGGCGATCGCCGCGAGCAGCGAGCCGAGCACCAGCGCCACATGCTCGCCCAGCAGCCGGAAAAAATCCGGCGCGAACAGCGCCCCCCAGAAGCCCTTGCTCCCTTCTGCCTTGTGGCCGAGGAACTCTCGCGCGACGTCGGCAAAGGCGAGCTGGTCGAGCTCGGCGCGCGCGTTCAGCCGCACCATGGTCGCTGCGTCGATCTTCAGCTTCTCGAAAGTCCGGAAGGCCGCCGGAAATCGCTGCGCGGCCTCGCGTCGATACAGCAGAACGGCGTCGTACGGCGGAAAGAAGCCGCGCTCGTCGGCCAGCACGGCGATGTCGTAGCGGGCGATCTTGGCGTCGGTCGAATAGAGGTCGACGACATCGATTTCCCCGGCAGCGAGCGCCTCGTAGGCGAGGCCGTGGTCGAGCCCGCGCGGCGCCTGCGGCAGCGCGTATTCGCTCTTCAACCCCGGCCAGCCGTCGCGCCGGCCTAGGAACTCGTGCGACAGGCCGAGCCGCAGTTCGGGCCGCCTGGACAGGTCGGAAATCGTCTTGACGGACAGTTTTTCGGCGCTGACCCGCTTCATTCCCAGGGCGTAGCTGTTCGCGAAGCCCAGCGGATAGCCCGCGGCGAGTCCCAGCGGCTCGAGTTGCCGGTTCAGGCCGTGAAGATCGAGGCGTTGCTCGCTCTTCAGGACCTCCTTCGCGATCGTGCCGGTGTACTCGGGATAGACGTCGATGGCGCCGTTCTTCAGCGCTTCGACGAGGATCGCGGTGTTGCCCAGTCCGGGCCGGTGCTTGCCACCGGAGGCCTGCGCCAGGATCTCGCCGAGGATGTAGGACTCGGTGAAGCGCTTGGAGCCGATGACCGGACCACTCGGAGTAGATGCGGCGGCAGATGCGGCGCACGCGGCGGCCAGCGCAAACGCGATCAGCAGCCTCACTCCGTCAATACCCGTTCGCCTTCAGCATTGCTGCAAGGCTCTCTTCACTGTAGCCGTTCATGCGTTGTGCGCCGACCAGGATGACGGGTACGCCGCGCGCGCCCAACTTGTCGTATTCGGCGCGCGCCGCCGGCACCTTCTCGATGTCGAGCTCGGTATAGCGCACGCCATTCTTCGTCATGAACTCGCGCGCCTTCTTGCAGTAGCCGCACCAGTCGGTCGCGTACATCTTGACCTCGGCCGGCTGCCCGCGGCCGGCCGAGGTGCGTGAGGGCGCGCCGACCACCGTCGGTGTGCCGGCATACGAACTGATGCGCGATTGCAGCGGGCTCGACTTCACGCCCTGCGGCGGCTTCTCGCTGGTGTAGCGCACTTTGCCGTCGGCATCCACCCACCGGTAGATCTGCTGCTGCGACCAGGCGCTGCCGGCGGCAACGGCCAGCAGTGCCGCGACTGCGATGCAAAGCGATTTCCTCATTTCCCCCTGCCCTCCCTAAGCCACGCGCTCGAGCGGCCGCGATCCGGCGTCCAGGAACTGCAGCCGCGCCAGGCTGGCGTAGAGCCCGCCCTGGCGCATCAGCTCCGCGTGCGTCCCCTGCGCCACCGGCGCGCCGCGCTCCATCACGACGATGCGATCGGCATGCTGCACCGTGGCGAGGCGGTGCGCAATCACGAGCGTAGTGCGCCCCTCTTCGAGTGCCTCGAGCGCCTGCTGGACCAGGCGCTCGGCGGCGGCGTCGAGCGCGCTCGTCGCCTCGTCGAGCAGCAGGATCGGGCGGTCGGCGAGCAGCGCGCGGGCGATCGACAACCGCTGGCGCTGGCCACCGGAGAGCGTGACTCCCCGCTCGCCGAGCGCAGTATCCATGCCCTGCGGCAGGCGCTCGATGAATTCCAGCGCGAAGGCGCGCTCGCAGGCGGCGCGCACCTCTTCGCGAGCGGCCTGCGGCCTGCCGTAGCGCACGTTGTCGAGCACGCTGGCGGCGAAGATCACCGGCTCCTGCGGCACCACCGCGACCAGCCGCCGCAGCGCGCGCGGATCCATGTCGCGTACGTCGATGCCGTCGATGCGCACCGCGCCCTGCTGGGGATCGTAGAAGCGCAAGAGCAGCGCGAACACCGTCGACTTGCCGGCGCCCGAGGGTCCGACGAGCGCCACCCGCTCCCCCGGCGCCACGTGCAAGGCAAAGGCATCCAGCGCGCGCGTCTGCGGTCGCGCCGGGTAGGCGAAGCCGACCAGGTCGAAATCGATGGCGCGCGGTGCGCGTTCCGGCGGGGCGGCCGGCACCGCGGGGGCGACGATCTGCGCCGGCGTTTCCAGCAGCTCGGCCAGCCGCTCGGCGGCGCCTGCCGCGCGCTGCAGCTCGCCCCAGACTTCCGATACCGTGCCGGCGCCGCTCGCCACCACCGTGGCGTAGAACACGAACGCCGCCAGCTCGCCCGCCGACAGCCGGCCGGCGAGGACATCGTGGCCGCCGATCCACAGGATCACGCCGACGGCGCAGAACGCGATCAGCATCACCGAGGAGATGAGGAACGCCTTCTGCCCGATGCGCTCGACGCCGCTGTCATAGGCGGCCTCGGCGTGCCGGGCGAAAGCGGCGCGGTCGACGTCCTCATGCGCGTAGGCCTGCACCGTGCGGATCTCGTGCACCGCCTCGTCGATGTAGGCGGAAACGTCGGCGACGCGGTCCTGGCTGGCGCGCGACAGGCGCCGCACGCGCCGCCCGAGGAGCAGGATCGGAATCAGCGTCGCCGGCACGCCGAGGAGCACGAACAGCGCCAGCTTCCAGCTGGTGACGAACAGCATCACCGCCGCGCCCGCCATCATCAGGGCATTGCGCACGAACATCGACAGGCCGAAGCCGATGACCTGCTGCAGCAGGGTGCTGTCGTTGGTGAGGCGTGAAATCACCTCGCCGGTGCGCGTGCGCTCGAAGAACGCCGGCTCCAGGCCGAGGAGATGGTCGAACACCGCGCGCCGCAGGTCCGTGACCACGCGCTCGCCGGTCGTCATCATCAGGTAGAAACGGCACCAGGTGGCGGCGGCCAGCACTGCGGCAAGCGCGATCATCGCCGCCACCGCCTGGTCGAGCAGCTGGGGCTCGCCGCTGCCGAAGCCCTTGTCGACCACCAGCTTGAGGCCCTGGCCGAGCGCCAGCACGCAGCCGGCGGCGACGAGCAGCGCCGCCACCGCAATTGCGATGCGCAGCTTGTAGGGCTTCAGGAAGCGCGCCACGGAGACGAGCGGGGGATTCGCGGACTTCATCCACCCCGACTTTAACCGCGAATCAGCCGTGGAAGCGGTACCGGTTCCCTCCCAGCTGTTTCGCGCGGTACATCGCCGCGTCGGCGTTGCGCAACAGCGCGTCGCCGTCGGCTCCGGTGGCGGGAAACACCGCGATGCCGATGCTTGCGCCCAGCCGGTAGCTGCTTCCCTCCGCCTCGAACGGCTGCGCGAGCACGCGCAGCACCTTCTCCGCCACCACCTGGCAGTCCGCTTCCGTCTGGAAATCGGACACGAGGATCACGAATTCGTCGCCGCCGTGCCGCGCGACGGTGTCCGACTTGCGCACGCAGCTGCCCAGGCGCTGCGCCGCTTCGCGCAGAACCGTGTCGCCTACCCGATGGCCGCCGGAGTCGTTCACCTGCTTGAAGTCGTCCAGATCGATCAGCATCGCGCCGACTTTGCCGTCGCGCCGCCGCGCCGAGTAGAGCGCCTGGCTCAGGCGATCCTGCAGCAGGCGTCGGTTGGGCAGCCCGGTGAGCGCGTCGTGATAGGCGAGAAAGGACACCCCCTCCTCGCGGCGCTTTTGCCCGGTAATGTCCCGCGACACGCCGACCATGCGCTGCACCTTGCCCGCAGCATCGAGCATCGGCACGCCGCGGGCGGAGAACCACAGCACGCTGCCGTCGGCGGCAGTGACCCGATACTCCACGTCGAAAGGTTCGCCGCTCGCCATCGCCTCATGCGCTGTGGCGAGGAAGCGCTCGCGGTCCTCGACACTGACCACCGCGGCGTACTCGCTCCATTTCATGGTTCGCGTCGACGCCCCCTCGGGGTTGCTGCCCCACTTCAGGAGATCGCTTGCCGCGTCCCACTCCCAGTAGTTCAGGTCTGCGATCTCGACTGCGAGGCGCAGCTTCTCGATGCTTTCGTGCAGCGCGCCGGCGGCGCGCCTGCGCTGGGTGATGTCGCGCGCGGTGCCGATCGCCCCGACGATGCCCCCCTGGGAATCGTGCCGCGCAGCCGCATTGAAGGAAAGGTCGATATAGCCGCCGTCGGCACGCAGGTGCCGCGTTTCGTGGTCGAACACCGCCTCGCCGCCGCACACGCGGCGGAACACCGCCTCGTCGCGCGCCTGCAGCTCGCGCGCCACCAGCTCGGCGATGGGGCGGCCGACCAACTCGCCCGGCTGCCTGCCGTAGAAGCGCGCGGCCGCGGCGTTCAGGTAGGTCCAGCGTCCCTCGAGGTCGAGCGACCAGATCAGCTCACCCGGGGTCTCGACCAGGTTGCGGTAGGTGGCTTCGCTCGCCCGCAGCGCCTGCTCCGTGCGCTTCAGGTCGGCAATCTCGGAGGCCATGCTCGCAATCGCTGCGTGCAGCAGGCCGATGTCGTCGGTCACATTCTGCTTCCGGTCTTTCGATGACCGGGAAGGTACGCCCGCGCCGCGGCGCTGAGGTGTGGATACGGCACACCCCTGACCACATCTTGCGATCGCTCGCCTGGGCGGCGGCTACAGCCGACGGGCGGTCAGGCCTTCTCGACCTCGACCAGGCAATCGTAAAAAGTTGCGGCGCCGCCGAGGTCGGCGGTGCGCTGGGACGTGACTTCGTTCGCGTTGCGCCCGTCCGGTGAGAACTTCTTCCACCACACCGACAGCGCAACGACCACGCCGCGGCGCGGCTTGCCGTTTACGCGCGCCACCGCGCCGAACGAGCCGCGGTCGTTGAAGACGCGCACGCGGTCGCCCTCGCGCAGCCCCCTCGCCGCAGCGTCCTCGGCATGCAGCTCGATCTCCGGCTCCTTGTCGTCCTCGCGAAAGCGCGGCAGGTTGGCGAAGCTCGAGTTGAGGAAGTTGCGCCGCGGCGGCGACAGGAAGCTGAGCGGGTAGCGCGCGGCCAGCTGCGGGTTGCTCGACGCCAGCTCGGCGGGCGGGTTGTAGAACGGCAGCGGGTCGATGCCCTGCTTCGCCAATGCCTCGCTGTGCAGCTCGCATTTGCCGGAGGGCGTCGGGAAGCCGCCCTCGGCGAACGGGGCGAAGCGCTCGGCCACCGCGAGCCGCTGCCAGCCGCGCTGCTTGAGCCCTTCCCATTCGATGCCGGCCAGGTTGCGGTGTCCCGAGCCCAGCGCCTGGCGCGCAACGTCGTCGTCCGTGTCGCGGAAGCACGCATCGTCGAAGCCCATGCGCGCCGCCAGCCTGCGGAACACCTCGATGTTGGGCAGCGATTCGCCCACCGGCTCTATTGCTTTGTTGTTGGCCAGCACGTACAGGTGGCCGTAGGACTTGTGCACATCGTCGTGCTCGAGCTGCGTGGTCGCCGGCAGCACGATGTCGGCATAGTCCGCGGTGTCGGTCATGAACGAGTCCATCACCACGGTGAACAGGTCCTCGCGCGCGAAGCCGGCGACGACCTTGCTCGAGGTCCGGCACACTGCGACCGGATTGTTGTTGTAGACGATGGTGGCGCGCACCGGCGGCTGCGCCGAGGTCAGCGCGTCGCCCAGCGCCGCGTGGTTGATCGTGCGGGCCTTGGTCTTGAGAAGATCGGGGCGCTCGAGCTTGGCGTGATCGAAGCCGTAGAAATCGCCGGTGCTCAGCACGATGCCGCCCGCCGGATCACGCCAGGCGCCCACCAGCGCCGGCAGGCAGGCGATGGTGCGTGCGGCGACGCCACCGCCAGCGTGGCGCTGCATGCCGTAGTTCAGGCGGATGCCGGCAGGCTTGGTACGGCCGTAGTCGCGCGCCAGCTGCACCACCTCCTCGACGCGCAGCCCGCAGATTCCGGCGACTTGCGCCGGCGCGTACTCGGCCAGCACGCGCTTCTTCAGCGCGGCGAAGCCGACGGTGTACTGCTCGACGTAGTCACGGTCGATCAGGTCTTCGGCGATCAGCACGTGCATCATGCCGAGCGCGAGAGCCGCGTCGGTGCCCGGGAGCAGCGCGACGTGCTGGCTGCACTTTTCCGCCGTCAGGCTGCGGTACGGGTCGATCGCGATCACTTTGGCGCCGCGGCGCTTGGCTTCCTGCGCGCGCGACCAGAAATGCAGATTGGAGACGATCGGGTTGGAGCCCCAGATCAGGATCAGCTTCGAGTCGACGAAGCGCTCCGGGTCCATGCCGTAGCTGCCGCCGAGCGTCGCCTTGATGCCCGCCTTGCCGGCGGACGAGCACAGGGTGCGCTCGAGCAGCGAGGCGCCCAGGCGGTGGAAGAAGCGCCTGTCCATCGAGCTGTACTGCAGCATCCCCATGGTGCCGGCGTAGCTGAGCGGCAGGATGGTCTGCGGGTCCTCGGCGGCGGCGGCCTTGAGCCGCGCGGCGATCTCGTCGAGCGCCTCGTCCCAGCCGATGCGGCGGAACTTGCCTTCGCCCTTCTTGCCGATCCTGCGCTGCGGGTAGAGGACCCGGTCCGGCGAATAGGTGCGCTCGAGGTAGTGCGCGACCTTGGTGCACAGCGTTCCCTCGGTGAAGGGCATCGAGGGGTCGCCCTGGATCTTCACCGCGACGCCGTCCTTCACCGTCACGAGCATTCCGCAAGTGTCCGGACAGTCGTGCGGGCATGCCGCGCGCACTACCTGGGTACTCATGGGGTGATTCTACGCCCCAGCGCCTCGTCGACCAGCTCGATCCAGTGTCGCACCGGCACCGGACTCGCCGCCTGGAGATGGGTGAGACATCCGATGTTGGCCGTGGCGATGCACGGTGCGCCGCCTTCCTGCAGGGCTTCGAGCTTGCGCGCGCGCAACTCGCCGGAGATCGACGGCTGCAGGATCGAGTAGGTTCCCGCCGAGCCGCAGCAAAGATGCGCGTCGCGCACCGGCGTGCTCTGGTAGCCGGCGCGAGCGAGGATCGCCTCCGCCCGGCCGCGGATCTGCTGCCCGTGCTGCAGCGTGCACGGCGACTGGAAGGCAACCTGCCCATGCGGCCTGATCTGCGGAAAATCCAGCGGCACCACTTCGCATAGATCGCGCGCCAGAGCCGAAATGCGCACTGCCTTGTCGCGGTAGTCCGGATCGTTGGCGAGCAGATGCGCGTAGTCCTTCACCGTGACGCCGCAGCCGCTCGCCGTCACCACGATCGCCTCGACCCGATGCGCCTCGACCAGCGGCCACCAGGCATCGATCAGCGCCCGCATGTCATCGCGTCCCGCCTCGTGCTGATTCAGGTGGAAGCGGATGCCGCCGCAGCAGCCGGCTGCCGGAGCCTCGATCAGCGAGATGCCCAGCCGATCGAGCACGCGCGCCGCGGCGGCGTTGATCGACGGCGCAAGGGCCGGCTGCACGCAGCCGCCGAGCACCAGCATCTTGCGGGTATGGCGCGGCGCGGGCCATGCAGTATTGCTTTCGGCTTTGGGCGGGACTCTTTTCCTCAGACTTCCGGGAAGGAAGGGCCGCGCCCATTGCCCGGTCCGCAGGGCAGCAGAGAAAAGCCAAGTGCGAGTCAGACCAAACGAGAGTGCAGCGCGCTTCAGCCGGTCCCAAGGGCCACGCGCGGTGAGCTTCTCGACCACTTCGCGGCCGATGTCCACCAGGCGCCCATAGCGCACGCCCGAGGGGCAGGTGGTTTCGCAGGCGCGGCAGGTGAGGCAGCGGTCGAGGTGCAGCCGCGTCCTGCCGGTCACCGGGGCGCCCTCGAGCACGCGCTTGATGAGGTAGATGCGGCCGCGCGGGCTGTCGAGGTCGTCGCCTAGCACCTGGTAGGTCGGGCAGGTGGCGGTGCAGAAGCCGCAGTGCACGCACTTGCGCAGGATGGCGTCCGCCTCCAGGCCCTCGGGGGTGCTGCGGATGAAGTCGGCAAGCTGGGTCTGCATCGGCGGCTATACTTTTCGCATGAAGCACATGGTCTGGCTGATCGCGCTGGGCATCGCCGCAGGCCTCGGATACTGGATCTGGCTCGCCTCGCGCCGCTGGGGAGAGCGCAAGCGCGCCGCGGAAGAGCGCTTTGCCAGCTTCATGGCGCAGACCGTGAAACCGGCTGCGCCGAAGCTCGCCGCCGTGCCCGGGCCGGACCTGGGGCCGCAAAAGCTTCTGCTCGAAGCAGCCGCGAAGGCGGCGGAAGCGGGCGAGCCGGCGCTCTCGATCCAGCTGTACGCGCGACTCATCGCACGCTATCCCGAGGGTCCGTTTTCAGCCCAGGCACGCGCCGCGGTCGAGGCGCAGAAAAGCAGGCTGGCGCGGCCCTAGAGCTGCACATAGAGGCGGCCGGGATTGAGGATGCCGGCGGGGTCGAACGCCGCCTTGAGCTCGCGATGCAGGCGCATCTGCAGCGGATCGAGCGGCGAGAACGCTTCGCCCGAGCGCCGGTCGACGCGAAACAGCGTTGCGTGGCCCCTCGCACGCTGCGCCGCCTCGCGGATCGCCTGGCCGTCGGCGCCCGATTTCAGCCAGCGCAAGCCGCCGCCCCATTCGATCATCTGCCGGCCCGGCAGGCGCAGCGGCGGCGTCGCCGGCGGCACCGCCAGGCGCCACAGCGGCTCCTCGCCGGCGAAAAATGGAGCGGACTGCTCGCGCACGCCTTGCCAGAAAGCGGCCGCCTGCGCTTCAGGCACCGCCTCGCCGCCGATCTTCGCGGCCGCGGCGCGCACGCCGGCTTCCGACCCGGACAGTCGCATGCCGAGCTCGCCGTCGTGCCAGGCGCTCGCCGATACCGGGAGCGGCTGCCCGGCCCAGCGATTGAGCGCCTCGAGGGCCCGCTCCTCGGTCATCCTGAGCTGCAGCGTCGCCTCCGCCGGCGGCCGCGGCAACACCTTGATCGAGGCTTCGGCGATCAGGCCGAGCGTGCCGAGCGAGCCGGCGAGCAGGCGCGACACGTCGTAGCCGGCGACGTTCTTCATTACCTGGCCGCCGAACACCAGCACGTTGCCGCGGCCGTCGATCAGCTTCGTGCCGAGGAGGAAGTCGCGCACCGCGCCCGAGGCTGCGCGCCGCGGGCCGGACAGTCCGGCCGCCACGCAGCCGCCGACAGTGGCGGCGGCGCCGAAATGCGGCGGCTCGAAGGGAAGAAACTGGCCTTTCTCCCGCAACGTCTCCTCCAGCTCGAGAAGCGAAGTGCCGCAGCGCGCCGTGACCACCAGCTCGGTAGGCTCGTAGGCGACAACCCCGGCGTAGGCGCGCGTGTCGAGGATCTCGCCGCGCGGCGCGTTGCCGTAGAAGTCCTTGCTGCCGCCGCCGCGCAGGCGCAGCGCGGTGCCGCGGCCCGCCGCTTCGCGGATGCGGTCCTGTAGCGCTTGCAGGCTCAAAATCGCGGCAGCTCGGAGTGCGCCGGCTTGCCGCCGCCCACGCGAAAGCCGCGGTATTCGCCGCAGCGCGCCAGCGTCGGCACGGCCTTGCCGGGATTGAGCAGGCCGGCGGCATCGAAGGCGCGCTTGATGCCCAGGAAAATCTCCAGCTCGCCGGCACCGAACTGCGCGCACATCTGGTTGATCTTCTCGACCCCGACGCCGTGCTCGCCGGTGATGGTGCCGCCCACCGCGATGCATTTCTCCAGCACCTCGGCGGCAAACTGCTCGGTACGGTGCAGCTCCCCGGCATTGTTGGCGTCGAACAGGATCAGCGGATGCAGGTTGCCGTCGCCGGCGTGGAACACGTTCGGGCAGCGCAGCGCGTATTTCTTCTCCATCGCCGCGATGAAGTTGAGCACCTCGCCCAGCCGCTTGCGCGGGATGGTGCCGTCCATGCAGTAGTAGTCGGGCGAGATGCGCCCCATCGCCGGGAAAGCCGCCTTGCGCCCGGACCAGAACTTCAGGCGCTCGGCCTCGTCGCGCGACACCGTCATGCGCGTCGCGCCGGAGCGCTCGAGCACTGCCTTCATGCGGCCGACCTCCTCGTCCACCTCCTCCGCGCTGCCGTCGGACTCGCACAGCAGGATCGCGGCCGCGGCGAGGTCGTAGCCGGCGCCGACGAACTGCTCGACGGCGTGCGTCGCCGGCCGGTCCATCATCTCCAGCCCGGCGGGAATGATGCCGGCGGCGATGATGTCGGCGACCGCCTGGCCGGCGCGCTCGACGTCGTCGAACGACGCCATGATCACCCGCGCGTTCTGCGGCTTGGGCAGCAGCTTGACGGTCACCTCGGTGACAACCATCAGCATGCCCTCGGAGCCGATGGCGAGCGCGAGCAGGTCGTAGCCCGGCGCGTCCGGCGCCTCGCAGCCGACCTCGAGCGGCTCGCCGGCGGCGGTGTAGCCCCGCATGCGCAGCACGTTGTGTACCGTCAGGCCGTACTTCAGGCAGTGCACGCCGCCGGAGTTCTCGGAGACATTGCCGCCGATCGTGCAGGCGATCTGGCTCGAAGGGTCCGGCGCGTAGTACAGGCCGAAGGGTGCCGCGATGTCGGAAATGGCAGCGTTGCGCACGCCGGGCTGCACCACGGCCACGCGGCTTTGCGGATCGATGCGCAGCACGCGCATGAACTTCGCCATGGAAAGCAGCACGCCGTCGCCCGGGGGCAGCGCGCCGCCGGACAGGCCGGTTCCGGCGCCGCGGGGTACTACGGGAATCTTCATGGAGGAACAGGTCTTCAGTACGCGCTGCACCTGCTCTTCGGTCTCGGGCAACGCGACCACCATCGGCAGCTGCCGGTAGGCGGTCAGGCCGTCGCATTCGTAGGGGCGGGTGTCCTCTTCCTCGTACAGCACCGCGCGCGCCGGCAGGAAGGCGCGCAGCGCTTGGGCTACTTCCCTTTGCCTCGCAGGTAAGGCTGCGCCCACCTCAGACCCTCGACCGTGTCACCCCGAGGATTGTATTCGCAACCGATCCAGCCGGAATATCCGATTCGGTCGATGTGGCCGAGCATGAAATCGAAGTTGATCTCGCCCGTGCCGGGCTCGTTGCGTCCGGGCGCGTCGGCGAGCTGGATGTGCCCGATGCGCGCGAGCAGGCGCTCGAGCGTCGCAGCGAGATTGCCTTCCATGATCTGCATGTGGAACAGGTCGTACTGGAGGAGCGCGTTGCCGGCCCCCACTTCATCGAGCACCTGCGCCGCCTGCGCGCTCGAGCGCAGGAAGCAGTTCGCCACCGTGCGTTCGGAAAGCGGCTCGATCAGCAGCCTCATGCCTTCGCTGCCCAGGCGCTTCGCGGCGTACTTCAGGTTGGCGACGTAGGTGGCGTGCAGGCCGGCGCGCTCCGCGCCGGCCGGGACCACGCCCGCCATCAGGTGCAGACTCGGGCAGCGCACCGGGCGCGCATACTCGATCGCACGGTCGAGGTCCTCGCGAAAGCGCTGCTCGCGTCCGGTTAGGCAGGCAGTGCCGCGCTCGCCAAGCTGCGCGTCCCCCGGCGGCATGTTGTGCAGCACCACATCCAGGCCGGCGTCGCGCGCCGCCGCTGCGATGTCGCGCGGCTGCCACTCGTAGGGATACTGGTATTCAACCGCGCGGAACCCTGCCCGCGCCGCCGCAGCGAAGCGCTCGAGGAAAGGCACCTCAACGAACAGCGTCGAGAGATTGGCGGCAAGCTTCGGCATAATGCGAGCATAGCCGAATGGAAGCCGCTGCCGCCCACTGGTGGATCTGGCCGCTCGCGCTGTTCGCGGTGAGCTTCGCCATCGGCATCGTGGCGGTGCTCGGCGGCATCGGCGGCGGCGTGCTGTTCGTGCCGATCGTTGGCGGCTTCTTTCCGTTCCACCTCGACTTCGTGCGCGGCGCAGGGCTCGTCTTCGCGCTCGCCGGCACCCTCGCCGCCGGGCCGATGCTGCTGCGCAACCGCATGGCCAGCCTGCGCCTGGTGATGCCGCTCGCGCTGGCGGGATCGGTGGCGTCGTTCGCCGGCGCGGTGGTCGGGCTTTCGATGTCGACCGAGGTCCTGCAGACGGCACTCGGCGCGACGGTCATCTCCATCGCGCTGCTGATCGCAGCTTCGAAGGACGCCTACGGCGGGACCGTCGAATCCGACGCGCTCGGCGCGGCGCTGCGCATGAAAGGCGACTTCGAAGACCCGGCGGCCGGGGCGCGCGTCAACTGGCGCACCCACCGGACGATCGCCGGATTCGGCGCCTTCGGCGCCATCGGCTTTCTGGGCGGCCTGTTCGGCCTGGGCGCCGGCTTCGCCAACGTGCCGGCGCTCAATCTGCTCATGGCCGCGCCGCTGAAGGTGGCAGTCGGCTCCAGCGGCCTGATCATTTCCGTCATCAACAGCTCCGCCGCCTGGGTGTACATCCACCGCGGCGCCTTGCTGCCGATCCTTGCCGTGCCAGCCATCCTGGGCGTCATGCTGGGCTCGCGCATCGGCGCCCGGCTGCTCGCGGTGACGCCGGCGGCCACCGTGCGGCGCGTGGTGGTCGTGGTGATGCTGCTCGCCGGCGCGAGGGCGCTGCTGAGGGGGCTGGGCCTATGGATGTAAAAGAGCACGACGCCGCGGTGCAGGAAATTTATGCACGCTGGCTCGACATAGGCACGCGCGCGAGCTTTGCCGCTTCGCTCGTCGCGTTCCTTGTCTATGTGTCCGGCGCGGTGCCGGCCTATCTTCCGCTCGAGGCGCTGCCGCGCTACTGGGGGCTGCCGGTCACTGAATTCCTGCGCCAGACCGGCGCGCCATCGGGATGGGACTGGCTCAGCCACCTCGGCCGCGGCGCGGAGTACCTCAACCTCGCCTGCATGGCGCTCCTCGGCGTGGTGACCGCGCTTTGCTACGCGCGCATCGTGCCGGCACTGCTCGCGCTCGGCGAACGCCTGCAGGCGGCTCTCGCGATGGTCCAGGTAGCGGTGCTGCTCTAGCACGCGTCAGCCGCCCCCGGCGAACAGGCCCGACGCGTGCTAGACTTTTTTCGCTGCAAACCCAGCATATAAAGAGGGAGAAAACCAAATGGGTGCCATCTTCTCGTCGCTCGGACGCACAATCACGGCCGGTGTCGTCCTCCTGCTCGCAATCATGGCCATCGCCGGCACTTACAAGACTGTCGGCAATATGGACTGGTGGCGGTTCTTCTTCCGCTGGCTGCACGTGCTGTCCGGGGTGATGTGGATCGGCATCCTGTGGTACTTCAATTTCGTGCAGACCCCGTCGATGCCGAAGATCCCGGACGAGCAGAAGCCCGCCGTGAGCAAGGTCATTGCGCCGACGGCGCTGTTCTGGTTCCGCTGGGGCGCCATGGCGACCATCGTCACCGGCCTGCTGCTTGCCTGGATGAACGGCTACCTGGTGCAGGCGCTGTCGCTGCAGAAGGGCGTGCACGCCATCGGCCTGGGCATGTGGCTCGGCGCGATCATGTGGTTCAACGTCTGGTTCATCATCTGGCCGAACCAGAAGAAGGCCCTCGGCATCGTCACGGTGAGCCCCGAGGAGAAGGCCAAGGCCGCGAAACTGGCCGGCATGACCTCGCGCATCAACACCATGCTGTCGATCCCGATGCTCTACTGCATGGTGGCGCAGCAGAACGGCGGGCTGTAGCGAGCTACGCGGCGCGGCGCAGCGGGTCGGCCGCCAGCCGGTTGCGGCTGAGCCGCTCGTCCACCAGCCCGACGATGTCGTGCAGGGCGGCGTCGCACTGCAGCCCGACCTGCCGGGCGATGCGTCGCACCAGCCGGTCGACGCGGTCGATATGCAGCGCACCGGCGAACAGGGCGCGCGCTGCTGACGAGGGCTTGCCCAGCCCGTCGGCGGCCTGCGCGTATTTCTCGAACGGCACCAGGTCGGCCGCCTGCGCGCCGAGCTTGCCGCACAACCCCGCCACCCACTCGTAGACCTCGCGCGAGCGCGCGACGTCGTCGTGCACCGCTTCGCGGATGGCGACCATGCCGTCGGCGCGGATGCAGCGGTAGTTGCCCGCAATCAGCATCGGCCACTTGGCGAGGGGAACAAACAGCGAGTCGTGCACCTTGAGCTTGACCGGGATCTCGAGGCCGCCGAAGCGCGCCTGCTCGATGTCCGCCTCGAGCTCGCGCAGCAGCTCAGTGTGCTCCTCGGACTCGAAGCGCGCGGCCTTGAAGTTGGTCGGCAGGCCGACGTGCAGCACGTTTTTCGGCAGGCCGGCCGGGCGGAAGGCCTGCGCGTCGGGGCTGGCGAGAGTCATGCGCGCCGGGTCGAAGCCTTCCCAGACCGACGGATCGGCATAGCAGCCTGCCAGCGCGGCGGTGTCGAGGCCCGGAATGCGCTTCAGGTAGGGCAGCGGCGGCATGTTCATGATCGCCAGGCAGGGCCGGCGCGACTTGGCGATGCGCCGCATCAGCTCGCGCACGCCGTCGGCGCCGTACTGCGCCTCCTGCATGCCGAGGATCACCAGGTCGTAGTCGGACGGGTCGGTGTGCTCCGGGCTGCGGGCGCTGATCTCGCCCGGCAGCAGGCTGGAGGGGATATCGATCGGGTCGCGGCCGCGCAGCGGGAAGCGCACCAGGGTGCCGTCGCGGTTGATCAGGTCGGCGGTGGCGCGGGTGCAGACCAGCGACACGCTGTGGCCGGCCATCGACAGCTTGGTGGCCAGCAGCGAGCCGTACGAGGCTCCCAGGATCAGAACGTTGCGCTTCTTCATGTGCATCCTCCGGCTAAGGTTGATTGCCTGTCCCTGAGAGTGCAGTATGCGTGCCGTAAACCCGTAAATTTGACTGCGGAAATTTCACAGTGTTAATTTCACACGAGTCACGCCGAACGGACCATGAGCGCGCATACCCGCAAGAGCCACTTCCTCGGCACCAAGCTGCGCGCGCTGCGTAAGCGCAACGGACTAACCCTGGAGGAGCTGTCCGCGCGCTGCATCCAGCTCGACGCGCGCGCGGCGCCCTCGGTCTCGTACCTCAGCATGATCGAGAGCGGCAAGCGCGTGCCCTCGGACGAGGTGCTGGAGCTCTTCGCGAAGTTGTTCCAGCGCGAGTCGCGCTGGTTCCTCGACGGCAATCCCGAGCTTGAGGTGCAGGCACCCGCGCACCAGAGGGGTGCGTCGGGCATCCCGCTAGAGCCGGCGTTCCTGTTCTCCAAGGAGCTGCTGCAGGCGGCGATCCCCGAGCTGCTGGCGCAGACCGGCACCACCGGGCGCCAGTTCGCCCACCTCCTGATCCGTTCGCACCAGGAAATGTCGCGCAATGATTTTCCCGACCTGGAGCGGGCGGCGGAAAGGGTCGGCGAGCGCGAGTTCCCGCTCGGCGTGGAAGATCTGCTGCGCCTGTGCAAGCGGCACGGCCTCGCCATCCGCTGGTTCGACCGCAAGCCGCTGCTGGCGCGCGACAAGGACCGCGAACTGCGCAGCATGGTGCGCTCGTTCTTCGAGCCGCCGGGCACGGTGTATCTCAACCGCGAGCTGCAGGCCGACCCGGCGCGGCTCAAGTTCGACCTCGCCTCGCACCTCGGCCACAAGGTGCTGCACGAGGGCGACGGCATGAAGTCGGCGCACGCTACCGGCGGCGAGATGGGCGGCAGCCCGGAGGGCGGCGCGCCGACCGCCGCGGTCATGAGCCCGCAGGACGTGCTGCACGCCTGGCGCGACTTCGAGTGCAGCTTCTTCGCCGGCGCCCTGCTCGCGCCCAAGGCGCCGTTCCGCCGCTTCCTCGCGCGCGAGTCGCATCGCGTCGAGGCGGGCGAGAAGATCGAGCTCACGCCGGCGGTGATGATGCGGCGCATGACCAAAGTCTCGCCCTACCCGCACTGGCATTTCTTCGACGCCTATCCGCCGGGCTACCTGCGCGCGGTGTACCGCGGCAACGGCATCCCGCTGCCGTGGGGCAACATGGCGCAGGCCACCGATCCCTGCCCGCACTGGGCGGTGTTCCGCATGCTGGGCGAGACGCGCGGCCCCGACCGCGGCTCGCAGATCTCGGTGCTGCGCGACGGCGACCGCTCGCTGCTCTACTGCTGCCACTCTCGGCGCACCGGCGACATGGCCGGCAATCCGCACGTGCTCTCGGTCGGCGTCGACCTGGTGCCGGCGCTGCGCTCGCACGGCGTCGACGCCGACGCCATCGTCGCCGGCATCACCGACGCCTGCATGGGGCACGGCGGCGAGGCGAAGATCCCCGAGGCGGCGAAGGAAGCCATCCGCGCAGCCGCCACGGTGCTGAACATCGCCTGGATCGCCGACGCGCTGGTCCCGCCGGCGCGCCTCATCTGCCCGCGCAGCACCTACTGTCCGCGCGCCGAGCGCTGCGGCGGCGCATCCGCCTCCCGCGCGCGCGAGATCACCGACGTACGCCAGGAAATCATCGAGAAAGCCCGACGCCGCTGAGACGGCGCGGCGGGGTGTCTAGGGACGAAGCTTCTCCATCCCGCCGAGCTTGGTGCCGGGCTTGATGCCGCGGCTGGCGAACCAGCCGCGGTCCATCTCCAGCGCATAGCGCGCCGGGCGCTTCGCGCAGTGGGTTTCCTCGGTCTGCGGCGCCATGTCCTCGATGTTGATGATCGTGCCCTGCTCGTCGAGAAATGCGACCGACAGGGGGATGTACGTGTTCTTCATCCACATGCAGTGCACAGACGCCTCGTCGAACACGAACACCATGCCGGCATTGGGCGCCAGCGACTTGCGGAGCATGAGGCCGCGCGAGCGGGTCGCCATGTCGGCCGCCAGCTCGGCGCGGATCAGGTGCATGCCGGCGCTAAGCTGAACGACCTGGGGAGCCTGGGCGAAGGCCGCGGGCAGGAAAGCGAGGGTCAGGAGGAGGGAGCGCATAAATGAAAAAGGCAGGGAGCGACCCTGCCTTGTGTCCGAACGCGAAGCCGTTACTTCTTCTCGGCGGCCTTCTTGTCGGCGGCCTTCTTCTCCGACTTCTTCGCGGCCTTCTTCTCGGTCGACTTGGCCGGAGCGGCCTTCTTCTCGGTCGACTTGGCCGGAGCGGCCTTCTTCTCCATCGACTTCTCGGCCTTCTTGTCCTGCGCGATGGCCGAAACGCTCACCGCGGCAAACGTCGCCGCGAGCAGTACCGATAGCAGTTGCTTCATAGTCAATCCCCTTCTCTCCAGAGAGTAGTTGTAAGGTCTAGACGGGCTGAGCCTGTCCAACCTGGTTAACGCACGCGCTACCGGGTCGGTTGACGGGGCTCCTCCCGAAGCCCCTGCCCTACCTGCTCGGATCACGTACAGAACCTATTGTAAATCAATCGCATACTGAGTCAAACGGAGGCTGAACGGCAGTATAATCGCGGCCCGTCCTCAACCCAAAACTCCAAACTCGAACGACCCCGATGACCGAACGACTCGATTTGCTGAAGATCGCCCAGGAAGAGCAGAACGGCGACCTGTTCAAACTCCTCGACAGCCTCTACAAGCGCTCGAAGATCCAGCCGCGCGGCTACACCGACGCGGTCATCTGGGAGGGCGGCAACCCCGCCGGCGGCGTCAAGCCGGTCGCGCACGCGTTCACCGACATGTTCGCGCTCAACGGCACGCTGATGGCGCTCGACGTGCTGGGCCTGCCGTTCCTCGGCGTGCCGATGATGGCCCAGTTCCGCCACGACTCGAAGCTGGTCTCGCTCGACTGGTTCGGCAAGCTGGAGTACACCGCGCTCAAGTGGTCCACCGCCGGCGACTTCCTGGTCAACGAAAAGGGCAGGAAGGTCGTGGTCGCCGGCAAGTCGGCGAACGCGCCGCTGCGCACCGCGGCCGGCGTTTACTGCAACGTGCGCCCCTACGGCAGCATCACCAGCGTGCGCTTCATGCCCGGCCTGCCGTACTCGCAGGACAAGAAGAAGTTCGGCGTCGACGCCGCCACCGGCGTGATCCACTCGGAGATGAACACCCCCGGCATCCGCATGGCCTATGCGGTGCGCCTGTTCCTCAAGCTGGTGCACGACACCGGTCACATCGGCCGCGTCGCCACCAAGCCGACGCAGGCGCAGGAGGACACCGTCAACGCCGGCATCGTGCGCTGGATGCTGCAGGGCACGAAGTTCCAGCTCAAGCGCAAATACTCGGTCGACGCCTACGAGGAGCAGAAGGAGAAGGTCGACGCCATCGTCAAGCTGCTGCCGAAGGACTTCAAGGCCGGCATGGAGAACTGGGGCGGGGAGATCTACGAGCACATTTCCGACACCAACTTCGGCCTGCTGCTGCACGACATGATCCAGCAGAAGGGGTCCATCGTGTACGCCACCGACCTCGACGGCGATCGCCTCACCGACCTGATGGCCGACGCGCCCGACGTGCTGCGCGCCTGGGGCCAGATGGTGCTGGACAAAGCGAAGCCGGGCACCGACATGAACAAGCTGTGGAGCGAGATGGGCTTCACCATGAAGAACGGCAAGGACATGACCAGTGTCATGTACCGCATGGTCGGCGAGCCGATCTTCGAGCAGACCCTCGGCTCGGCCGACGCCATGCTGCTGCGCCTGCTCGCCGGCGACGAGACCGAGGGCGGCACCAAGCAGCCCTACGACCCGCGCATCCACTTCGTGCTGATCAACGAGGCCTACAAGGCAGCCAACCCGGGCAACCGCGACCTGGCCAAATGGCTGGATGCCCAGCTCGAGGCCTTCGACAAGGCCTACTCGGGCAAGCGTCCGCGCTACCTGGACGGCTACAAGAAGCTGAAGGAAGCGATCAAGCCCTGGGGCGCCCGGTAGGCCGCCAAGACCAGCAGAAACAAAAAAGGCCGCCCTCCTCGGGCGGCCTTTTTGATTCCGGGGCGGCTGTCAGCCGCTCTTCTGAATGTTCGAGGCCTGCTTGCCTTTCGGCCCCTGGACCACGTCGAAGCTGACTTTCTGACCTTCTTTGAGGGTCTTGAAGCCGGACATGTTGATCGCGGAGAAATGCGCGAACAAGTCCTCGCTGCCGTCGTCGGGCGTAATGAAGCCGTAGCCCTTAGCGTCGTTGAACCACTTCACGGTGCCTGTTGCCATGCTCTCTCCCTGACTCCTAGTTGTTAGATTAGAGCTACCGGGCGTTGACCCGAGCCATGCCTGGAACTCCACGACCCCGCCGCCCTACGGCGAAACAGACAGCCTGAATCCAAACACAGCCCGCCTTTTACCGCGCCCCGCCGGGCGTCGTCAAGGGCCGCCATCCCGCGCCAAGGCCGTGAAAAAGCACCGTAATCCGGCCGGAACGCTCCTCTCGTCGCATTGCACCGGCCCCCCACATTGATTAGGATAGTCCGCAAGGCAGGCGACACGGGATTTGGGACTTTGCGATCGATTCTGTCGGGAACGGGCGAACACTGGGATTGTCCGATTTCGGGAGGCTGAATAGGCGCGTAGCAACGCGGCGGCATGGCGCAGAACAAGGACGACAACGTACTCGAGGCGCAGCGCAACAAGCTGAAGCCTCCTTCAATGTTCAAGGTCATGCTGCTGAACGATGACTACACGCCGATGGAATTCGTCGTGCTTGTGCTGCAGAAGTTCTTCAGCATGACCCGGGAGAGGGCCACCCAGGTGATGCTGAAGGTGCACCGGGAAGGCATTGGCGTCTGTGGGGTCTATCCCCGCGACGTCGCGACCACCAAGGTGCAGCAAGTCGCGGCATACTCACGAAAGCACCAGCACCCGTTACAGTGTGTGATGGAGGAAACGTAAGGAAATGATCGCCCAGGAACTCGAAGTCAGCCTGCACATGGCGTTCGTCGAGGCGCGCCAGAAGCGCCACGAATTCATCACCGTCGAACACCTGCTGCTCGCGTTGCTCGACAACCCCACCGCCGCCGAGGTGCTGCGCGCCTGCGGCGCGAACATGGACGAGCTGCGCAAGAGCCTGACTCAGCACATCGCCGAGCAGACCCCGCGCATCGCCGCTGACCGCGAGGTCGACACCCAGCCGACGCTCGGCTTCCAGCGCGTCATCCAGCGCGCCATCCTGCACGTGCAATCCTCCGGCAAGAAAGAGGTCACCGGCGCCAATGTGCTGGTGGCGATCTTCGGCGAAAAGGACTCGCACGCGGTGTATTTCCTGCAGCAGCAGGGCATCGCGCGCCTGGACGTCGTCAATTACATCTCGCACGGCATCACCAAGACGCCGGCCGCGGCGCAGGGCAAGACCGACCAGGAGGCCGACCAGGAAGGCCAGACCGAGACCTCCAACAGCCCGCTCGACAACTACACGCAGAACCTGAACTCTCAGGCGCTCGCCGGCAAGATCGACCCGCTGATCGGCCGTGACCGCGAGCTCGAGCGCGTGGTGCAGACGCTGTGCCGCCGCCGCAAGAACAACCCGCTGCTGGTGGGTGAGGCCGGCGTAGGCAAGACGGCCATCGCCGAGGGCCTGGCGCGGCGCATCGTCGAGGGCGCCGTGCCCGACCTGCTCGCCAAGTGCACGGTCTACGCGCTCGACATGGGCGCCCTCCTCGCCGGCACCAAGTACCGCGGCGACTTCGAGCAGCGCCTGAAAGCGGTGCTCAAGCAGCTGGTCGACAACCCGAACGCGATCCTGTTCATCGACGAGATCCACACCGTGATCGGCGCGGGCGCGGCCTCCGGCGGGACGCTCGACGCCTCCAACCTGCTCAAGCCGGTCCTGTCTACCGGGCAGCTCAAGTGCATCGGGGCGACCACCTACAACGAGTACCGCGGCGTGTTCGAGAAGGACCATGCGCTGTCGCGGCGCTTCCAGAAGATCGACGTCGTCGAGCCCTCGGTCGACGAGACGGTGGAGATCCTGAAGGGCCTGAAGACGCGCTTCGAGGCGCACCACAGCGTGAAGTACACCGCCAACGCGCTCACCACCGCGGCGGAGCTCTCGGCGCGCTACATCAACGACCGCCATCTGCCGGACAAGGCGATCGACGTCATCGACGAGGCCGGCGCGGCGCAGCGCATCGCCCCCAAGGCCAAGCAGAAGAAGATCATCGGCAAGACCGAGATCGAGGAGATCATCGCCAAGATCGCCCGCATCCCGCCGCGCAGCGTCTCGACCGACGACCGCAGCGCGCTGGCGAACCTGGACCGCGACCTGAAGGCCGTCGTCTTCGGCCAGGACCAGGCGATCGACGCGCTCGCCGCCGCCATCAAGATGGCGCGCTCGGGCCTGGGCAACCCGCAGAAGCCGATCGGCAACTTCCTGTTCAGCGGCCCGACCGGGGTCGGCAAGACCGAGGTCGCGCGCCAGCTCGCCTACTGCATGGGCATCGATCTGATCCGCTTCGACATGTCCGAGTACATGGAGCGCCACGCCGTGTCGCGCCTGATCGGCGCGCCGCCGGGATACGTCGGCTTCGAGCAGGGCGGCCTGCTGACCGAGCAGATCACCAAGAAGCCCTATTCGGTGCTGCTGCTCGACGAGATCGAGAAGGCGCACCCGGACATCTTCAACATCCTGCTGCAGGTGATGGACCACGGCACGCTGACCGACAACAACGGCCGCAAGGCGGACTTCCGCAACGTCTGTATCGTCATGACGACCAACGCCGGCGCCGAGTCGCTCGCCAAGAACACCATGGGCTTCACGCTCTCGAAGCAGGCGGGCGACGAGATGGAGGCGATCAAGCGCATGTTCACGCCGGAATTCCGCAACCGGCTGGACGCGATCATTTCCTTCCGCGCCCTCGACACCAACACGATCATGCGCGTGGTCGACAAGTTCCTGATCCAGCTCGAGGAGCAACTCACCGAGAAGAAGGTCGAGGCGCACTTCACCCAGGCGCTCAAGGACCACCTGGCGAAGAAGGGCTTCGACCCGCTGATGGGCGCGCGGCCGATGGCGCGCCTCATCCAGGACACGGTACGCCGCGCGCTCGCCGACGAGCTGCTGTTCGGCAAGCTGCAGCACGGCGGCAAGGTGACCATCGACGTCGCCGAGGGCGAGAAGGTCGTCCTCAGGTTCGAAGAGGAGAAGGCGGCAGCCGCACCGGTCGCCTGACCCTGCAGCCGTGGAATAGGCAAAGGCCGCCCATGCGGCCTTTTCTTTTTGCGGTGGCTGGTTTACTTTGTTGCCAGCATTGAGGGGGTTATTCACATGAAACCGACCGTTCTGTTCGTTGCGGCCATCCTGCTCGCCTCGCCGGCGACCTACGCCCAGGATGCAGCGGCACGCAACCTGGCCTCCGCTTGCGCCATCTGCCACGGCACCGAGGGCCGTCCTGCCACCAAGGACGTGGTGCCGCTCGCCGGCCTGCCGCGCGAGCACATCGCCTCGCAGATGCGCGCCTTCCGCGACGGCCAGCGCCCGGCGACGGTCATGCACCAGATCGCCAAGGGCTACACCGACCAGCAGATCGACGCGATGGCGGGCTGGTTCGCCTCGCAGAAGCGCTAGGGGGACGGCATGAAACGCAGAGACTTTCTCAAGCTCGCCGGCGCGGCATCGCTCGCCGGGTGCGCCAGCACCGCCCCCTCGAAAGCCCGGGTGGTGGTGATCGGCGGCGGCTTCGGCGGCGCCACCGCCGCGAAATACATCCGGCAGTGGGATCCTGCCATCGATGTGGTGCTCGTCGAGCGCGACGCCGGCTTCGTCTCCTGCCCGATTTCCAATCTGGTGCTCGGCGGATTCGCCGGCATGCAGGACATCAGCCACAGCCAGGACGGCCTGCGCCGCCATGGCGTGCAGGTGGTGCGCGATGAGGCGGTCGCGGTGGATGCAGCGAAGAAGACGGTGCGCCTTGCGCGCGGCGGGGAAGTTTCCTACGAGCGGCTGATCGTCTCGCCGGGAATCGACTTCATGTTCGGCGAGCTGCAAGGGTACGAGGCGGCGATGCAGTCCGGCCGCGTGCTGCACGCGTGGAAGGCCGGACCGCAGACCGTCGCGCTGCGCCGCCAGCTCGAGCAGATGCGCGACGGCGGCGTCTATGTGCTTTCCATTCCGCTCGCGCCGTACCGCTGCCCGCCGGGCCCCTACGAGCGGGCGAGCATGGTCGCCGCCTATTTGAAGCAAGCCAAGCCCCGCTCCAAGGTGCTGGTGCTCGATGCCAACCCCGACGTGACATCCAAGGCGGGCTTGTTCAAGCGCGCCTGGACGGATCTCTATCCGGGAATTCTGGAGTACCGCGGCAATTCCCGTGCGGTCGGCATCGACGCGGCGAGCATGACCGTGAAGCTCGAGCTGGACGACGTGAAGGGCGACGTGCTGAACGTGGTGCCGCCGCATCGCGCCGGCGACTTTGCGGCCAAAGCCGGCTTGATCACCACCAATAACCGCTGGTGCGACGTCGACTGGCGCACGATGGAGTCAAAGGCGGTAAAGGGCATCCATGTGCTCGGCGATGCGACGCTCTCGGCCCCGGCGATGCCGAAGTCGGCGAGCATGGCGAACAACCACGCCAAGATCGCCGCAGCGGCGATCGTCGAGCTGCTGAACGGCCGCACGCCCGAGCCGGTGAAGATCATCAACACCTGCTACAGCTTCGTTTCCGACAAGGAAGCGATCCGTGTCTCGTCGGTGCATGAGTGGGAGCCGAATCAGGGAACGCTCGTCGCAGTGAAGGGCTCGGGCGGCGTTTCGAGCGCTCGGAGCGAAGCGGAAGCGACCTACGCCTGGAACTGGGCGAAGACCATCTGGGCTGATTCGCTGACTTAGCGGCCGGTAGAGCCAAAGCCGCCGGCGCCCCGGGCGCTGGCGGCGAACTCCTCGACCACCTCGAATTCCACCTGCAGCACCGGCACGACCACCAACTGCGCGATGCGGTCCATCGGCTGGATGGTGAACGGTGCCTTGCCGCGGTTCCACAGCGACACCATCAGCGGCCCCTGGTAGTCGGAGTCGATCAGGCCTACCAGGTTGCCGAGCACGATGCCGCTCTTCGCGCCGAGGCCGGATCTCGGCAGGATCACCGCGGCGTAGCCGGGGTCGCCGACGTAGATCGAGATACCCGAGGGAACCAGCTGGCTGTCGCCTGGGTTCAGCACCAGGGCGGCGTCGACGCAGGCGCGCAGGTCGAGCCCCGCGGCGCCCGCGGTGGCGTAGTGCGGCAGCATGCCGCGCATCCTCTCGTCGAGGATCTTGACCTGGAGCTTCTTCACTTCCCGATCATTCCGGCGACGTGCTCGAGGAGCTTACGCGCCAGCTCGATCTTCGGCCCGCGCCCGAGCGGGTGTTCGCCGCGCTCGTCGTAGAGCACGATGGTGTTCTCGTCGCTGCCGATGGCGTCCTGCGCCAGGTTGGCGGCGATCAACGGCAGGTGCTTCTTCGAGCGCTTCTCCTGCGCGTGCTGCGCGAGTTTCTCGCTTTCTGCGGCGAACCCGACGCAGAACGGCGGCTTGGGCAGCGCCGCTACCCAGGCGAGGATGTCCGGGTTCTCCTCGAGCTCGAGGGTCATCCCCTTGCCGTTGGTTTTTTTCAGCTTTTGGCCGGAAGGATTCTTGCCGCGGTAGTCGGCGACCGCGGCCACCGAGATGAAGACGTCACAGCTGCTTGCACTCTTCTTCACCGCTTCGAACATCTCCTGCGCGGTGCGCACGTCGACGCGCGACACGCCCGCCGGCGTGGCGAGGGATACCGGACCGCTCACCAGCGTGACCTCGGCGCCCGCCTCGCTTGCCGCACGCGCCACGGCATAGCCCATCTTGCCCGAGCTGGAATTGGTCAGCACGCGCACCGGGTCGACCGGCTCCTCGGTCGGGCCCGCGGTCACCAGCACGCGCTTGCCCTGAAGGCGCTTCGGCCCGAACAGTGCTTCGATCTCACCCAGGATCTGCCTGGGCTCGAGCAGCCGTCCCATGCCGGTCTCGCCGCACGCCTGGTCGCCCGGCGCCGGCCCGGCGAGGTGCACGCCGTCCGCGCGCAACGTCGCCGCATTGCGCTGCGTTGCGGGGTTCTCCCACATCTCTACGTTCATCGCCGGAGCGAGCATCAGGGGGCAGCGGCGCGCCACGCAAAGCGCCGCGAGCAGGTCGTCGGCGCGTCCGTGCACTACCCTCGCCATGAAGTCGGCGGTCGCCGGCGCGACCACGATCAGATCCCGGTCGCGCGACAACTCGATATGCCCCATCGAGTCGGGCACCCTGGCGTCCCACAGGTCGGTCCATACCGGCTGGCCGGAAAGGGCCTGCATCGTCGCGGTGCCGATGAAGCGCGTCGCAGCCTCGGTCATCGCGATGCGCACGTCGGCGCCCGCCTTGATCAGCAGGCGCGTCAACTCCGCTGCCTTGTAGGCCGCGACGCCGCCGGTGATGCCAAGGAGAATCCGCTTTCCTTTCAACGTCATCGAATCAGCCGCCCGCCCGTTAAAGGGGACAGGGATTCTAAGGGAAAGGCCCCGACATGGCGATTTCCGACTGGCCCCACGCCGAGCGGCCGCGCGAGCGCCTGCTGGCAAAGGGTGCGCAAACCCTCAGCGACGCGGAGCTGCTCGCCGTGGTCCTGCGCACGGGAATGCGCGGCAAGAGCGCGGTAGACCTTGGGCGCGAGCTGCTTTCGCGTTTCAAGGGCATCTCCGGGCTGTTCGGCGCCGACCTGTCCCAGGTCAAAGGCCTGGGCCCGGCCAAGCGCGCCCAGTTCGAGGCGGCCATCGAGCTGGCGCGCCGCTCCATCGAAGAGGGATTGAAGGAGAGAACAGTCCTGACTTCACCGGGCGCGGTGCGTGACTATCTGAAGCTCGCTCTCGGAAGCCGCCAGCACGAGGTCTTCGTCTGCGTCTGGCTGGACGCGCAGCACCGCGTTACCGCCTGCGAGGAGGCCTTTCGCGGCACATTGACGCAGACCAGCGTCTACCCGCGCGAGATCGTCAAGGCGGCCCTGGCGAAGAACGCTGCCGCGGTGATCTTCGCCCACAATCATCCCAGCGGCGCCGCCCAGCCGAGCCAGGCCGACGAGCTCCTGACGCGCAACCTCAAGGAAGCGCTCGCCCTGGTCGACGTCAAGGTGCTAGACCATTTCATCGTCGCTGGCAGTCAGACGATCTCCTTCGCCGAGCGCGGATTGTTGTAGTAAAATCCGCGCCTTCCGTGAATCTCGGAGTCAGCAAAAAATGTCCCGCGTTTGCCAAGTGACCGGCAAGAAGCCGATGAAGGGCCACCTCGTCTCGCATGCCAACAACAAGACGCGGCGCCTGTTCCAGCCCAACCTGCACTACCGCCGCTTCTGGGTCGAGACCCAAAGCCGCTGGGTGCGCCTGCGGGTATCGACCGCCGGCCTGCGTCGCATCGACAAGTTGGGCGTCGAGGCGGTGCTTGCCGAGATCAAGGTGAAGTCCAAGGGAAAGACCTAGGGAGAACGCCATGCGCGAAAAGATCAAGCTCGAGTCCTCGGCCGGCACCGGCCACTTCTACACCACCACCAAGAACAAGCGCACCACGCCCGACAAGCTGGAGATCAAGAAATACGATCCCAAGGCGCGCAAGCACGTCATGTACAAGGAAGGCAAGCTGAAGTAAAAGGCTCGCCGGCACCAAAAAAAGCCCGCTCGCGCGGGCTTTTTTGTTTCTAGCTCTAGCGGAAGCTGTATTGGACGCCCAGCATCAAGGTGTCCACATCCTCTTCACGCCCCGGGAAGGAAACGTTCTGGTAGCGGTCCCAGTCGGCGCGCAGCGCCCAGTTCTGCGTCAGGCCGAACTGCCCGCCTATGCCCCAGCGCGGCGACCAGTCCCGCTCCTTGCCGTTCTGCACCCCTAGGCCGCCGACTTTGGCTTCCGTATAGGCTGCGCCGAGCTTGGCGAATACGGACGAATTCGTACCGAGCGGAATGCCGGCGGTCGCAGCGATGTCCGCGGCCATGACCTCGGTCTCGCCGCCGCCGCGGTCGAATTTGCCGAGGTTGGCGACGCCCACTTCCATGCCGAGGTAGCGGTTGAAGTGGGTACCGGCGAAAGCACGGTAGGCGGTGTCTTTCTCATCGCAGGAAAAACCGCCAACGCATGCGTTGTCGAGCTTGCCCTCGCCGACGCTGATGCCGCCGTACCACGGCGCGCGCGCAGGCGTCGTCATGGGTGACGACGGGTCCGACGGCTGCTGCGCGAAAGACGGGATGGAAAATACGGCGGCGGCGAGCGCAACCGATGGAAGAACAACTGATTTCATTGTGTCTCCGATGGCAAAGTTGAATAGCACCAACGGAGACTACGGGCCCTGATTCCGCGAAGGCTATCGCGGATCAGGCCAAATTCTTGTCGCGGAACTGCCTACTAGGGGTCCTACTAGGCGTAGGAGCGCAGACGATGCGAGAAGTCGACCAGCGGCGCTACGCCGCTCGTTTCGGCGCGATGGCACCAATCCTGCAATTGACGCAGCAATTGCTCCTTCGATGCGTTCGAACGCTCCCACAGCGCAGCGAGCTCGTCGCGCATCGCGATCACCGTGGCAAGGGCGCGCGATTTCTTCAGCGCCTCGCCGAGCTTCGCACTCTCCGCTCCGGCAAGCGCCTGGCCGCGCAGCAGCCCGCGCTTCAGCGAGCGCAGCACTTCAGCGTCACGCGGCGACCAGTGCTTGAGCCGCTCCACCTCGTCGGCGTAGGTGCGCTTCACCGACTTGGCGTAGCGGGAGAGCACGTCGTACCGATTGGCGATCACGGCGTGCAGCGTTTCCAGGTCGGCGGCCGCCTTGGCTTGCGCGAACCGCGGCTTGGGCGCCACCTTCTTCACGGTCGCGAGGCCGAGCGCCTCGAGCGCGCTGATGTACATCCAGCCGATGTCGAACTCGTACCACTTGACAGAGAAGCGCGCGGAGGCCGGAAAGGCGTGGTGATTGTTGTGCAGCTCTTCGCCGCCGATCAGCATGCCGATGGGCGAGATGTTCCGGCTGGCATCGGGCGTCGGCACATCCCAGCTGCGATAGCCCCAGAAATGGCCGATACCGTTGATCACGCCTGCGGCCCAGAACGGGATCCAGATGATCTGAGCGGTCAGGATCAGCATGCCGGGAATCAGCCCGAACAGAGCGACGTTGATCGCGCCCATGAGCCAGAGCCCCCACACCGAGCTGCGCGAGTAGACATTGCGCTCGACCCAGTCATCGGGCGTGCCGTGACCGTAGCGCTCCATCGTCTCCGGATAGTGTGATTCCTTTACATAGAGGAATACGCCCAGCCAGAGCACGCGGTTGATGCCGTGGACCTGCGGACTGTGCGGGTCATCCTGGGTTTCGCACTTCGCGTGGTGCTTGCGATGGATGGCGGCCCACTCCTTCGTCACCATGCCGGTGGTGAGCCAGAGCCAGAAGCGGAAAAAATGCGACACGACCGGATGCAGGTCGATTGCCCGGTGCGCTTGAAAGCGGTGCAGATAGATCGTGACTGACGCGATGGTGATATGCGTCAGCGCCAGCAGGACGAGCAAGGAGCCCCACCAGGGGAGATCGAGCAGGCCTGAAAATAGCATCGGAATGGTGCCTTAGTGGTGGTTGTGAGAGGCGCAGGGCATTCTACGCGAAATGCTCCAGCCAGGTCGTGAAAATTGCCCTAAGCGTTGTTCGCAAAGGAACTTTTCTGAGACACGCGGAGCCTGTATTCGTTCAGCCCGCGCGCCGGAGGAACGCGGCGGCGAAAAAGCCGTCCGTCCCCTGCCGGTGCGGCCATAACCGCAGCCGCTCACCGTCCATTTCGATTCGCTGCGCGGCGAGCAACTCGCCGCAGGAGAGCGCTTGAAATTCCGGATGAGCGTCGGCGAACGCGTCGGCGATCGCCTCGTTTTCTTCGCGCAGCAGGCTGCAAGTGGCGTAGACCAGGCGACCGCCCGCCTTCACCAGGGGCGCCGCGGCTTGCAGGATGCCCGACTGCTTCGCGGCGAGTTCCTTGATCGCTTGCGGGCCCTGGCGCCACTTCAGGTCGGGATTGCGCCGCAACGTGCCGAAGCCGCTGCAAGGCGCGTCGACCAGCACGCGGTCGATTTTTCCCGCCAGGCGTCGGGCGCGGGCGTCGTTGTCCCCCGCGAGCACGATCGAATGCACATTGTTGATGCCGGCGCGCGCCGCGCGCGGGGCGAGCGCGGCAAGGCGTTTCGCCGAGACGTCGAGCGCGTAAAGGCGTCCTGCGCCTCGCATCAGCATGGCGAGCGCGAGGGTCTTGCCGCCGGCGCCGGCGCAATAGTCGGCGACCATCTCGCCGCGCTTGGGCGCGAGCAGCCAGGCGAGCAGCTGGCTGCCCTCGTCCTGCACCTCGATCAGGCCGTCGAGAAACAGGGGGTGACGGTTGATCGCAGGCTTGGCCGCTAGCCGGATTCCGGCGGGGGAATGCGCAGTAGGCGCGGCTTCGATGCCGGCGCGTGCCAAGTGCTCGAGGACCGCTTCGCGGCCGGTGCGCGCGAGGTTGACGCGCAAATCGAGCGGCGCCGGATTGAGCATGCCCTGGGCGATGCGCAGCGCTTCGGCCTCACCGTAGTCCGCCGCGAGCCGCTCCCATAGCCAGTCCGGAAGATCGGCCCGCACTGCGGCCGGCAGCGCCTCGGGACGCACGCCCCGGATGCGAGCGGCGAGAGAGGGATCGACCAGTCCTTCCAGGGCGCGCGCCGACAGGCCCTGGAGGCGCATCAGCGCCGAGGCGAGCAGCGCGTGCGGCTCGGTGGAGCCCGCCGCCGCTTCCAGAGAGCGCTTGCGGCGCAGCACCGCGAACACCGTCTCCGCTACAAATGCGCGGTCCTGCTGGCCGAGCTCGCGGTGCTCGCGAAAGTAGCGCGACAAGAGCTCGTCGGCGGGACCGGAGAGCTGCAACAGGTTGGTCAGGGCGGCTTCCGCGTGCGCAAGCAACGCCGGTGTGAGCCTCACGGTGCCGAAACCGAAATGCGCACCGCCATCTGCTCCAGGCGCCTGCCTTCCTTGTCGATCACCAGGACACGCACCGGGAAATTTCCCAGTTCCGCCGCGAGCCATATCTCGGCGCGCTCCTGTTGCTTGCCCGGCTCCTGGTTCTTGGTGCGCACCAGTCTCAGCGTGCTGAATTCGCCCGCCGGCGTCTTCAGCTTCTCCCGCCCGGCGATGCGGTAGATCTGCTCTGAAAGGCCGCGGCCGTCGGCGATGTGGTACGTCACCGACTTCGCCTTCGGCGGAAAAAGCGAGAACGCCAGCAGGAACGAAAGCCGGTCCTGAGCATCAGCGGGCATGGGCACGGTCTGCCGCTGCTCCTTGTACTGCGTTGTGACGGTGCGCGCCTGCCAGTCGAACGAGGCGCGTGAATCGCGGCCCGGGCGCTCGTCGAGGAATTCGATCGGGCGCACGCTCTTGGCGTCCACCAGGCCGCGGCTGGTGCGCTTCATCCTGCCCAGCAGCGAATAGACGCCGCGCCCGCTCGAGGTTTCGGTGATCTGATAGCGGCCCCCGCCGTGCTCGAGGACCTCGACGACGTCGGCCATCGGCGAGCCGTCGCGCGTCATCTCGTAGGCGACTTCGATGCGAGCCGGCGGGGCGGCCTGCGACAGCCCGGCGACGCTAGTCAGCAGCAACAACCATCTGCGCATCTTCACCGCCCGCATGTTTCGTATCAGCTCCCTTAACGCGCACCTCGCCGCCCTCGATGACCAGCTTGCCGTCGAGGAACCAGCGCACCGCCCGCGGATAGATCACGTGTTCCTGCTTCAGCACGCGGGCCGCGAGCGTTTCGGGCGTGTCGCCGTCGCGCACCGGTACCGCGGCCTGAATCACGATCGGGCCGTGGTCGAGATCGGCGGTGACGAAATGAACCGTGCAGCCGTGGCGCTGCACGCCTGCCTCGAGCGCACGCCGGTGCGTGTCGAGGCCCGGAAATGCGGGAAGCAGCGAGGGATGGATGTTGAGCAGCCTGCCGCGATAGCGCTCGACGAATCCCGGAGTCAGCACGCGCATGAAGCCGGCGAGCGCCACCAGGCGCGGCCGGAACTCGTCGATCGCGGCGGCGAGCGCCGCATCGAACGCCTCCCGCGTCGGGAAGCGCCAGTGCTCGACTACCCGCGTCGCGATGCCGCGCGCCGCGGCGAGCTCGAGGCCTTTCGCGCCCGCGACGTTGCTGATCACCGCCGACGCAGGCAGCCCGGCGTCGAGCAGCGCCTGCATGTTGCTGCCGCGCCCGGAAATGAGGACAACGACCTGGTTGTCGGATGCCGTATTCAGGTCATCGCCTCGGGCTTTACCCAGCGATCGAAGTCCTCCGCCGTTACATAGCCAAGAGCGAGCGCGGCCTCCCGCAGGGTGCTGCCTTCGCGGTGCGCCTTCTTCGCGATCTCGGCGGCGCGGTCGTAGCCGATGTGCGGCGCGAGTGCCGTGACCAGCATCAGCGAGCGCTCGAGCAGATCGCGGATCCGATCCACGTCGGCCTCGATGCCGCGCACGCAGTGCTCCTCGAACGAGCGGCAGCCATCGGCGAGCAGGCGCGTGCTCTGCAGGAAGGCATGGATGATCATCGGTTTGTAGACGTTGAGCTCGAGGTGGCCCGAAGCCCCGCCGATGTTGATTGCAACATCATTGCCGAGCACCTGGGCGCAGAGCATGGTGAGCGCCTCGGCCTGGGTGGGATTCACCTTGCCGGGCATGATCGAGCTGCCGGGCTCGTTTTCAGGGATGCGCAGCTCGCCCAGACCCGAGCGCGGCCCGGATGCAAGCAGGCGCACGTCGTTTGCGATCTTCGACAGCGCGGCGGCAAGCGTCTTGAGCGCGCCGTGCGCGAACAGCAGCGCCTCGTGTCCGCCGAGCGCGGCAAACTTGTTCGCTGCGGGCCTGAACGGCAGGCCGGTCCAGGTGGCGACGAGCGCGCAGACCTTCGCCGCAAAATCCGGGTGCGTGTTCAGGCCGGTGCCGACGGCGGTGCCGCCGAGCGCGAGCTGGAACAGGCCGGGCAGCGTGGCATGCAGCGCCGCCAGCGATTGCTCGAGTTGCGAGACGTAGCCGGAAAACTCCTGTCCGAGCGTGAGCGGCGTCGCATCCTGCAGATGCGTCCGGCCGATCTTGACCACCCCGGAGAATGCAGCG
>Ga0193752_1000489_pt1 | contig 37704 bp, 30 predicted proteins | sample H1c1metaG_FD_144924 | JGI IMG/M metagenome (GOLD analysis project Ga0193752, IMG submission 144924) | Soil microbial communities from a riparian zone of the East river system, Colorado, United States - H1c1 | ecosystem: Environmental > Terrestrial > Soil > Riparian zone | place: USA: East River... | reverse complement strand
GAAAGAGTCTCAAAAAATTTACCTGGCCTTATTATACTTTTCATTATCCACTGTTATTACCTGGTGGTTTGTTGATGTATGTCCTTTGTATAGCAGTTTACCACAAAAAATATTATCCACCGGTATTGCAGGTGCAAAATGGAGTTTACAAATTGCAGCAGCTTATTTTTTACTGGGCAATAAAAAATGGGACTTCATTAAAAATACCGGCATCACCTGCCTGGTGGGTTCTGTGATTTTATTGCCTTATGCAATAGCAGCAACATTCAGCAGTGTAAATGATGCAGCGTTCTTTACTACTTCATTATTAATTGCTGTTGCAGTAATGATCTTTCTATATTTTTTGAGTGTAAAGAAACTTGACTTACCAAAAAAATGGTTTTGGAGCTGGATCATTTGCCTGGCGATTGCAATCACACTTCAGCTTACTTTAGTATTTTCGGTGATAAAATTTTAAAAGATGTCAATTGTTATAAGAAGAGCAGTAAAAGAAGATTGTACAAGAATGATGGAACTTATTCATGAATTAGCTGTTTATGAAAAAGAACCTGATGCAGTTACTGTAAGCTTTGATCATTTTGTTGAAAGCGGTTTTGGAGAGAACCCGGTGTGGTTTGCTTTTGTAGCAGCATATGAAGGCAAGGTGGAAGGCTTTGCTCTTTGCTATATCCGTTACAGCACCTGGAAAGGCCAGCGCATGTACCTGGAAGATTTTTTAGTATCTGAAAAAATGAGGGGTAAGGGAATTGGCAAATTATTATTTGACACATTGATAGAAGAATGTAAAGCAAAAAAATACAGCGGTATGGTTTGGCAGGTATTAGACTGGAACGAACCCGCAATAAATTTCTACAGGAAATATCCCGAAGTAGTTATTGACAAAGGTTGGCTGAACTGTTATATTAATTTTTAAAAATAAATATTTTTCAGGCAACATATACTTTTCTCCAGGCATCTTTTGTTTGTACTTTTCTTTTGCTAAACCTTACTTATATGTTATCTACCCTTACCGCAAAATCAATTTGCCGGAATATCCTTTTGATCTTTACGTTGTCAGTATTTTTTTCCTGCCAGAAAGATCTAAGCCGTGAAGACGGCGGAACAGTCACACCCCCTCCTGACCTTTCAACAAAGGTCAATTCATCTGTATCGGGTTTTGTTACCGATGAAAATAATGCACCGGTAACAAATGCGGTAGTAGTTATGGGCACCGGTACTGGTAATACGGACAAGTACGGATATTTCGAGATCAAAAATGTGCAGGTTGTAAAGAATGCTGCTTTTGTATCAGTAAATAAGCCAGGTTATTTCAAAGCCATGAAGACTTATATGGCAAAGGAAGGAAAAGCTGCTTTCTTTCGGATGAAATTATTGCCAAAAACTATTACAGGAACTTTTAGCAGTACCGCCGGTGGAACTGTTACAACCTCAACTGGTTTAAGTGTTACGCTACCTGCAAATGCTGTGGTGAATGCAGCAACCAATATAGCTTATTCCGGTACTGTAAATGTGGCTGCCCGCTACATTGATCCAAAAGATACTGAGATCAGCAAAATATTACCCGGAGGTTCCATCGGTATAAATAAAGATGGTGCCATGAAGTTGTTAAGTGATTACGGATCAGCAGCAATTGAACTTACAGGATCTGCCGGAGAATTATTGCAGGTGATGCCAGGCAAAAAAGCCACGCTGGTTTTACCGATATCTGCTGCCATGTCATCCAGTGCGCCGGCATCAATACCACTTTGGTACCTGGATGAAACCAAAGGTTTATGGAAACAAGAAGGAAATGCCACCAGATCTGGCAATAATTATACAGGAGAAGTAAGTCATTTTTCTTTTTGGGATTATGCAGGCCAATCAAGCTATGTATATTTTGATTGTACGATAGTGGATGCAAATGGAAACCCGGTACCCAATGCACTGCTTTTTATGGACCAGCTCCCGTTCATAGGTTATACTGGCTGGGCTTACACAGATGAGAATGGCTATGCAGGTGGCGCCATTCCTGATAACAGCCAGTTCACATTCAAAGTGTTCCCCACAGATTTTTTCTCATGTCTTTCGCCGGTTTACACACAAACTGTAATTTCAACCAATGTCAGCCTCTCATTGGGAAACGTTACGATGCCGGTGGCCCGTACAGCCATTATCAGCGGTAATGTGGTTAACTGTTCCAATGCCCCGGTTACTAATGGCATTATCATGGAGCAGATATTTAACTCATTTTACAGGCATACTGTTTCAGTTTCAGGTTCGGGTACTTTCAGCTTCCCGATCCTGCTCTGCAATAACCCCGAGCCGGTAGTATTGTCAGCCCAGGATTTTTCAACCAATCAATACAGCAACCCGGTATCTTATTCAATCATTCCGGGAAACAACGCTGTAGGAACTATAGCTGCCTGTGGCAATACAGTAGATGAATTCATGTATTTTACCGTTAACAGCACTTCTTACAGCTATACTGCTCCCGTCTGTGGTTTTTATACAATGGGATGGCCGAGCATGGTACAGGCATTGGCGTCAAGATGGACACCCTATCAAACAGCCCAGGCAGATTTTACGATGCAGAATATTGCGCCAAACAGTATACAGGACCTGATCTCTTTCCGTGCAGGAGAGATAAATGATTCACTCATTACCATCAACCCCATTCCGGTTTATATAACAGAGTATGGCAACACCGGTGATTATATCAGCGGAACCTTTTCCGGAACAATGAAGAGCTTTTATACACCAGCCAATACATTTTCGGTAAGCTGTACATTCAGGATGAAAAGATGGTTTTAGATCCTGGGCCCGTATTAAAGGCAAGGGTTAAATTATTAATTTAATTTCGCACAATAATTATACATAAGCAACGATATGGTATGTAACGGGAATCTTAAAAATATTAGACTCAGATTTTTTATCTAACCCTTATTTTATGTTATACAAACTCACAAAGGACACATTATACAGAAATACACTGTTCATCATTACAGCTATCCTGTTCTTTTCCTGCCAGAAAACACTTGATTTTGAAAATTCCGGTGGCAGTATTCCTCCTCCTGATCTTACAACCAAGGTCAAATCAACCGTATCAGGTTTTGTTACTGATGAAAATGATGTTGCCGTAATGGGCGCAACCGTGCTGGTTGGTTCAAGCACCATTACCACGGATAAATATGGTTATTTTGAAGCAAAGAATGTACAGGTAATAAAAAATGCAGCTTTTGTTACAGTAAGCAAACCAGGGTATTTTAAAGGCGTTAAAACATATATGGCCAAAGAAGGCAAGTCTGCTTTTTTCAAGGATAAGCTGATACCAAAAATCATATCGGGAACTGTTAATGCTATATCTGGTGGTACGGTTACATTATCAAATGGATTAAGCATAAAATTAAATGCCGGAACAATTGTAAATGCTGCAACCAATGCACAATACAGCGGTTCTGTAAATGTTGCAGCATTTTGGATAAACCCCGAAGCGGCCGATCTGAACCAGATCATGCCCGGAGACCTGCGTGGTATAAATACAGAAGGCTCTTTAAAACTGTTGCAAACCTATGGAATGGCTGCTGTGGAGCTAACCGGTTCATCAGGAGAATTATTACAAATTGTAAATGGACAGAAAGCAACACTTACAATGCCGATCCCTTCATCACTTACCGGCTCTGCACCGGCTTCGATCCCTTTATGGTATTTTGATGAGACAAACGGTTTATGGAAGGAGGAAGGTAATGCAACAAAAACCGGTAATACTTATGTAGGCGATGTTGGTCATTTTTCTTACTGGAATTGCGATTTTCCATTTCCTGATGCTGTAACTTTTGATTGTACGGTTGTTGACGCAGCTAACAATCCCGTATCAGGTGCAAACGTTATGATATACTACGGAAGCGGGCAATATACCGGTGCCCATGGTGTAACAGATTCCAGCGGATATGTCAGCGGCGCTATACCCGCCAATTCTCAATTGATCATAAAGGTATTTACAGCAACGAATGCTTGTGCTGTGTACACACAATCGTTTACTACTACCACTTCAAACATTGCGTTGGGTAATCTTACCATTGGAGGTATAAACACTGCCAGCATTACAGGCAGCCTTACAAATTGCAACAACCAGCCGGTAACAAATGGTTATGTAATGATGTATCTGAATAGCCAGTTTTATCGTTACAACACAAACGCCGGCGGCGTTTTCAATATTAGTACTGCTATATGCGGCCCTACTAATATTGCCAATTTTATTGGAGGAGATGCAACAACTTCGCAGGAAGGATCACTCAACAACTATGCACTGGTGAGTGGCAATAACAATGTCGGCAACATTATGGCTTGTGGCCTTTCTAACCAGGAATTTGTTAACTACACTATTAACAGCACACCATTTACAATTACAGTTCCGGCTGGAACTGTAGAGCAGCAGTTTGACAGTGTATCCCTCAATTCTATTGTTATAAATTCATTTCAAACTCCTGCAGGGGCAAATTTTGGTTTTTCTAAAACAAATATTGCGCCTGGCAGTACCCAGAATTTAACTTTGTTTTCCAGCCAGCAAACAGGTAACACAACCATACCGGCTCCCATATCTGTTAACATTACAGAATATGGCAACATCGGTCAATTTATCAGTGGCAGTTTTAGCGGCAATGTTACCAGTACTTCGCCTCCCAATAGTACTTATGCAATTACCTGTAATTTCAGGGTAAGACGAAATTTTTAGACGATTAATGAATTTTAGTAAAAAGCTTGCTGCGAAAAACAGGAAGCTTTTTTTATTCCTTTTACTACGCCTCGTTTCTATAAACATGCGTTAAGAATGGCCAAAAAATATAATTTCATTTAGTTGTAACTAATATCAAATATATCTACCTTGTAAGTACATCATTTAAACCAAACCTCACTACATGGTAAAAATCTACTCCCCTAAAATCTTATTCGCTTTTTTTATTTCCTTCTTGTTTGCAACTTCCTTATTTATAAGTTGCGAAAAGGCAGACGATGGAAAGCAAATAATTGGTACATACCCTGATCTGACCACCCAGGTAAGATCATCTGTTAGTGGTTTCATTACCGATGAAAACGACCAGGCTGTTAGTCTTGCCAATGTACAGGTAGGCGCTGTCTCTATAACTACTGATAAGTATGGTTATTTTGAAGCAACGAATGTAGATGTTGTAAAAAATGCAGCTGTTGTTACTGTCAGTAAGACCGGTTATTTCAAAGGCATCAAAACCTATATTGCTGAAGATGGTAAGTCTGCATTTTTCAGGATAAAACTGGTACGAAAGACAAATGCAGGAACAATTAACGGAACTGCCGGAGGTGTTGTAACCTTATCAAATGGCTTAAGTATTACTTTGCCTGCCAACGCCGTTGTGAATGCAACTACCAATGTTGCATATACAGGCACTGTAAATATTGTGGCGCACTGGCTTAACCCAACAGCAACCGATCTGCCCAATACCATGCCTGGTGATCTGCGTGGAATAAATACAAATGGCAATTTACAATTGCTTACCACTTATGGTATGGCAGCAATAGAATTAACCGGAAGTGGCGGAGAGTTATTACAGATCGCAACCGGTAAGAAAGCTACGCTAAGTTTACCTATTCCTTCTTCACTCTCATCTTCTGCACCGGCAAACATACCGCTCTGGTATTTTGACGAAGCCAAAGGTTTATGGAAGGAGGAAGGTGCTGCAACAAAAACAGGTAATAATTATGTGGGTGATGTAAGTCATTTTTCATTCTGGAATGTGGATCTGTCTGAAAATTTTATAGAACTGAGTGCAACACTGGTTACGGATCGTAATAATCAACCGCTTCAAAATGCCAGGGTAAAAGTTTCTGTTGTCGGTAATCCTGCCAATTGCCGCTATGGATACACTAATTCATCCGGGTATGTAAGCGGGGCGGTTCCGGCAAATTCACAATTATTATTTGAAGTATTTAAAAATAGCAATTGCTCTACCTCAAACGTAGTGGTGTATTCAAGAAATGTAACCACTACCAATGTAAATATATCTTTAGGAACCATTATTGTCCCGTTTTCAAATAGTAACAATTTAGCTTTGATCACCGGCACCGTCGTTAATTGCACAAATGCACCAGTAACCAATGGGTACGTTATGGTGTTGAGTGGAAACAGTTATACCCGTTTGAACCTTACTAATACCGGTACCTATTCAGGAATAATATCACTTTGCAGCAATACAGCTACCCCTGTTACATTTATTGCAGAAGACCTGGCGACCAATATGACAAGCGGCCCGGTTATTTTTAATATTGTTCCAGGAAACAATACTGTGCCTGGCATACAGGTATGCAGTGCAGGGGCCCAGGAATATATACACCTGATAAAAAATGGTGTTACGCAGAATTATAACTATTTGACTGTAAGTAACTACACAACTACATCCTACGGTACCTTTTTTTACGCGGATCCAACCATGACGATCCCCGGGGGCCATATTCAATTCACACAAGCGGGTATCGGGCTCGGCAGTGTTCAAACCCTGATAAGTTCCTCCATAGGTTCAGTCAACCTGGTCATGAATAATCCACCGGTCAATGTAACCATAACCGAATTTGGTGCGATCGGTCAATATATTGCGGGAAACTATTCAGGCAGTTTTACTCAACCACCGTCGAATACTCAATATGCCATAACCTGCAATTTCAGGTTCAAAAGGTATTACTAAGTATAAAGTTGAATTTTGAATTTTGAATTTTGAAGAAAGCTTTCTGCAAAACAGGAAGCTTTTTTATTCCTTTAAACTACGCCACGTTTTTCGTAAATTTGCGGCTCTCAATTATAATCCTTACCCAAATAGTTTTAAATGAAAAAAAATATCCTTCTGTTAATACCATGTTTGATCGTTATCTTTTTTAATTCCTGTACGAAAAGTGATACTCAATCACCTCCTCCTATGGTATTATCAACAGATGAGTTTATTAAATACTCAGTCAACGGCACGAATTACAGTTTTATCAAGCCAACAGACACATTGTTTTCTGCCAATCAACTTAATAATCCACAACCGCCCCCTACAACATTGATGTTTGCAAACAGAATTCCGGCTTCAGCAAGTGATTATGTCAATATTCAATTTGAAAGAAGTGGAGTAACATTGGGGAGTACACCATTACTTTCATTCTTCGCAGTACAGCAAATAGGATTTTACCCTTTTACTGTAAGTTCTGCCAACCCTATACGGATCACTATTACTGAATATGGTAATATTGAAGAATATATTTCAGGCAATTTTTCCGGCGTGATCGTTGCGCCCCCTCCTGGCAACAATCAGTATAATGTAACCTGTACTTTTAGGGTTAAGAGAAAAGTTTAAAGGGAATAAAGTAATGTCAGCGCTGATTGAATTGTATGATCAGTTTTTAGCCATAGGTCTTACCTTTGCAGCCTCAAATACTGAATATTTATGGCGGAAAAGATAACCATGGCCTCCAACGGCAAGCTAAACGTACCCAATAACCCAACAATCCCATTTATAGAAGGCGATGGCATTGGCCCCGAAATATGGGCTGTAGCTCAAAAAGTATTTGATACCGCTGTGGCAAAAGCCTACAACGGCGAAAGGAAAATTGAATGGAAGGAAATGCTTGCGGGGGAAAAAGCCTTTAAGCAAACGGGAGAATGGCTGCCGGCTGCAACCTTACAAACTGCCAAAGACTATATCGTTTCAATAAAAGGGCCGCTCACTACGCCTATTGGCGGCGGTATCCGTTCTTTGAATGTAGCCATGCGGCAAGACCTTGACCTTTTTGCCTGTGTAAGGCCGGTTAAATGGTTCAAAGGAGTTCCTTCGCCGGTGCTGCACCCGGAGAATGTGGACATGATCATATTCAGAGAAAACACCGAAGATATTTATGCAGGTATTGAGTGGAAGGCAGGCTCGGCTCAAGCGCAAAAATTTGAAAAATTCTTACTCGAAGAAATGGGCGTAACCAGTGTACGTTTTCCCGGCGACAGCAGCTATGGGGTAAAGCCCGTTTCTAATCAAGGCAGCAAGCGACTGGTGAGAGCTGCTATTAAACATGCTTTGGATAATGATCTTCCTTCGGTAACATTGGTACATAAAGGAAACATTATGAAATTTACCGAAGGTGGTTTTAAAACCTGGGGCTATGAAGTGGCCCGGCAGGAATTTGGCGATAAAACCTTCACCTGGGACGAATGGGACCAGTTGAAAAAAGAACATGGAGAAGCACATGCCAACGAAGTGCAGCGCAAAGCCCTGCACGAAGGCAAACTGCTGGTGAAAGATATGATCGCTGATAATTTTTTACAGCAGATACTGATCGCACCCAAAGACTTTTCGGTGGTTGCTACCCTCAACCTGAACGGCGATTATATTTCGGATGCACTGGCCGCAGAAGTTGGCGGCATCGGTATTGCACCGGGTGGAAATATCAATTACAATACAGGCTATGCAGTTTTTGAAGCCACACATGGTACGGCCCCCAAATTTGCAGGCACCAATAGTATGAACCCTTCGTCAGTTATTTTAAGCGGTTGTATGATGCTTGAATATATGGGCTGGAAAGAAGCTGCAGACCTCATCGAATCTGCATTACAGGCTACCATCATGCGCAAGCAGGTAACCATTGATTTTTATAACCTGATGACCGGTGCCACACTTTTAAAAACAACAGAATTCGGAGATTCGATCATTGAAAACATGGGGTCGGTAATTACAGATTTTCAATTAAAGAAATCAACAGGATTATAGTTTAATATTTTTGACCCGGGAAACAGTTACAGTTATCGCAGGCAGGATTGGTCCGGTTTTTTGGAAAGATCATTGTTAATGTATTCTTCCCTCACCGTTCCTGTATGGCTTAAGTATGGATGAAGCATAGATAGAGTATGGCTCAAGTATGGATGAAGCATAGTTCAAGTATAGGTAAAGCATAGAGAGAGTATGGAACTGCATGAGAAGAGATTGCCCGCAGGTGTTCAAAATGACAGATAAATTAATACTTTCGCAAAAACAAAATAAACCATGGCAAAAATTAAAGTCGACAATCCTGTAGTAGAACTGGATGGAGATGAAATGACCCGTATCATCTGGAAATTCATTAAAGACAAACTGATACTTCCCTACCTGGAAGTTCCTATTCAATATTATGACCTGGGCATGGAATACCGTGACGAGACCAACGACCAGGTTACCATTGATGCAGCTAATGCCATCAAGGCCTGCGGTGTGGGCATTAAGTGTGCTACCATCACACCTGATGAAGACCGTGTGAAGGAATTCAAACTGAAACAAATGTGGAAATCGCCGAACGGAACTATCCGTAACATTTTGGATGGCACTGTTTTTCGTGAGCCGATCGTTATGCAAAATGTACCACGTTTGGTTACAAACTGGACAGCACCGATCATTGTTGGCCGTCATGCTTTTGGCGACCAGTACCGTGCAACGGATACCCTGATAAAAGGCAAAGGAAAATTAACCATGACCTTTACACCCGAAGGCGGTGGCGAAGCACAAAGCTTTGAAGTGTACAATTACAAAGGTGATGGAGTTGCTATGTGCATGTACAATACAGATGAAAGTATTTATGGTTTTGCAAGAAGCTGTTTTAATATGGCATTGAGTAAAAAATGGCCTTTATACCTTTCTACAAAAAACACCATCCTTAAAAAATACGATGGCCGTTTTAAAGATATTTTTGAAGAGGTATATCAAAATGAATTTAAAGCAAACTTTGATGCAGCAGGCATTACATACGAACACCGCCTGATCGACGACATGGTTGCCAGTGCGTTGAAATGGAACGGCAATTTTGTTTGGGCCTGTAAGAATTATGATGGCGATGTACAAAGCGATACCGTTGCACAGGGATTTGGTTCTTTGGGTTTGATGACATCTGTATTAATTACTCCTGATGGCAAAACCATGGAAGCTGAAGCAGCACATGGAACGGTAACCCGTCACTACAGGGAATACCAGAAAGGAAAACCAACATCTACCAACCCGATCGCTTCTATTTTTGCATGGACAAGAGGCCTTGCCTTCCGCGGTAAATTAGACAGCAACCAGCCGCTGATAGATTTTTGTAACGCTTTAGAAGCAGTTTGTATCGGGACCGTTGAAAGTGGAAAAATGACAAAGGACCTTGCGGTTTGCATTCACGGTAATAAAGTAAATCATGGTGAGCATTATTTATACACCGAAGAATTTTTAGATGCTATTGATGAGAACCTGAAAAAGAAAATGGGATTGTAGTGTCCTGTCATGCTGAGGAACGAAGCATCTCATTCCTACGAAGCAATCTCTTTTAATATTATTGGGCAACAAATTTTGTTGCCCTTTTTTATACCTTGCATTTTATATGACTCAACCTCCATCAAACGACCCGCTACATGGCAAAACACTTCAGATGATCGTAACTCATTTGGTAGAGATGTATGGCTGGGAAGAACTGGGCAAACTCATTCCCATCAATTGTTTTAAAAGCAATCCAAGTATAAACTCAAGCCTTAAATTTCTACGCAAAACGCCTTGGGCAAGAAAGAAAGTAGAGGAGTTATATATAAACGGATAGCCTCAAATAATTGCCATAATATTATAATACTTGCAGATTTAGTTTTAACTTGTAAAACCATCACACCCTAAACTGTACTGCATGAGAATACTTTTACTACTTACATTTTTCTGGTTTTTACTTTCATCCGCAAAAGCGCAGATCGTAAACATCCCCGATGCAAATTTTAAAAATGCGCTGTTAAACCATATTCCGGTCATCAATACCAATAATGATGGAGAAATACAGGTGAGTGAGGCGACTGCTTTTACAGGAGCCATGAATGTTTCAAATAAGAACATTACTAACATGACAGGTGTGGAAGCATTTGCAAACATGGTCACTCTTAATTGCCAGACGAACCAAATTACGGTTTTGCCAACTGTAGGTTTAACATCGCTACAAAATCTTTGGTGTTCGTATAACAAGCTTACATCTTTATCTGTTATTAATTTGCTTTCATTAAAAACACTGTATTGCGGGCCAAATTTACTCACATCAGTAACACTTGTTAATTTACCTTCTCTAAAAGAATTCAGATGTCCATACAATAACTTTACTTCGTTGTCACTAAGTAACCTGCCTTCACTTAATATTTTTGACTGTTACAATAATCAGCTCACAGCACTTTCATTAACAAATGTCAATGCGTTGGTATTATTATCATGCTCTAACAATTTACTCACCACTTTACCACTAACAAATGTTCCGCTGCTTAAATTTTTGACTTGTTCATTTAACCAGTTTACCAATTTGCCTCTCACCAATTTAAATGCACTTACCTGGTTGGATTGCAGTAATAATCAACTCAGTGCAATCAATTTATCAAACCCGGGAATTTTGGGAGACCTGAGATGTTCCAACAACCGGTTGACAGCCTTACCTGCCGGCTTAAACTCTTTGAGCTTTCTTGACTGTTCCCGTAACCAAATAACTTCTCTATCATTAAATTCTTATCCCAATCTTAGCTATGTGAATTTTGAATCTAATCTCTGCACTTCATTTTCTGTTAGTAATAAACCCCAGTTAACCGATATCCGTTGCACAAGCAATTTACTTACCAGTCTGGTAATAAGTAATTTACCGGCATTGAAATATTTACGTTGCGATTCTAACCAGCTAACAACATTGTCCGTAACCAGTTTTCCACTACTGCACGACCTGGTTTGCAGTGATAACTTACTTACAACTTTAATTGTCAATAACCTGCCTTCACTTTGGGAATTATATTGTTCACGCAATAAAATCGGCTCCCTGGCAATAAACAATTTCCCTGCTTTAGAAAGATTTGCCTGCGATAATAACCAGCTTACTTCTTTAACCATATCAAATACACCTGCACTGCAATCATTAGGATGCTCATCTAACCTGTTAACCTCTCTATCGCTACCATATCTGCCGGCATTAAGCAATATATATTGCCCAAATAATAAACTTTCGGCATTATCTCTAAACAATTTTCCGGCTTTGGCATATTTAACCTGTTATGATAATCTGCTCACTTCAATGTCCTTAACCAACCTGCCAGTACTTGGTAACTTACAATGCCAGCAAAACAGTTTTGCTTCCATGAATATCAGTAATCTGCCAAAGTTGTATGCAATTTGGATCGGAGGCAATACATTATCATCATTAACATTGTCAAATTTGCCCATGTTAGAATTTTTCAATTGCGATAGTACAAAGTTGAAGGCCCTGGACCTGAGCCAGTTTCCTGTACGAAAACTTGTATGCAGGGGTAATGACTCACTTAGCTATGTTAATATCAAAAACGGAGCAATATCAGGAGGTTCTTACAGCGTTATTTTACCTTCAGGTTTACAGTATATATGTGTTGATGATACAGAGATGGTATACATTAAAAACCAGGCAAATTTACAATTGCCGGGAAGAAATGTAACGGTTTCATCTTTTTGCAACTTTACTCCAACCGGCAATTATAATACGATCATTGGTACGGTACGTTTTGATGAAACTGCTAATGGATGCAATAATCTTGACAGTGGTATGAATAACGTACGTATCAATATTACCGATGGCACCCAATCCGGTTCCACTTTTACCAATGCTGCCGGCCAATATAAGTTTTTTGTACAGTTAAGTCCCGATACAATTACCACAACGATTTCAAATACGCTATTCACCATCACTCCGGTATCACAAATTTTAAATTTTATTGGTTATGGGAATACACAGGTTGCCGATTTTTGCGTTACAGCAAATGGTATTCATTCTGACCTGGAAATTATCTTATTGCCGGTAACCATAGCCAGGCCAGGTTTTTCTGCACAGTACAAGCTGGTTTACAGTAACAAAGGCAACCAGGTTTTATCAGGAACTGTAACGTTGAATTTTGATGCGATCAAATTAAATTTCTTATCTGCTGCACCAAATGTAAATAGTCAAACTGCAGGAAACTTAAGTTGGAATTATAGTGGATTGTCGCCTTATGAAACAAGAACCATAGATCTTCTGTTTAACGTAAATGCACCGCCAATTGTAAATATTGGTGATGCACTTATATTTGTTGCAATTGTTAATCCAATAACCGGGGATGAAACACCTGGTGATAATACTTTCAGTTTTAGACAGATCGTAAGAGGCGCTTTTGACCCGAATGATAAAGATGTTACTGAAGGATCAACAATACATATTTCTGAAATTGGGGATTACCTGCATTATATTGTGCGGTTTCAAAATACAGGCAATGCTGCAGCCACCAGTGTTATTGTTAAAGATTCGCTTGCAGATAATTTAGATTGGAATTCACTCGTACCTGTTGCTGCCAGCCATCCTTACAGAACTGTTATTAATAAAGGGAATAAAGTTGAGTTTATTTTCGAAGGCATAAATTTACCCGGAAAAAATACCAATGAACCTGCCAGTCATGGGTTTGTATCTTTCAAAATAAAACCAAAGCCCAATGTAACTATTGGTGAAACAATGTATAATAAGGCTGATATCTATTTTGATTTTAATTTACCCATTATAACCAATACGGTATCTACCACAATTATTAATCCCAAAAAATCTGATAACCTTATAGACTTATCTGTGTATTCAAATCCGGTGAAGGATGAAATTCGCTTTACGGTGAAGCCTGGAACAAAAATAAGGGCGATCAATTTATACAACACAGTTGGAGAAAAATTATATTCGGAAATGGTTACTAACCCCGGAACCGACAGAAAAGTAAATGTTACTAATTTACCTACAGGCATTATATTTCTGCAGGTAATTACAAATGGAGGTACGGCAGTTCAAAAAGTTACCAGGTTAAAATAAAAACCCGGTTTATTTTCCAACAAGAGCCAGGTTTGATTTGAAGGATTTTATTTATCTTGTTTTGAAATGTACCATTATGAGTTCGAAAACTATTATTAACCTGTTCTCTCTATTGATCATCGTTTTTAACTCTTGTAAAAAAGCCAATCCAAACTTTCCTGAAATATATGTACCCGCTTATTTAAAAGCAATGGTTCCTTATACTGATGGCCAATCTGTAAGTTTCAGTAATGGAACGGGCCAGGTGGTGAATGCAACTGTGTCCATAACATCAACCTTTGTTTATACCCCGGTATGTAGTAGCTGTGGTTCTCCATACAATGGTGAAAATATAAGCTATACATTAAATGCAGGATCCAACAAATTCATGGAATTTACTGTAAAGCCTTATTCTTATATCCAATTTACTATTTATTCACCCCATAACAATTATCAGCCTGCGGGTGCATTCAATTTTTCAGTAGAGTCCGGCGTTTCACAGGGTTCTTGTTTTGCCCAGGGGCAAACTTGTCTTTCTTCTATAATATTGAATGGCAAAACATTTACCAATGTACTTGAGATCGCAAAGCAGGCGCCGGCAGGCTCCCCATACATTGTCAAAGTGTACCATACTGTCAGCCAGGGAATAGTAGGTTTTGCATATGGAAACGGAACAACGTTTGCCTTAAACTAGCTGCCAAATAATCTTGCCAAAATGAGCCAGATCTCGATTTGAATGATTTTTATTTACCTTGCTTGATAATAGTACCATTATGAATTCAAAAGCTATTATTAGCCTGTTATCGTTAGTGATCCTCAGTTTTAGTGCTTGTAAAGAAAAATCGGTGAGGACCAAAGTATATGTACCGGCATATTTAAAAGCAATGGCTCCTTATACCAATGGTCAATCCGTAAATTTCAGTAATGGATCCGGGCAGGTAGTGAATGCTACTGTCTCTATAACATCTGCATTTTCCTCCACCCCAATATGTAGTGGTTGCCCGGATGTACCCAATCCTGAACAATTAACTTATTCATTAAATGCAGGCTCCAATAAATTCATTGTGCTTGAAATGAGCCCTGAAGCTTATATTACTTTATCTGTTTATTCACCACTTGATAATTTCCAATCGAAAGGTGGATTCAATTTTTCTGGTAGTGGTACAGTTTGAAATTTAGTGCTTGACCGTAAAAGCAAAGGATTTATTACCTTTGCATTATGGCAAAAGTAAAACATCCAGCGGACACAAATCAAAAAGCAAAATCTATAGTTGATCTGGCTACTGGCGGGTCAATAGAAACAGTAAAAGAGGTTGATGCCTTAAAAGCTGCGGCTGCGGCATTAGGGCGTAAAGGGGGGTTAGTCGGAGGTAAAGCCAGGGCAAAGGCATTAACTCCAAAAAGGCGTTCAGAAATCGCTAAAAAAGCTGCTGCTGCAAGATGGGGTACTAAATAGACATTATTAAAATAATTGCCCGTCTGTTGGGAGTCCAAAACGCCTGCAATAAACTTCATCAAATTTAGTCATATCATTAATTCCATCTTCATTCCCAACTTTAATAACATCCTTTATAAATCCCATTAGTTTTTCAATATCTTCATCTCTTTTGAAGTATTGAAAATGTTTATTACTTCTGATTGTTTGACCAGTAATGTATGGATTTCGATCTTGTAACTCCTTTATCAAATTCTTTATTTTAAAGCGTCTATATACATATCTCAAAGTATAGATTGCGAAAATAGAAGGGTTATAATGTGGATGTTTTTCATCCTTTTTATATCCAGTTAATTTTCTGAAAACATCGTAGAAGGCAGTTATAAATATTGGGCCACCATATGCACCTGCTGCCTTTGAAAGCATTTTATTTAATTCCTTAATAGAGGCAATCGAAAAATATTCTCCGCCAATAGCCTGGTGTATTTCACCTTCCTTTTTTCTGTCCCTCTTTTTTGCTTCTTTTGGAGTCAGTAAGTTAGTACCGAATAATATACTGTCCTTTGTAGCTTCTTTGGTTTCTTTAATCCGTTTGAGCTCATTTAGCTCTTCTTCGGTTAGTTGTTTTTTACCTTTCATAAATTTGTTAATTATAGATTTCTAATTTAAGTTTTTTTGCGATTTCTTCAATGGATTTATTACTATTCCAAGGAATAGAAAGTGGGTAAACACTCTTAGTAATTTCGGGCATAAATCGGCGAGCTCTTGCCCATGCCATCCGATCAGTTTTGGCATTTGCTTGTGCATAGTAGCTATGAATAATACTTGGATGAACATTATTATCTCTTGCTATTTCTTCTATATACCGTCTATCATAAATAAACATTTTAATATCCTCCATTTTATCTTCTGAGAATAAATACTTTTGAGCAAATTCATCAGCTTCAATTTCTTTTTCGTTTAGAGTTAAAACTTCTTCGGTTGCATCTGATACGTGAAAAGAATATTCATCATTCAATATCTCATTCCAGTCAAATAAAGTATGATACAATTCGTGAATTAGGCAGTGCCAGAGAGTAGGATAAAATCCTCTATAATCAGTTAAAGCTATACATGGCTTATTGTCAACTGCAAAAGTAGCCCCTCGAATATGTAAATTAGAAAATCTTGGGACGAAAACAACTGTTACCCCTAATCTATAAAGCTCCTTTATTACATTAATAAACCCAAATTCTTCGTTTCTACTATACCAGCGAATTTGTGGGAAAAAATTAATTAGATTTTGCCTATTGTATTGATAAGGATTATCAAGCCTTGTAGCTATAGATTTTGCGGATGTGAGCCAAAAATCTGTGGTAAGACAATTGTTTGAAGAATTTTCAGTAGTAGTACCTGAACCAGTTTTATGAATATCACGTAAGGCAAGTGCTCCTGCGCTAAAGGCTGTATCAAAAGCTCTTTTTTTGTATTCGAAAATAGAACTGAAGCCAAAAAAAGTCACAATTTTATTTTCTATCTCTTTACAATCATTAATGTTTTCAATAAATCCTGCCTTTCGCATTGCAGCCAAATCAAACTTGCTTTTTATGAACTTCTTATTATTTGAAGGTGTATTTTCAAATTCAAAATTCTTTTCTGCCATTGCAGAATGCATCTCCATAAGTTTATCAACAGACATATTTAAGAAAGTAGCCACCTTCCTAACGTTTTTGAGATCGGTTCGCTTTTGAGTTCCGTCCAAAATACCATTAAGGGTTCGCCTTGCAATTTTCATTATTTTTTGCGCTGCTGTCTGCGACATCTTTAAGCTATGTATTCTTCTTTCAAATATTTCCCGGAGCGTTTCCGATTTGAACACTGAATTAAGCAGGATGTCTATATCGTTAATTTTTTCGTCCATTTAGTGTTGAGGTAAAAATGTTTAGTTCATTTACTCAAAAATACATTGAAATTCAATACTTTTGGTAAAGTGGGGGCAAAAAAACAAAATATTTATTTAAACTGGACAAAATGCTTGACCGTTTAAGAAAAAGTATATATCTTAGCATCATGAATAATCTACCGATAGATAAAAAAGTACAAATAATCTCTTTATTAATTGAAGGTGTTAGCCTGCGGGCAGCTTCCAGAATTAGCGATGTATCAAGAACTACAATCTTGAAATTGCTCGTTGATTTAGGGAAGGCATGCCAGGAGTTTCACAACAATACAGTCGTTAGTTTGAGATCTGAAAGAATACAGTGCGATGAGATATGGTCTTTTGTTGGGTGCAAAGAAAAAGCGAAAGAAAAAGGGGCTAACGGTGACGGAGATGTATGGACTTGGACTGCTTTAGATGCAGATAGTAAAATGATTGTTTCATGGTTGGTTGGAGATCGAGATGTAGATACTGCAACTGTTTTTATGCAAGATGTAAGATATAGGATTACAAACCGCATTCAATTAACAACAGATGGTCACAGGCCTTATTTACAAGCGGTTACAAAAGCGTTTGATTATGATGTAGATTATGCTATGTTAATCAAGATGTATGGAGGTAGTGACGGAAATACACAGACAGAAAGAAAGTATAGTCCTGCTGAATGTACTGGTGCTAAAAAGACAAGGGTTATGGGTGATCCACGCCCCAAGTTTATTTCTACTTCTTATGTTGAAAGATGTAATTTAACTATGCGGATGCACATGAGAAGATTTACCAGGTTAACAAATGCCTTCAGTAAAAAAGTCGAAAATCATTGTTATGCTGTTGCCTTACATTTTGTGTATTATAATTTTGCAAAAATCCATCAATCTTTAAGCGTTACACCAGCAATGCAAGCAGGTTTAATGAAAAAGCCTATGACTATTGAAGATATTGCAAACCTTGTGCAAATAGAAGCACCAAAAACAAGAGGAATATATAAAAAGAGAATAAAGGGTATTTAAACCTACCTTACGTGTAAAAAGACTATGAACAGAAATGGCCCAGTTATCATTATAGAGGATGATGAGGACGATCAGGAATTATTAAGGATTGCTTTCAAGCAATTGGAATATGTGAATGAGCTGCACTTTTTTTCTGAAGGACAAAAAGCCCTGGACTATTTACATACTTCGGGAGTAATCCCCTTTGTCATTCTTTCCGATATTAATTTGCCTAAACTGGATGGATTTGCATTAAGAGACAAAGTCAAAATGGATGAAAAACTGCAATTAAGATGTATACCATATTTGTTTTTTTCAACTTCAGTAGGTCAAGAGGCGGTAATTCAGGCTTACAGCTTGTCTATCCAGGGGTTTTTCGTAAAACAGGACTCGATTGGAGAATTGGTAAAAACTATCAGGGTTATTGTTGAATATTGGAGAAGATGCGCTGCTCCAAATAACTTTATGCCTGCCCCGTAATGCCTGTTATCTAAATTTCAAACTGTACCACTACCATTTTTCTGTAGACGCTGCTCTTATTCATGGTTCTTGTTTTGCTCAAGGGCAAACTTGTTTATCATCTATAACGCTCAATGGCAAAACATTTACTGATGTAGTTGAAATCACAGCATCATTTTCAGGCTCCTCATCTCCTGTTAAAGCATATCATACGGTTAGCCAGGGAATAGTAGGTTTTAAGTACACAAACGGAACAACATATGCATTAGATTAGGTCTGTAATGATCACAATTCTCATAATACCTTGCAAACAACTTTACCAAAATGAGTATCTTGTAGTATGGAAATACAAAAAGATATCCGCCTGGCGGTTTTAATAGATGCCGATAATGTGCCTTACAGCAATGTAAAAGGTGTGATGGAGGAGATCACCAAATACGGCACTCCTACTTTTAAAAGAATTTATGGGGATTGGACAAAACCAACCGTGACCGGCTGGAAGAATGTGTTGCTCGAAAATGCCATCACACCAATACAACAATACAGTTATACCAGTGGTAAGAACAGCAGCGACAGCGCTTTGATCATTGATGCTATGGATATTCTATATTCAGGCAAGGTTGATGGTTTTTGTATTGTAAGTAGCGACAGCGATTTTACAAGGCTTGCGACAAGATTGCGTGAAGCAGGTATGAAAGTATTTGGCATTGGACAAAAGAAAACGCCCAATCCTTTTATTGTTGCCTGCGATAAATTCATTTACATGGAGATCATCCCGGTATTTGGTGCAGAGGCTGAAGAACCAAGTACTGCTAAAACAAAATCCAGCAACCCAAAACCAAAAGCATTCGTAGATAAGCTGAATAAAGAAACTCTAAAATTAATTGCTTCTACCATCAACGACCTGGCCGATGAGAATGGCTGGGCATTTTTGGGCGATGTTGGAAATTTGATCTTAAAAAAGCAACCCAATTTTGATCCGAGAAATTATGGTTTTCAAAAATTAACTCCGTTGATCAAATCTTTATCTCAATTTGAAATTGACAAAAGGGAGACGGATAAGGCAGGGATAAAGCTGGTGTATATCAGGAATAAAGAATCGTAGATAAAAGCCCGGCAGTTTTGTGAGCATTTTTTTAAGAGGTATTTTTTTGATCACATTTTTTGCTCATATAATTTTCCCAGTTTTTGTGATAAATTTTTTCAGGAGAAAAAAAATAATCACAAAATTTTCCGTCCAGGCATAAATAACTTAACCTGGAGCATTTTTTATTTCTCCCGGCTCCCGCTATACAGCTCATACTCAAACAACCGGCAATCGATCTTACTGGTATAAAACTCGATCCGGCGGCTGGGTTTTAAACCGATCTTTTTGCCAAGTTCTAAATTTCCGGTAAAAATATATCCAAAGTATCCCTTGCATTTCTTCTTTAAAAAATCGCCCATGCGCTTGTAGGTAATTTCAAGTTCGGCTTCAACACCCAGGCGGTCTCCATACTCAGGATTAAAATAAATCACTCCGTTTTCACCTTCAGGCACATTGGTTTCTTCAAAATCGCAAACTGCAAATTCAATGAATTCTTCCACACCTGCAATACCTGCATTTACTTTTGAAATATTTACGGCATCTTCACTGATATCAGTAGCAATGATTTTCAACCCCGGAACATCAATAACCTGCTGTTCCAGTTTTCTAAACTCAACATTGTATTTATCTTCTGTGTAACCAACCAGGTGCATAAAGGCATAATTAAAACGAAGTAATCCCGGTTTGCGGTTGGTTGCCAATAATGCCGCTTCAATAGCAACCGTTCCGGATCCACACATTGGGTTTACAAATACGGATTGGCGATCCCATTTAGTTGCCAGCAAAGTAGCTGCAGCCAACGATTCCAGCATGGGCGCCTTGCCGGGGATCTTTCTATAGCCATGTTTGGATAAGGTTTCGCCGGATGTATCAATAAAAATTTCGGCTACAGATTCTTTCCAGTATAAATGGATAACGGTCTTATCAAGTTCGGGGCCTGAGTTTGGACGTTCACCGGTCTTATTACGAAACCGGTCAACAATAGCATCTTTTACTTTTACATTAGCAAATAAAGAATTGTTGATGGTATCATTGCTTACATTGCTGCTGATGGAAAAATAACCGTCCACTGTCAAAACATCTTCCCAGGGAAAATCAAGAAGCACTTTGTACAGGTCATCGGCATTGTAAGCTGTAAATTCTTTTAAAGAAAATAAGACCTGGCTGGCACAGCGTAAATTCAGGTTTAGTTTGATACAATCCTGCAAATTCCCTTGTAGTTCAACACCGGTCTTAAAAACCCGTTCGGGTTTAAAACCCAGGGCAGCAACTTCCAGTTGAAGCCAGGGAGACAAACGGTTGCTGCAGGTGATAATGATGCGGCTGTTGGTTTCAAAAATTTGCATGCTGCAAACTTATAACTTATAACTTATAACTTATAACTTTGCCCACATGCTAACAATCAGTAACCGTGGCCAGCAAATGCCGGCATCCCCCATTCGTAAATTGGTTCCTTATGCAGAAGCTGCAAAAAAGAAGGGTACCAAAGTGTATCATTTAAATATTGGCCAGCCTGATATTGAAACTCCACCGCAGTGCCTGGATGCTGTCCGTCATTCAGACTTCAAGGTTTTGGAATACAGTCACAGCGCTGGTAATGAGAGCTACCGCAAAAAATTAGTGCAGTATTATAAAACGGTTGGGATTGATGTAACGCATGAGCAGATCATCATTACAACCGGCGGCAGCGAAGCCATCATTTTTGGCTTTATGGCCTGCATGGATGCCGGTGATGAAGTGATCATTCCTGAACCTTTTTACGCCAATTACAATGGCTTTGCCGTGGAAGCCGGTGTTATCGTAAAACCGATCATGTCGAGCATAGAAACCGGTTTTGCATTGCCGCCCATTGAGGAGTTTGAAAAAGCCATCACTGCAAAAACAAAAGCGATCGTTATCTGCAACCCCAATAACCCCACAGGTTATTTGTACAGCGCAGCCGAAATGGAGATCTTAAAACAACTCATTACCAAACACAATCTCTATTTATTTGCTGATGAAGCTTACCGTGAATTTTGTTATGAAGGCACACATACCAGCGCCATGCATTTAAGGGGTGTGGATGACCATGTTGTTTTGATGGATACCATCAGCAAGCGCTATAGTGCCTGTGGTGGACGCATTGGTGCCTTTGTTACAAAGAATAAAGCATTGTTGGATGCAACTATGAAACTTGCGCAGGCAAGATTAAGCCCGCCTTCCTTTGCACAAATTTTAGGCGAAGCAGCGGTTGATCTGCCTGCAGATTATTTCAACGGTACCAGGGCTGAATATAAATTACGTCGTGATACCATCGTAAAAAGATTGAATGCAATTCCGGGTGTTTTTTGCCCCAATCCCGGTGGTGCATTTTATGCTATGGCTAAATTACCCATTGATGATTCAGATAAATTCTGTCAATGGCTGCTGGAATCTTTTAATTACAATAACCAAACCGTAATGCTGGCGCCGGCAACCGGTTTTTACAGCACCCCCGGCCTGGGTAAACAGGAAGTACGTTTGGCTTATGTGATCAATGTAAATGCCATCAATGCGGCGATGGATTGTCTTGAGAAGGCATTGGAAGTATATCCCGGAAGAGTTTGATCCTAATTATGAATGAAGAAAAAGACAAATCACCCCATATTTTAAATGCATCTTCCAATTTACTGGGGCTTTGCTTTGTTGTACTCACCTCGCTCAAGTTATTGAACATTGCCGGCAAAACACTTATTGATGAATTAACCACACTGGCCATTATTTTTTTTATGGCAAGTTGTATTCTTTCATTTTTATCCATCAGGGGATCTATCAAAAAAAGCGGCAGACTGGAAAATGTTGCAGATATATTTTTCCTGGCAGGATTATCGCTGTTGTTTGTTACAACTTTACTTTTTTCATTCAACATAATTACCTGAAGAGCCTTAATGCTTTTTTTTCTTCGGCTTTGTAGCAACAATTTTTGGTGTAGCAACCATTACAATAGTTATTGCCTGGGATTGATCTACCAGGCTAATTTTCCTGTCTTTATAACCTTTAAATTGTATGTACAGTGAATCATCTGGTGGAGCAAAAATAACCGCGTTACCACTTTCGCTGGTAGTTGCAGTTGTACCGGTTGATTTAATTGTTATTGAAACGCCGCTTATTGGTTCCCCGGCTTTTGAATCTAAAACCATAACAGCATAGTACTTTTGTGCATGCAGTAAAAAACTACCCAGTACCAGTCCGATCAACATTATAAGTTTTCTCATGTAAAATTTTAATTTCTAAAGGTTGGGCAAGTTATTGAAAATATCTTTCTTTTTTATTTTTACTTAGCTGCCTTTGCAATTTCTACAGTCCATTCACTGCCGCTGTAAATTTTATGGGTTGAAGAAAAATTACCCATGTTCAAAGCAAATGACAATTGTAATAAGCTATTCAAATAAGCAAGCGGTTTACCCTTTGTTACTCCGCCAAAAGTTTCCATGTATGGCAAAGTAGCCTGGTACTTTTTTATTTTATCCTGGTAAATAATTACATCCATTTTTTCTCCAACTTTTATATTCAGCTGATTAAAAAGCGAAGCTGGAATATTTGTCCAGATATTACCATACTGCACATCCAGTATAGCAATTGTTCCTTTTATTTTTTTCCCTTCCAGCACTGCCATTTGATATGGAATTTTTACCACTTCATTTGGTAATGGTTTTCCAACCTGCTCAAATGTTATAGTTCCTGATGCCAACCTCGCAGCCGTATAAGCATACACATCACGCCCATGAAAAGTATAGGACTTCTCAGAATTTTTCCTCCTGTTCAGTACTTCATCTACCTGGCGTATCTCAGCAATACCTAATGATCCTGCGATCAAAGTAAGCGTACCATTATCAGGTGTAACAATATAATGACCGCTCTTTGTTTTCAATACAACCGATCTTCTTTCGGTACCCACACCCGGATCAACAACCGATACAAACACTGTACCTGCCGGCCAGTAAATAACGGTTTGCTCCAGCCTGTAAGCAGCTTCCCAGATATTGTATGCCGGTATTTCATGTGTCAGATCAAACAATTTCAGGTCTGTTGAAACTTCCATGGCAACTCCTTTCATGGCAGATACCGCCCCATCCTTCAACCCAAAATCAGATTGAAAAACAACGATCTTATTCTGAGCAATAGAAACATTTATTGCCAGTAAAACAACAAGTGTAAAAATTAACCGGTAGAGATTCCTTTTCATAATATTCCTGAATTTAAAAAGGGTTGACGGCTTAAAAGCTGTCAACCCTGTAACAAAAATTTTATCCTAAGCCTTAAAAGTTAAAAGACAGCTTGCTAAATAATTTTCTTCCGTTAAAACCCATTTGTACAGAATCCCATGGGCCACCCGATTCATTATCTCCAAACCAGCCTTTCGCCAGCGGATTTACACCCAGGTCAGGATGGATATTAAATACATTATCAACCCCGATAAAGAAAGTTATTTTTTTTGTGATGTTGTATGAAGCAAAAACATCAGTAACTAATTTCCCTTTAAAATTAAAATGCTCAGGTACATACACACTTGGATCTGCATCGGTAGGCACCTGCGGGTTGATACCGGTTTGATTTGGATTATCAGCAGTTGCATCTCCGAAGCCCATCAATTTTATTTTACCAAAATAATTGAGATTTGTCCCCACACCGAATTTTTTCAAACTGTATTGCAGGCTCAAATTAAATTTAGTGTTAGGTGCCGATGCCAGCAGGAAAGCTTCTTCCCTGTCGCTGAAAAATGTTTTTTGATTTAATACAGTTCCGTTCAAAGCTGACGGTACATTGATCTTATCAACCTTCATTTTTTGATAATTACCGGCTAACAAAATTTTAATGCCGTTGTTGCCCCATTTTTTTGAATAGTCTGCAACAACATCAATCCCGTAATTGGTTGTGTTAACTGCATTGGCAAAGAATTGTACTGTTGCCACATCAGGAGGTATCTGAGAGGTAAATGAAGGCGGTAATGTAGGGTCAGACGCACTGAACAAACCCGATAACACGACCCTGTCCTTTACTTTCACAATATATCCATCCATGGTAAAAGTTAAACCGGGTATTGGTTTCCATGCAAAACCAAGGCTACCATTAACCGATGTTTCCTCTTTAAGATCAGGAATACCGGCGGCTTTTGTAATAGCACTGCCATTGCGTGCAATGAGTGCATTAACCAAATTACCACCACTGAAAGAAGTCAGCGTATTACTGAAATTGATCTGTTGCAAACTCGGCGCCCTGAAACCTGTACTTACCGAACCCCTGATATTGAAGTTTGAAGCAACTTTATAACGTGTTGCAAATTTGAATGTAAATACAGAACCAAAATCGGAATAATTTTCAAAACGTATGGCTGCATCAGTTAACCATTCTTTGGTTACATTCAATTCTCCATCGGCATATATACTGATGTTAGAGCGATGTGCTTTGATCGCATCAGAAGGAGTGAATCCCGGGAAGCCCTGTGAGCCTGCTGCCGGTGCCCTCAATTCCATAACATTTGGATAATAGATATCGCCGGTGTAATAACTTTTGTAAGATGCTTCTTCACCTGCATAAATACCATAATGCTCATAACGGAACTCAGCACCCAAGCCAAGGTTAAGTCCCTGTGCAATAGAACTGAATGACCTGCTTGCATCTAGATTCAGTGTATTCTGTAAAAAATTGAATCCGCCATCATCAAAATGAGTTTGACGTGGTGTACCCGGGGTCATGAATATGGAAGCATTAAAAGTTTTGTCGCCATAATAATGAAAGTCATTTCTACCAACAGTGTTGCTCACATCCCAGTTCCAGTTATGACAGGTTCCTTTAACACCTGCTGCTATCGAGAAATCTTTTATTTTAGTTTGAATGTGTGGATTGTAATAGATCTCACCATCACTGCTGGTTTGCATGATATTTGGATCGTACAGAATATTTCCGCTCATATCAACAGGAAAACGTTGTGGCCTTGCACTCCAGTTCCGGCTATAAGCATAAGCATCTGAAGCTTTGTAATTATATCCGCCAAAAGAATAAATAGTTGTTTTCTTATTGGCGCTTACTGGAACTTCCATGTTGTACATGGCGCCATAAGTATCTATCGAACCATCACCAAATGCACGACGGTATGGGTTAATATACGGCAACGCATTTTTATCCGTTTGCCAGTTGGTTGTATCAGACTGCCTGTATGTTTTTCCATGAGATAAAACATCCATTGAAACATTTATAAAACCTCCGTTCTTACCAAGCGCTACGCCGCCATTGGCAGAAAAAGAAATTGTGCTTCCGTCAATTTTTTTGCCTGAAACATATTGATTGCCTTCATTAAATCTTGCAGGATTGAATTTGTTATCATAAAAGCCGGCCCACCCAACATTGATAGCCCATTTATTGATATCTTTTTTAAGAATGATATTCAATACACCAGCCATAGCATCCGATCCGTATTGTGCAGATGCACCATCACGTAAGATCTCGATACGATCAACGGCCGATTGTGGGAAAGCATTCAGATCGGCACCGGAATTACCACGGCCTCTTGTACCAAACAATGCTACAAAAGCAGTCTGGTGGCGGCGTTTACCATTTATTAAAACCAGGGTTTGATCAGGGCCAAGACCGCGTAAAGTTCCAAGGTCAACGTGATCAGCTCCATCAGCTCCTGTTTGTTTGTTATAATTAAAAGAAGGCGCTGCCATATTTAATGCTGAAGTAAGATCCATTTTTGCTGTAGGCAAACCCACCTGGTTAATGCGGATCACATCAACAGGTACAGCTGTTTCGATCTTTGCACGTGGGGCACCACGGGTACCAACCACAACCACATCAATGTATTCTATTGATCTGGATTCCAGCATAACAGATACGCTGGTTTGTGCAGACAAAGTAATTTCCTGGCTGGCATAGCCAATACTGCTTACTTCCAGCACATCGCCTGCCGAAGCCTGGATGGATGCCGTACCACTTGCATTGGTTGCTGCGCCTTTACCAGTTGATTTAACCTTAACGGACGCATCTGCAATAGGATTTCCGGTTTTTGAATCTGTAACCTTAACGGCATAGTTTTGTTGTGCCTGTAAAAGCAGGGTACCCAGCAACATGCTGAGCAAAAGTGTTAGTTTTCTCATATTACAATTTTGTGAGGCAAAGTTGCGGATATTATTGCAGAATTTATAGTAATTTTTATACAGAGATGTTGAAACTATTAGAGCCGTACTTTATTAAAGCTGAATTTTTGACAAGAGATAAACCTTTTGAAAGGCTGTCATCTCTGTGAAACATATATATTAGTTGCCGGGTATCATTTCCAAATGAATTTCCATTCAGCCATATCAAAAACTTTCGTTCGCCATGCCTTGCTCCAAAAGTAATAGATATTCAAGCCGGGAACAAGGATACAAAAAATGCAGCCCCCGTCACTTTGGCTGCGCTGGTAAGTATATTTTATTTGTGAAACATCATTGAGAGAAAATTTCCTGAATTCATACTGAACAGGTTCTTTATAAAATCTTTTTTTCTTATTGATAAATCTATAGTAAAATGTGTCTTTCCACGCTGTTGGTTTTGAAATTTCTATGGAGTCAGTTGTAATGTTTTTTATGGTAAAAGCAGAAGGCTTTTTATCATCAATCAGTTTAGCTGTATCGCCCGATGTTCTGATCTCAATTTCAGACATAGGCAATATCTCAATTTTCTTTTTACCTTTTTGAATGTAAAGTGTCTGTCCTTCTGCAGTAGAAAGGGCCATTAAAAAGAGGTACGAAATTAAAAGCCTTTTGATATACATGTAAGGTGTTATTACCTGTCAGTCATCATTTAATATTAGTTTTTACTTTGCTCCCGGCGGACAATGCATCTTTAAATAATTGGTGTATAGAGTTGAAAGATGCTCAAATGTTCCTGCACCTTCTGATATACTATGCGTTCTGTTTGGATAAGCCATGTACTGGAACTGTTTGTTATATTTTACCAGTTCGTTCACCAACAACTCTGCATTGCTGAAATGAACATTGTCATCTCCTGTACCGTGGATGTACAATAAATTTCCCTTTAAATTCTTTGCATAGGTTACCGGTGATCCGTTAATAAAATCTTCCTTGTTTTCCTGTGGCAGGCCCATGTAGCGTTCCTGGTAAATATTATCATAAAACAACTGGTTAGATACCGCCGCAATAGCAATACCTGTTTGAAACAGATCAGGATACCTGAACATCAGGTGCAAGGTAGATGATCCGCCACCACTCCATCCCCACACAGCCGTACGTTCCTTATCCATATAAGGTTTCATCTCCAGCATCTTTGCAAAGCCCTTGGCCATATCGGTAATATTCACATCGCCAACTTTGCGGTAAATTGATTTTCTCCAGGCCGCACTCTTCAACACCGGAGAGCCACGGTTATCAATGGTTACCTGTATGTATCCATCAGCACGTATATCTCCTTTGTATAAAAAATTATTTTGTGCGCCATAGCTGTCAACTACTGTTGTTGCGGCCGGTTCGCCATACACATAAAATACAACCGGGTATTTTTTTGTTGAGTCGAAATTTTTCGGCCTGTTGATCCATGCATTCAATGTGATCTGGTCATCGGTTTGAATTTTTACAAACTCCACATCAACCGTACTGTCTATTTTAGCAGTGGCCTCAATACTCTTAGCTTCGTTAACCGGTGTATTGGCCGGCAGCTTCAGCCATTCTGTAACCCTTGGTGTATTATGGTTCGAATAAGTATGAAAAGCAAATTTTCCATTGGGCGATATCTGGTAACTGTGCATACCATCCCTGCCATTTGCATATACCGGGTCAAACTCCTCTTTTGTAATGTTTTTACCATTAAAAAGTTTGTTAAGCAGAGTAGGTTTTTCAATATTTAATTTGTACAGGTAAAGTTGAGTGGAATTGTATGGTGATGCAGTAAAATAAATGAGGTTGTTTGCTTCATCGATACATTTTATTTCGTCAATATCATAAGGACCGGTTGTCAACTTAACTTCTGTCTGGCCATCACGGCTTATTTTATAAATATGTCTCCAGCCATCTTTTTCGCTGATCCATATAAACTCTTTTCCGTCATTTATCCAGTTCCATCCCCTCGGGTCATCAGCATTCAGGTCAACCCAGGCCGAACTGTTCTCTGCCCAAAAAGTTTCGGTGCTGCCATCAGCAGTATTGCAATACAATAATTTACTTTCCTGCTGTTTGCGGTTTAGTTGCTGTACCACCAATTCAGTTTTACCCGACCATTCCATCCTCGGTAAATAATTCTGCTGGGGATCACCCTCAATATTCATCCATTTGATACGCTTGTTCTTAACAGTCACCACACCGATCTTTACAGCAGATGGCGCTTCGCCAACTTTTGGATATTCTACCGGTATCACCTGCGAATAATTGCTGTCGGTTGTGTTCAGCATATAATAATCCCTGATCTTAGTGGCATCAACCTGCCAGAAAGCGATCATGGTTCCATCGGGGCTCCACCTGAAGCCATCCCTGCAATTGAATTCTTCTTCGTAGACCCAATCGAAAGTTCCGTTGATGAGTTTACGGGTTCCGTCTTTTGTAAGTTTGGTGATCTCTCCGCTGCCGATATCTTCACTGTAGATATTGTGCCCGCTTACATAAGCCACATCTTTTCCATCAGGCGAGAATTTAGCGAACATCAGCGATTGCGGCGGAAGTGTTCTGCCCATTTTAGTAAGCTTATTGGCGATTATATCATACAGCCAGTAATCGCCCATGGTATTGTAGCGCCATACTTTAACCGTTTTGGTAAAAATAAGTACCCGGGTATAGTTGCTGTTGAATTCGTAAGATTGCGGCACCAGAGCTTTATTTGTTTCAGGATCTAAAAGCTTTGATTTGTCAACCACCACCGTTTCTTCTTCCGTAACAGGATCTATTTGTATAATATTCCCTTCTTTTACTCTTGTGTAGGAATTACCATCGGCAGTCCAATTAATTTTCCCCCGGTTTTGTGCCGCAGCCAACTGTGCAATGCAGATAAATATTATGAGAATTTTGATCTTGAAAACTGACATATTTCGAGGTTTTGAAAATTAAAAATACGCAATTACAGCAACCTTTAAGCAGCTTTGCTGTAAAAGCATTTATTTTTGCCTTCATGGAAAAGGAAAAGCTGAGGCTGGATAAATACCTGTGGGCCATCAGGTTGTTTAAAACCCGCAGCCAGGCAGGCGATGCCTGCGATAACGGCAAAGTGAAATTTAACAGGGAAAATACCAAAGCAAGTCGTGCTGTGCAGGTGGGTGACGAATATGAAGTAAAGACTGAAAACAAACGTTGGGTAATAAAAGTTACCGGGCTATTATTTAAAAGGGTACAATACAGCGAAGCCATAAAATATTATAGTGATATTACGCCTCCTGAAGAGCTTGATCGTATTCAATTCCAGGCGGCTGTTTTTCATACAGGTAAAAGAATGAGCAAGCAGGGCAGGCCAACCAAAAAAGATAAAAGAGATCTGGAAGGGTTTATGGATATTTGATAAACAAATCATTTTATGAAATATATTATTGCAATATTCTTTTTATTTTTTAGTGTGTCTATATCAGTGTCAGCTCAAAATGTTCCTCCTCCCCCATCACCACTTGCTGACAGCAGTGGTGAAATTAAAATTTTTACAAAAGTAGAAGTAGAAGCTTCATTCCAGGGAGGTGAGGCTGGCTGGAGAAGATACCTGGTACAAAATTTAGATGTAGATAAGGTTGCAAAAAAAATTAAGATCCCCCGGGGTCAAAAGGAATTTAGAGAAACCATTATTGTAAAATTTATCGTTGCTAAGAACGGGGGAATCAGTGATGTTACAGCAGAGAATGGGGATGCAAATTCTTACTGCATTGCCGAAGCAATAAGAGTTATCAAAATATCGCCCAATTGGGTACCGGCCCAACAGAACGGCCGTAAAGTAAATGCTTACCGGCGTCAACCCATTACTTTTGTATTTGAACGATAAGCATTCAATGAAAATAGATATCATCTCTGTTGTTCCCAATTTATTAGACAGCCCCTTTTCACACTCCATCATGAAAAGGGCAAGGGATAAAGGCTTGCTTGAAGTGAACGTGATCAACCTAAGAGATCACACCACATATGCCAGGGCACAGGTAGATGATTATGCATTTGGCGGCGGTGCCGGCATGGTAATGATGATAGAGCCGTTGGTGAATGCCATTGAAAGTTTACAGAAAGAAACTGCCTACGACGAAATTATTTTTTTAACCCCTGATGGTAAAACTTTCAACCAACAGATGGCAAATGGGTTTTCATTAAAAAATAATCTCTTGCTCATATGCGGCCATTATAAAGGAATTGATCAGCGCTTCAGGGATCATTTTGTAACCAGGGAAATTTCAATAGGTGATTATGTTTTAAGTGGCGGTGAGCTTGCCGCTGCAGTTTTAGTTGATGCCATTGGCAGGTTGATACCAGGCGTTTTGAATGATGAAACATCTGCACTCACAGATTCTTTCCAGGATAATTTACTGGCACCACCGGTATATACGAGACCCGAAGAATTCCGCGGCTGGAAAGTGCCCGAAGTTTTAATGAGCGGCAATCATAAACTGATAGAAGAATGGCGACATGAACAAGCTGTTAAAAGAACGGAGGAGAGAAGGCCGGATCTGTTGGATTAATAAAGGAGATAAGAATTTTTATCATCGATCATTAAAATATCCTGCCACGTTTATAATTGGTGTACACATTCCTGGCTCTCTGTATCAGCAAATTGGCGGATAGTTCAAAGCTACCATTTTTGGGGCTATATTTTTTCAAGTTTGAAGTTATAACATCATATGTTAAGCCCATTTGAAAATTATTATTATCGAGGCCTATATATGGCAGGATGGCTTCACCGATCCTGTACCAGCTTCCTGCATACACTGAAGTGTTCTCACTTACGGAAATACCATAAGCAATGCCTACACTTTTTTCTGAGGCTGCAGCCTGGTACATGTACAGGCCGCTTAAGAAAAGTTCGTTCCCACTATTACCTACCGAAAACTTTGATCCGGCATGTACCGTGTAACGCATTGGTAAACGAAAGTCTCCGTCTTTTAAAAAACTGGTGTTGGGCCTTATCAAATGATATAATGACCCTCCTAAATAAACTTCTGTATTTTCTGTTCTATACCGGTATAAAACACCGGTACTCAGATCAACATAATCACTTTTTGTGCGTACAAAATTTTCATTAGAGGGTATGTTGGTATCAAAACCACTTCCGTTAAACTGGTTTGCAAAATCAAGCCCGGCCATATTTATTTTCCTGGATACATAAGTAAACTGAAAACCTATACCAATATTATTTTCTCCATGCTGATCAAGTGCTTTATGATAAGAACCTGATGCAGAAATATTGATACTGTTGAATGAACCGGCAAGCGATTGATCGAATAAGGCCATGATACCTCCACCGAAAATGTCTTTTTCCGGAATTTTTAACTGCATAAGTTTTGTATCGAAACTTAAGGTGCTGGTAACAAATGGTGAACCTAATGACCACCACTGCTGCCTGAAATTGGCACTCGCCCGGTGATCTCCATCAAAATAGCCGGTCATAGCAGGGTTAAGCGTAAGTGGCGAGGCGAAGTACATGGAAAAATGCGGATCCTGTGCTTTTACCGTCAAGTGAAAGCATACCAGTAATACTATATAAATAGATTTAGTTCTCATGCTTATTGAATTAATAAGGTATTACCGTTTTTCCTGATCGTAATGTTGTCTATATCTATACCTTCTGCTACCCAGGTATATGTTTCTACCGGCTGTTTTTTACCTTTATAAGTTCCATTCCAGCCGTCTTCAGGTCTGCCGCTGGTGGTTTCAAATATCAAGTTGCCCCCGATACTGATCGGCATAAAATAATTCAGTTGTTTTATGCCGATCAGTATCGGGTATAAGCGATCATTATTCCCATCGCCGTTTGGTGTAAATCCTCTTGGTACATAAATCCCTTTTTTACCTTTTATCTCAACAAGTTGTGTATCGATCACGATGCAACCCGGACCGGTATTGATACGTATGGTATATTCCTGGCTTTGTGAATAATAAAATACCGGGTTGGAAATTGCATTATTGCTTAACCCAACATTCGGCAACCATTGAAAACTGGTTCCGCCAATACTGCGTGCCTGCAATTGAAGATTCTGGTATGGAAATGCAGTAACTGTTGGATACCTCAAATTAGCCGGTGCACTGCTTATTGCCATAATAATGCTGTTGCTTTGGGCAGTTGAAGGTGCTGCACAATTGAGGCTTGAAGTAAGGATGCATCTTACAACATCGCCGTTATTTAAATTCAGATCTGTATAAGTATTGCTATTGGTACCAACATTGAGGCCATTTTTAGTCCATTGATAAGCAGGTGAAGAACCTCCGTTTACCGGCGTAGCTGTAAATGTAACTGAGGTTCCCGTACATATCGGATTTGCAGAAGCTGCAATACTTATTGATGGTGTTAACTGTGCCCCCACAGTCATTGTAATATTATTGCTTGTTACCGGGTTTGCGGTTACACAACTTGCATTGGATATAAGTATGCAATTGATCACATCTCCGTTAGCCAGAGCATTGTCGGTGTAAGTGGCACTATTGGTACCTACATTCACTCCATTCTTTTTCCATTGATAAGCCGGTGCAGCGCCGCCATTTGTGATATTAGCTGTAAATGTAACTGAGGTTCCCGTACATATCGGATTTGCTGATGCTGTAACAGATATCGTTGGAGTTACCGAAGCGGTTACATTCATAGTGATGCCATTGCTGGTTGCAGGACTTCCCGTTACACAATTAGCATTTGATGTAAGTATGCACCTGATCACATCTCCATTAACCAACGTATTATCTGTGTAGATTGGGCTATTGGTACCAACATTAATACCATTCTTTGTCCATTGATAAGCCGGTGCAGCGCCGCCATTAGTTGGCGTTGCGGTAAATGTTACCGAGGTTCCTGAACAAATGGGGTTTGCAGACGCAACAATACTTGCCGACGCTACCACCGTTGCTGATACAACCATGGCAATACTGTTGCTGGTTGCTGTATTTGTGGTTAAGCAACCTGCATTAGATGTAAGCACACAAGTGATCACATCTCCATTGATCAATGTGTTATCGATGTAGGTTGGGCTGTTGGTGCCTACATTCACGCCATTCTTTTTCCATTGATAAACCGGGGTAGTTCCGCCATTTGTGATATTGGCTGTAAATGTCACTGAAGTTCCCGTACATATTGGGTTTGCTGATTCAGTAATGGATATCGTTGGTGTTACTGATGGAGTAACAAATAAAGTCGCCACGGCAGAAGTAGAGTTATCACATGAACTGGTAAGTACACAACGATATTGATAATTATTCATGCCAGCTGTAACACCGGTTAGTGAAAGTGTTGTAGTATTTGCACCGCTGTAAACACCACCATTGGAGATGTTGTTCCAGTTAGCGCCTCCATTGGTGCTTTCCTGCCATTGATAGCCGCTGGTATTGGCAGCTGTAACACCGAAAGAAGCGTTACTGCCTGCGCAAACAGTGGCATCGGTAGGTTGTGCAGTTATATTGATCAGCAAACAGCCGCAGAGTGTATTGGTAATAGTATTTGTGTTAATAGAGGTAAGTGGCGCTGATGAAACCGGGTTCGTTACATTTAAAACAACCGGTGTACCGGATGTAGCCGTAAGATTAGAGGCCTGCAATACAAGCGTATTGGCTGTAGTAATATTACATGGAGTTGTACTAAGCGGAAAAGAAATGTTGGAGGTCAATTCATAACCGTTGGAGCTAACAGTTCCTGTCAGCAACAGGTCTGTGTTCAAAACATCCATGTTAGAAAGAGTTGGATTTGTTACATTGAGCTGTCGGTCATACACTACTACGTTATTGGTGATCCTGGAAATGAAAGGCGATGGCGAAGCTGATGTATAATATAACAACATAAAATCCTGGTCGGTTATCGGGTAAAAAAGTGCCGAAGGACTGTTTGTTGCGCCTGTATGATAACCAATATTCCCCGAAAGATTTTTTGTAGTTTGATTATAGGTCCATTCAATGGGGTAAGCTGCAGAACCAAAATTCTGAAAAACAACACCCCTGATTATAACTGCACCGTTGCGAATGAAAATACCATTAGGCCAGATTGAATTGATGGTAAATGGAACACCTGGAATAGTTGTTGAAATATTATAGTTATTCTGTGAAACGATGGCTGCAGTAGATTCATTTATTTCAAAAACAGTCAAACGATAAAATGTACCTGCATTATAAAATCCTGCTACGATAAGGTTGCCGTTCGGTAGCTGGTTTATTGCCATAAACTCATCAGCCGAACTATAGCTGGAGATCCTCGACCAAACCAAGGTTCCTGATGCATTCAGCAAAACTATAAAACTATTGGTTTGGCCTGAGGCAAAATTAGAAACACCTACAGCAACAATATTGCCACCAGCAGTTTCTTTAGCGGCATATAGCTTATCACCATTGGGGGAACCAGTAGCAGCAGTTGTGTAGGTCCAGATAATATTTCCATTTGTACCATTTACCCGGGAAGTAAATCCCCTTAATGATCCAGATTGGGTCATTTCACCGGTAACAATATAATCGCCGTTTGCGCATATGGTTACATTATATGCTATGTCACTGCCGGCATTAGTAACCATTTTTTGCCAAACAACCTGGTGTGCTGCATCCAGCTTAACCATAAATATATCATTACCTGTAGCAGCATTAGTTACTATTCCTACATGGATGGTACCACCAGAAGGATCAATTTTGCAATCATAAAAAGTCTCTGGAAGAGTAGAATTACCTATGCTCAATTGCAACGTTTGGGCCAGGGAATTAAAAGAAAGTACCAGTAAAATACCGAATAGGGAACGGAATTTCATTCTACAGAATTTAGGTATTTTAATCACGGGCAAGATACTATTAAAAAACGAAGGCGTATAATTCTATTTTACTATAATAGCTGTTCCGCCTGCATCTGGAAGCGGTGTGCAACGTACATCATGAGCCTTACAAAATTCCTCTACTGCTTGTTTAGCACCTTTATAACCATCGTTATTATAATCGTGCACAAATATATATCCGCCTTTTTTAAGCCTGGGATAGAAAAAATTTAAACCGCTTAAAATTGGATTGTAGAGGTCTGCATCAATACTCACAAATACAAATTCTTCCTCAACACCCTGGGCTGTTTCCGGAAAAAACCCTTTCTTAACAATACACTGCGATGGATGAGGCATTCTCTTCAACACTTCTGCAACGCTGGTATCAGTAAAATCCTGCTCCCCCATTGAAAATGATTCTTTTTGTTCTATATGAACATCTGTTTCATTGAAACCTTCGAAAGTGTCAAATAAAAAGAGCTTGCGATCCGGGAAGTACTGGTTAATATATCTTGCGAATTTACCTTTATAAACTCCCAACTCTGCAGTACTCCCTTCGATGCCGTTTTTATTGATCTCATTCGCCGCCAGTTCCAATGCAGAAAGCCGGATATAATCCATATAGTTACGGTCAATAATTCTTTTCCTGTTCAGGTAAAGTAAGGAATGATTGATCCTGGTTCCGGCTTTGTTAAAAAAGCCGCCAAATAAATAATTGAATCCCTGTAAAATTTTCATGTGGCCAAAGGTAGGCCTTATTCCTTTTTAACCCCAATTACTGGCAATGCTTTTTCCCTGATCATGGCATTGAACTTAACCAGGTCCTCATCCATGATCTTTTTAAATTTATTCAACTGCAGATCTGCCTGGCCGCCTAATTCCGCAAATGCATCTTTAACCTGCTTTGCAGGAGCACTGTTTCCGCTTGTTGCAAAATCGTACAGGCCTGATATCTTATCATCTAAACGGATGGGGTAATTCAATACATCCTGCCCGCTTTTAGCTTTGGTCTGGTGCAGGGCTTCTTCAATCGCAGTCATTTGTTTGTTGATGGTATCGGCCTGTTGTTTGATGTCTTTAGGAACATCTTTGCCCTGCTTATCCATAAAATCGTTGATCTGCTTGCGGATGTCACGGATATTCTTTCCGGCTTTCTGTATCTCATTAAATTTATCACGAATGGCCATCAGGAAATTAAACTGCTCTTCATAATCCTGCTGCGAAACATTATACACCGGGTTGGCTTTAATATTGAAACTTCCTTCCACAGAATCCTTATCAGCTTTTATTTTATAAAAATACTGGCCCGGCGCAGCTTTGGGGCCTCCTACTGTACCATGCCACAATATCAAACCTTCGGCTCTTTCTGCCGGCGGGTAGTTCATGTTCCATACAAACCGGTTCATGCCGCTGTTCACATCCAGTTTATCTGCAGCCTCTTTTGCCTTGGTTGAAAAAGTTTTGATGAGTTTTTTATTTTTATCCAGGATGTCAATACTCACCTTAGCAGAATCGGAAACACTCTTTATATAATAATTAATGACAGATCCGTTTGGTGGGTTCATCCCTGCATTTTTTGGATTGGGTATCTGAAAGCCATCAAAGCGGTAAGCATCATTCACACCAAAAGCAAATAGATTTATATCCAGGATGCTGTTGTCTTTTTGTTGTACCGGTGTGAGATCATCCAACACCCAAAAAGATCTTCCCTGTGTAGCAACGATGAGATCATTTTCTTTGATGGTCATATCTGTAACGGGCACCATTGGCAAATTTAACTGGAAGGGTTTCCAGTTTACACCGTCATCATAACTGATGTACATGCCATATTCAGTGCCGCAATACAGGAGTCCGGGCCTTTTTTTATCGGCTCTTAAAGCACGTGTAAAATGTATAGCATTAATTCCGTTGGTGATCTTTGTCCAGGTTTTACCATAATCTTCTGTCTTAAAAATATAAGGCGCAAAATCATCGCTTTTATATTTTGTTCCTACGAAATATGCTTTGCCTTTTTTTAGCGGATCAGTTTCCACACAGTTCCACATCATCCACTGGCCTGCTTCTTTGGGTGTTACATTCTCCCAGTTCTTTCCGCCATCTTTACTTACATGTATCAAA
>Ga0193752_1000488_pt1 | contig 37711 bp, 49 predicted proteins | sample H1c1metaG_FD_144924 | JGI IMG/M metagenome (GOLD analysis project Ga0193752, IMG submission 144924) | Soil microbial communities from a riparian zone of the East river system, Colorado, United States - H1c1 | ecosystem: Environmental > Terrestrial > Soil > Riparian zone | place: USA: East River... | reverse complement strand
GTTGCGGTTAAGAGAGCGAGCTCCGTTTGAACCAGAAGCTGGTGGGCAACTGCCGCTATCTCTATCACAATCTACTATAACAGAAGAACACGGTGTTTGTACAGCAGGACATGGTGAACACGAGACGCTTGGACCATTGTTAATTAGACCAGATAAGAAGTGTATACCGAATAGTGTAGCGTTAGGACCGCCCTCAATGGTCACTGATCCTGAAACAGGCGCCAATCCAGAGTTGCTCAACTGATCAACAGAGTATTGTGCTTGCACTTTGTCACCAGCGTTCAATATAAGTAGAGATCCAATGTTCGATTTCTGCTGATTACTAAATGTTAAGAAAGGAACAGTAGCATCACGAACAAGAACGTTGTTAACATAAATCTTAAGATGTGCTGTCGGAACACCAAGCAATGGGTCAGATGTTACTAAATTTATCTGATCGACTTGCAACGTAACAGCATAATATCCAGCAACAGGAGCTGTATAGGCGAATGGTGCCAATGATACGTTATTGTTCGGATCATCAAGGATGACATCAAAGTCAACATTATTACCGAGGACATAATTCGAGTTGGCTGAAAAATAAACGAACGCTTTATATTTAACGAACAGATTAGCATTCAGATTTACCACTGATAAATCATTAACACATAATGTGTTGATCGTTCCTGATTGAGCGCACAATGAATTTGTATTAAGCGATTGAGCTTCTACTTTTTTAGCCTTTAGCCCCACTGAAAGACACAAGTTGTTCATTATCGCGTCTTCAGCCTGAAGCTGTTTTGCCAATAAAGAAGACAGGCAAAGAGACTCTGTAGAAATATACTCCGCATGCAACCATTTTATCCATGCTTTTTTCACACATAGCTTACAAAGATTCAGTTCATCTCTGCAATCCATACAGTTTCCATTAGCCATAGTATAACCTCCATTTAGGTATAGTATTGGAAAAAACTACTTCTTCTTTTTGTGTGCCTTTTTCTTTGGCACCTTAGCTCCGGACTTGCGAGCTTCAGATAATGCAATAGCGATCGCTTGCTTAGGACTGGTTACTTCAGGCCCCTTTTTAGAACCACTATGAAGTTTATGCTCTTTGAATTCGTGCATAACTTTTTCTACTTTTGCTTTGCCTTTGCTGTGAGATTTTTTTACTGACTTGTGCTTAGAAGCTTTAACGCCTTTAACAGCCTTAACAGCCTTAACAGCCTTAACAGCCTTAACGCGCTTGACCGCCTTAGCCGCTTTGACAGCCTTGACTGATTTTACGCCCTTAACAGCTTTAGAAGCCTTCACGCCTTTTACAGCTTTGACTGCTTTTACTGCCTTATGCTGTCTTTTCTCAACTTCTTTTTTTTTGTGTGCCATTGTTTATCCTTTTTACCGGGAAGAAAGAGCGGAGGAGCAACTCGTACTCTTTCTTCCCAGCGTAGTATGAATGAAGCCTATTTAACGCGAGATATCTCGTCAAAAACAAGTCGTTGTTCAACATACCTGTTCTTCTTTTTATCCTTCAACATGTTAGAAGGAGTCCCCAAAATAGCAAACGCTATCTTTGTAGGCTTTCCCTTCAGTCGTATCATAGCCGGCATGTTAGTCCCACTCCGGTAAAAACATACCACCAAGCTTAGGGAACTCATGATGACGTGCCATACGAGGCAGGTTTGCCATAGCAGTTTTATCTTCACTGAGCAGGTTAAAATCTGCTCTTTCTTGATTCCGACGTGGATCCTCATTGGCAGATCTTATTTTACCAGCTCTCATAAACGCGAGGCGAATTTCTTGTTCCATAGAAACTCCTTAGACTAGACCTTTTTAGGGACATTATGCTTATCGCGCAATCTGTCATCAAGCGCTTCTTGCTTGTTAACTCCGCGGATTGTGTCATCAAGCTCTTCTGGCATATAGCTTCCTGCAGCAGGCCATGGCTTAATCATAACTTCCTGAGGTAAGTTAGCTATAGCAGCGTGATTTTCACGAATCATACCAGCATCTTCCATCTCTTGATGGCGACGGCTAGCAGGTCCTTCATAATGACCAGAATTGTGGGGAACGGCGGCGTGTTTATGATCCATGTGATGATGTCTTTTTGCCATTGGGCTCTCCTTCGAAACTGCGATCCACTTTCGTGTCGCAAGGCTATAACCTCTATCGACTAACTAGAACTACTCTAGTCATTCTGAGATCATTACATCTCTATGACTGGGCTGCTGGTTGCTGATTCAACGCTGGACTTTTCAATAACTCATCGGCTGCAGCTTGTTCAGTCGTATTTTTCTGTTCTTCTTTCTCACTTGTATCACTACGGAGCATATTTGCCAAGGAAATTAATTTCTCCAAATGAGCAAGATCTAGATTCTCTAGTTCTTTAAGCGCTTTTACTTTATCAAGCAATCCGGCATCTTCATCACGGGAAGCTTGCGCCCTTCTTTCAATGGCAAGCGCCTGGTTCTCTTCAACGCGAGAAGCACGTTCAAGCCCCAATCCCTGATCAGAAACAGCACGAGCTCGAGTGAGTTCAATCTGCGCTTGTTGCATCTCAAGTTCAAGCTGAGCTTTTTGTTGCTGCATTTCCATCTGCTGCTTTTTAGCTTCTTCTATTGATCTGATGAGATCTTTTTTATTCTGCATGGTTGATGATTCAAGCAAGACATCATCTGGTATAGGCACACCGGCTTCGCGAAGACTGAGCAGCTGAGCGAATTGCATTTGCTTTTGAGTGGTAGTGTTAAGACCTTCTTCAACCATTGCATCATATTTTCCAAACGCCTTATTGTAAAATTGTTCAGTAGGTTCATCGCCTTCCAAAATCTTTTTTACTTTTCCGGGTGTAAAGTTAGCTTGGATTAGATTGATCATGAGCTTTCCAAGCATTTTCTGAGTGCTGTCGAGATTATCAAAAAGGATCTGTAAGGTTGTAAGTCCAGATCCCTGTCTAAGCATTGATAGGATACCCGCTTTGTCGTCGGTCGCGCTTCCTAATAACTCTTCATTTACTCCTGATATTTGTGATATCTCTTCACCAAGTATTTTAGATAGCTCTATCATAGATGGCGGTATCTGTGGGGCAATAACCTGCTGCACATCAGTCATCTGAGCATCATCTTTTAATGCAAGACCACGTCCCTGCCCAGAAAGAAACACATCCTTAGGATTAACGAGCGCAGACTCTTTATAAATCCATCCGGAGTTTATTTGCGATTCAAGTATGTCCAATTCGATAGCTTTTCTACGATTGTACAAATACTGGCTATCACGAAGGCCTCGCACAACACCTTGTATACGCCATGGGAAATAAGGAATCTGAGGGTAATAATAAGCAAATGTGGGAACAAACGGATACTGATCAATTCCCATAGGCTGCGGTCCATCATACATCACCTTCCCTTGTACCACTACTGCTAATTTAACCGTAGGTACTTCACATTCAATAACAGTAACTTGTGGGTACACTCGTAAGAACTCTTTTAATTTATCTTCATCTTGCGAGCGCCATTCCTGTGTTTCACCCGTCTGAGCATCCACCAATAATTTTTGATTACGGTAGTCACGGTAGTAATACTCATCATAGGTTAAAAGATTTTTCATCCCGTAGTTATAAGACTCTGGCAGAAACTGGAATTTAGCATCTTTATTATATAACGGCTGCAGTCCAGATATAATTTCGGCAGAATCAGGTAATAGCGATATGCATTCGCGCTTAGTTAAATAAGAACGTTTCCATATCGCATTACAGTCTGAAAGGTCAGCTTTCCTAAAGTAGGGGTCGATAAGAAAGCTGTTGTAGGAACAATTATCGACTTTAATATTACCACTAACAGGATCAGAACGGTAGTCCATCCATACCTGAAGTAGGTTCATTCCGGTCACCAGTGATCCTCTAAAAGAATCTGAAATGGTCTCAAGCACATTCTCTTGACCATTTATCCACATTAAAACTTTTGTAAATTGATCGGCAGTTTCGTTGTCAGCATTTTCAACACCTACTACAACAGTCGACTTGCGATTATTGCGCTGATGCCCATCGATCATGTTGACGACACGAGCAATTCGATTAAAATTAAACTGACGACGACGATTAGCTGGAAGATTACCATATATATCGTTCCAAAGAGTCTGATCACCTGCCATAAATCTGGAATCAGTGTCCGCTTCACCCCAGAAAGATTGATTAATTGTAATAGACTCAGAATAAAACGCTTCCATCCGAGATAATATCCCTTTATCTTTCTCTTCATAATATTGAGGTCCAAGTTGGGGGAAGATCATCTAGTTCTCCTTTTAAAACTATTCGCTAATGAGTCAGCAGTTAGTCTATCAATTACTCAACGATAATATCAAGAAGATTTTAAAAGGCCCTGTGTAGCGATTCCACAGAGCCCCATCAAAAAGAGAAAAAGGTAATCTTGATGTGCCTTAATCATCGTGAGCACTAAAAACAAAATATTCATCGATAAAATTAAACGCCCATTCCATAAGGCAATGCTCTTCGTGGCGTAACGGCGCTAGGAGATTAACGAGTGTTTCGACTGTTTTTGCATAATCTTTAAAAATGAGTTCTTTGTTGAGAGGGACAACAAATTGATCATCTTCAATCTCAGCAACTAAATCTTGAATAGCAGAAAGCTGATCTGTACACCATGTTATTACATGATCTTCGAGATCGTTATAAGACATCTTTCTTTTCTGCCCTACAGACATTAGCTACTCCCTCACAGTTAGACTTTCTACAATCTATACAGATAGATTCAACTTCATACTGAACTTCTGTGGTGATGAACTCATCCGTAGTGTTCACCCCTGCAAGACTAACATCTTTAGTCACTAAGTAAAATGGATTTTTTTGTGTGTGTTTTGAGCGTCTATATTGCGGTATAAAAACCCCTTTGCAATCAGTATCCTTCATTCTGAAACACAGGTGGCAAGTTAGTTTGTGATCCATACATTGCTTCACGATATCTCCTATCTAACTCTTCAGGTGATGTACCGTCTTTTGTTTTCGGCAGTGATATACAGAGATACCTCATCGCATCGCTCATGTGTGAGGACCAATCGTGTAGAGGACAGCTCTTGTAGACCTTTCTTTTGACATCAAACTCTTGTCGGTAGTTCTCTAACGCCTTCAACAAAGGCTCGCAGTTCTTCTCATCGATCCATATCTTGCTTAAAGCAGATCGAACTGATTCGATCCCGTCTTCTATCGAAACATCGGGGGCGACTACGAAATTAATGCCTAATTGCTTGGCTTTCTCTATACGGGTCATGCCTGATCCAAACTCACGCACCTTGATATCATGGGGAGCGATATGTTTCCCGTAGGTATATGGCTTTTGCTGGAGGATCTTAGCGTAATGCTCGAGTCCTTCCTTGCTCTTTTCGTAGACATCGATGATGCGGATGGCCTGACCAATCACCTGAAAGAAGATAATGCAGGTGCTATCACGCACCCCTAAGTCCCAGGCAGTATGGACCTTAAATCCAGGTTCCCAGGAAACTAAACCAATTTGACCCTTTACCCGCATCCTGTCCATATATTTTGCATAATAAGATCCTTCAACTCCCATAGTAAAGCTGGTATAGTATTCTTGCTGAATAAGATCATCACTCATGATCCCTTCTTGCCGTTCTTTTTCAATCTCTGAAAGGGGAATGTGATTGGTATCTTCAACAGTAAGTTTATAAACGAACCATTCAGGCGAATGCAGAGCTATTTGATAGAGTTGCCACATATGGTTTTTACCCCGTGGCGTCGAAATAAAAAGAGCCCATCCGAGATTGGCAGTTAATATGGGACGAATATATTGATATGCCCGCTCATCCTGTAAGGCATATTCTGAAAAGACGACTCCCTGAGGGTTAGTTCCCATCAAAGAGTCATAATTGTCCGAGCCTACAATCTGGAAAAGAGATCCGTTTTTAAAGCGGATCTTCATTTCCTGTCCGTTCTTTGAATCTATCAACTCCTCGGGAATATAGTCTAAGATTCTTTCACCAGTATTAGTAATGGAATCCCACAATATTTTCTTTCCCGATGCATAAGTAGGAAAGATATAGAATATTACGCAAACTTTTTTAAGACATGCGCGAATACACAATTGGAAAGCAGTGATGTCCTTGCCGGCTCGTCGAGGGAGGATGGCAAGAACTTTTTTATAACCCTTATTTTCTATTGCATCAAGAATAGGGAGTTGATAGTCTCTCGGAACAAATTTGTTCAATCGTATCTTTGTTTCTACATTTGTAATCATGCCCATCCAATCTCTTACGTATATATTTCTTACTGACGTTACAATAATATACAACATAAGAGAACGGATGGTACTTTTTACCTGGCTTTACTTATTGTTGCGTGAATACATCATCAATCCGCGCCCCTAAACCTTCCATTTTAATTTCCAGCTTTTGACCACGCAAATCTGCTTTTTCATGCTGTTCAGTCGCCTGATAATGCATCAATTTAAGCTCTTCATGCTGCTTCTGTTGATCATCGATCGCTCTCTTTTGAAGAGCCAATGCCTCTCTTTGAATCGCCAGATCTTCTTCGCGTTGCTTATCGAGCTTAGCTCTCTTTCCAGTCACTTCATTATATGCATCCTGGACAACTAGTTGAGTTGAAGTAGAAATAGCAGGCTCAATGAACATGCCCAAAAGGAATCCTCCTCCTGCAGCTGCAGCCACATCTTGCCGAGTAATACCATTATTACGTCTCGGACTACTAGGAGCTGGAGCAGGGCTTTCCTGCCTTTTTGCCGCGGGAGCAGGAGCAGGAGCAGAATCAACAACCTCATATTCACCAGAAGAAAAAACTTCTGAAACAAGGCCTTTAGCGGCAAGAGCTGTAGTACCAGCGGTTGCGCCTGTACCTGTAGCGATAGTGGTACCACTACTCGCAAGATATGCAGAAGTTCCCGCAACCCCAAGTTTAGTAGCAATTGTAGCAACAGCAGCACCACCACCAGCACTAGCTCCTGTAAGAGCAGCCGAACCAACAGCCATTACACCACCACCAGCAGCAGCGCCTGCAGCAGCAGAAGCACCTGTAATAGCTCCATAAGCTACAAACCCAGCACCACCGGTAAGGGCTACTCCTGCAGTAACAGTCGCAGCAATCGCCGTTCCTTTAAGAGCACATGCGCCGAATCCGTATGGGGAATCAAAACATCGGTCAAAAGTACCCTGCTTTCTCACTAGCCTTCGCCCAAGAGGAGTAGCAGAAGGATCAGCTGGAATTACAAAACTACTAACAAATAACAAACTCAATAAAACAATGTGACTATTCTTCATGAATATTACCTTAGAACATTTATTTACGTGGATATCGAACTATTTTCTCGTCTTGCTCATTGCAAGAAGTCTCTCTTTGAGCATATCTTCGCGTTGCAAACGAGTTTTTTCAGCGCTTCTGCCCTTATGAGAACTTTCAGCATTTCTTGCGTCATCAAATACCTGTTGCGCCTTAGTGCGACGCATACTTTCTTGATGATTCGCAAGCTCACTAGCCCGATTGTTTTCCTCAGCTTGGTATTGTGTTTTAGTAAGAACACGCATACCGATAACAGGAGGCAAAGCAAGAATCCTAGGAGCAGGAACAGGCCGACTTACATTCGCAATCGCTTTGTTAACTGATTCCATAACTTGCGGCGTTACTGGTTTATTGAATCCAGGTAATTCCATAGGACTTGGCGCAGCGCCAGGCCTTGCAGCATTTAATTCTGCATGCTGTTGAGATAGTCTTAATGCTGACGCAAATCCTCCAGGCTGAAGACCAAACATCTTGTTCAAGGATTCTATTTCTTCTGGAGTTGCGCTTATAACGCGACGAACAGGCTCAGCTGGCGCTTGTACCTCAACTGGATGAATAGGAGCAAACATCTTACCTTCGTCATAAGATCTCACTGCTGCTCTCCTTTCTTCTTCAGTTTTAGCACCGGATGCTTGTATCGCTGCCCATCTTCCTTCCATTTGTGCTTTATCTGCTGCTCTTTTATCTGCAGCTCTTTGAGCCCGTTGCTCCTTAAACTCTTTTTCAGCTTTCAAAATACCATTTGCTTTATCGCTAATTTCCTGCATCTTTTGTCGTTCTTGCTCAGCTTTCAATGCCTTGCGTTCATCTCTTTCTATCTCCCAGTCTCTTCTCGGATCTTTTGCACGCTCTTGCCGGGCACGCTCACGCTTTTCGAATTCTATCGCTTCAGCGCTACCTGGATATGGTCGCTGCGGTCCTCCCATATACGGTATTTGAATTACCGCTCTTGGACCAGTAGATGGACCTGGTTGAACCATAGAAAACGTCCTGCTCATTTTGGCCAGATTGTTTCTCTCTGCATTTGCCCGACGAAACTTCTCTACATTAGCGTGGTTTACCTGACGCTTAGCAGCCGCATCGCTCTGAGGTGCGCCGCCTGGCCTTACTTCTATAACTGCAGGAGGAGGTGGCAATAAATCATTTCTCATAGATGGAGGAAGATCATGATCAATCTCAGAAAATGAATCTTTGACCATTTCATGCCCCGGTTGATTAATCTGTTTTGCTGCATGGGCAGTTACCATTAGAGCTGCGCCAATTCCCGCTGAAACGGGAGCTGACATAGCACCGATAACGCCTTTCTTAAGACCTTCCGTAACCATAGTCTTGCCTACAAATCCCATGGCATCATCCATGTTATGGCATAAAACACCATCAACGAAGAACGCATGATCTTTATGGCCTATGGTTATTTCATGAGCGCAGCCCAACAAGCCTCTTAGCCTCTTTTGAATCCCCATAATATTGACTAGAGAGCCATCTTCACCAAGAAGTATATTCTCAGTCGTAAGATCGCATGCCCTAATGAAATGATGCTTGTTCACATCAAAGAATCGCTGATGTGGCGTTGCTTTAATTGTCCTGTCGCCAAGATCTATCTCCATAATCAATCGGCTAGGCCTTCCCAAAGCTTTATCCAAAACTGCCGCTTTCCCCATTGCAGTAGTCAACGTTGAATACGCATGAACGTAATCGCCAACTTCTATCTCATCGACTTGTCGTCGGCCACCGCTGGTAAGAACTGATGATTCTCTATGAAATCCAGCATGCGTTAACAGGTGTCTGTCTGACGCCTCACACATGGGATCTATAATGGCGGCAAGCGCCGATAGTTTTAATAAACTATATTTCATGTTGCTCCTAGAAATATATGAATGGTTTAATAGTGCTCCGCATCATTCCTACCGCAGGCTCTCCAATTTTTGCCCACATCCGATATCTATTTGTTAATGTCCTCGCTATAACATAAAACTCCATCAACGAAAAGAGCCTTACCTGGGCTATGAACAGACAGCTCTATGGGAAAACTTAAAAGACGCTTTTTCCTCAATTGAACGTCTTTTATAGTAATAGGCGATCCATCTTCACCCAGAAGAACATGCTTGTCTTCATCAAGGCTTTTTGCCCTAATCCATCTACGACCACCAAGATCAAAAAATAACTGATCGGGCATCGCTCTGATAATCCGTGCACCAATATCAATATCAATGCAAGAGCGAGTAAATCGATACGACTGAGCTCGATACATTACTTCAGCCTTACCCATGGCAGTCGATATCGGTGAATACGAGTTAACCTTCTGGCCAACCCTAAGTCTGCCGATTCCTATACGCCCCTCAGAAGTGGTGACGGTAGAATCTTCATGAAATGAAGAAAATAAGGGATTCATAAAGACAGCAGAGATTGCTGATATTGTTACTAAATTATATTTCATGTCACTCCTAGAAATACATAAAATCTTTAAAGATTTTCGTCCACATCCAGGAGCAACTCTAACGACAATTTTATAAAAAGAAAGAGCGCTTTCTGCCAAAAAACGATTTTAGGAACAAAATAAAAAAAACTGCATTCAGCGTGTAACGAGAACAAAAAAAATATTTACTAAAGTTACACAGATTTTTGAACGTGTGACGTTTCGTCACGGGTTCAAGTGCACATTCATTCTTTCTCGAGCTCATCCACATCGATTACGATATGGCATCTTTCTTTTAAGGGGAGGTTGAGCGCATCGAGAGCATCTTTATTCTTTGGATCTAATATCCAATCCTCATAGCGCCCTAGGTCAGGACCATCATTCAGCAGCCATGAGACAACATCCACTATACCCTTATCTTTATCCATAAAGAAAACCCTATTTCTCATCTTTATCTAGTTCATCCAAGTCTATTCTAATATGTGCCTTCTCTTTGAGCATAACCCTGAGATCGTCAACGAACTCTTTGTTCTTTGGATCCAGCACCCATTCTTCATATTTACCCAATCTAGGTACATTAATCAACCACCAGACGAGATCGTCTTCTTCCTGCTTCCGTTTTTTGTCCATGGCGCTTACCCATTTTTAAATAGTTCTTCTAAATCTATCACAGCTTCGCGGTTGCCTTTCTGCTGATCTAATACTCTGACTAAACGTTCTTCATCAGAAAGAAGTTTGAACTTCTCCCATAGCATGTCATCAAGCTCGTCATTCCCCGTGCATTTTATTTCAAATTTTGCCGCAACCGGATATCTCTTCTGCGATTCACTCATTCGATGTTACTCCTCTATTTGTCTCTTTACCGGCACTAATGGCGAATCAGGGAACTTCTCTAAAACGACCTGTATCGGCTGGGTAATACTTTCTGATTTGGGCGCCAATCTAGCACGCCACTCCTCACTCTCTTTCCATTCAGGATCATAAACGTGATGTTGTTTCAATCCCCATTGAGCGCTGTACTGGTTTTTTAGCCCACCACGCTCTCTTCTTATAGCAATCATACATCGAACAAGGTCACGTGCATCTCGTAGCTCCTTGGACCGATTTACCCACTGATCCCATGTAGCAGGATGTATTCCCTTGCGTACATGATACTCGTTCATAAGTAATACTTCTTCTTCACGCACCATCTGTAACCATTCGGCAGCACATTTGCTTATATATTCTTCACTCACTGGTTTTTTGGCACCCGAAAAGAGATCGACATAGTACTCTTCGTGATAAGATTTGATAGGAACCTTCATTTTAGGTGCTTTATTGACAGCTATGATAGAATTAGAAGTTTTTTGATTCATTACTGCGCGGGCTGACTGTTTTTTTACCTTGCTTGTCTCTCTTTGCAATTTGCTTTTTCTCGGCTCCATATACCACCTTGTCTTCAATAACTGCTTTATAAATATCCTCTGGCAACACAATAACTATTTCAACCGATGGTTCGCGTCGCCGATTTATATAGTCATTATAAACCATAAAAACGCAAAATAGACAGAATAGTGGTACGTATAAAACCATAGCTTTCCTTTTTGACATAATCTTATTTGCTCCTAAATTATCCGTATTCCTAAAGAGTGTGTGACGTTTCGTCACGAACTCGTGAAGCTTTTTCACAGGCTCACCCTGCATGTACAATCGATATGCACTTTTGTCATGATAACACCACGTTGATCTTGCGATAGTTTTTCCAGATGTTTATCGGCTGACAGTTTCAAGTACACGTTTTGATTTGCATTTTGATCTGCATGGAGCTTCATTTCCATCTTCATAGATATATCAAAGTCGCTTTCTATTACAGGTTTTGGATTCCCCTTGAACTCTGCATAGGGACCAGTTGTCGGACGAGTCCATTGCTTTGGCGTTCCCGTTTTAGGTGAATTGAGTTGTCGACTATTTGTCGATGTCTTGAACTGTCGACTATTTGTCGACGTTTGTGCATGGCCTTTGGCTACCTCTTGCCTAAAGATACCCATAAAGTAACCCGCATGGTTGGCTATTGCCAATCCTTCGTTCATTTTTCTCTTGAAGATTGCCATTGTTCGATCAAAAACATAATCGGGATGCCTTCGCATCTCTTCGTAGTTCTCTTTGGTGAGTTCGAGTGCCACATTACCCCCCCTGCTTTTGCTAATTATTTTTAAATATACATCCTTTTCTTTTAGTATGTACCGATCGCTAAAAGCTCCTGCCGCAGACGACAAAAGGAGCAGCGACATCATTGCCACATTCTTCACTAATGAGGCAATCTTATCTCTGTTGGTAGTATAAAATTCGTTAATGCGGTAGATCAGTGTTTGAGGGTAGGTTCGGAATTCAGTTTCAATAATCCCTAACTCTTTGAACCTATCTATGGCTAGCTGCACCGTAGAGCGAGCACAGTTTGCCATGTCAGCAAGACGCTTTAAGGAAGGATGGAGATTGCCACCATATTTAAGATGAAGCTCCATGAGAGCTTTAAATATTCTGAACTGCGTGGGAGTGAGATTATTACGAAGAAACTCACTGCCATGATCTTTATTTTTATCAGATAGTTGACAATCGGATAAATCCTGATTATTATTGCTATATGAATGAACCGATTTTGACATATGAGTATTTAAAGATTCAGATCTTTTAGAAGACTTCAGAGATGTGTTTAGTTTGTCCGGGATTCTAGGCATTATTCCTCCGTGGATTACTCCGCGGATTACTCCGTTTGTTTTTTTCAGATGCTGATGAGTATTTACTTTTGTGAACGAACTTGGGACTTGCCGGAAGTGAGTAATTCATTTGTCTTTTCTGATTCCTTGTGAGGGGGTTCGAAAAAATATAAAACAATAAGCCCATGGCGCTAACCTTGGGTTTTTTTGTTTATTTTTATTTCTTCGTACAATTAGGTTTATTAGGTTATATTTCGTGCCTGAGTATAATGCATCTCTGCCTACAAAACAACTAGAAACTGATCTCTTTTAATTTATCCATATCATTCATAAGCCTCATAATCGCTTTATGCGAAATGTTTTTGCCGCTTAAAAAGTTATATAGTGTCGTTTGTGACAACCTGATATAATTTGTCAAACCAATTGCGCTGAGCCTTCTCTCGTCCATAATTTGCCTTAATTCTGAGCGCACCGACTCCTGATTCACCATGCGATCGATGTTCGATAATTCACTTTCCATAGGTTCCCCCTTTGTGTTTTTACACAGATATAGTATATTATATAAGATAGCAAGTTATACAGCAAAACACAATGAGGGAATGATGGAAGTAAGCGAAATAGATCCAAAAATGCTATTGGTAAATTCAAGAATAGAAGAGTTTCATAATCTATATGAAGAATTAGCCCGTGAAATAGTTGCGATACAAAACGAGGCAAGAAAAAAAACAGAAAGTGAAGGCGATGAAGGCGATGAGTTCAGAATTAGCAAAGAAGATATGGAGAGTTTAATAAAGCCAGCTATAAACTTTTTTTTCATGGCCGCCGAAGTAATAGAATTATATTCTTATTCTGTGGGCTTCACTAAATATTTTAGAGAAATATATGAGCATGTTGATTTTCAATCTAATGAGACCGTTTTGAAAAAAATGTTTAGTGATCTACGTAAGTGCCACAAAGAAAACAAGAAACTAGAATTATAGGAGTATCATGGAACAAACCAATAATATCTATGCAGCACTCGCCCGTGCTCAAGCTACTTACACCAGCGCTCAGAAGGGAGGCTATAATCCTCACTACAAGAGCAGCTTCTCTACGTTTGAGGACCTTGTATTAGCCTCACGCGAATCGTTGTCTAGAGAGGGGCTATCAGTGTCTCAATATCTCCACTCAGAAGATGATAAAGAACATCTCATTACCTTGCTTATGCATTCTTCAGGAGAAATCATCAAGAGCAAAGTACGTATCTATGTGAAAGACAACACTGACATCCAGAAGTTCGGGTCAGCTATGACCTACTTAAAGAGATATGTCTATGCATCTATCTGCGGCATAGCGACATCAGAGCATGATGAGGATGGTAATGATAACGCCACGGAGCCTCTTATAAGCGATAAGCAAGTATGGCTAGTGCGCTCATATATCAAAGGAGATATAGATATCGAAGAAAAGATATGTAAGCATTATGGTGTAAATAATCTGAGCAGCTTGCCTGCAAAATATGTGAATGCAATAGTAGAGAAACTAAAATCGAAAGAGTAAAAATGGATCAAAGAGATAAGTCAGAAGAAGCACCGGGAAAGAGAGATAAGTTATATGAAGCACTGGCGAAGGCAAAACTTGAGTATCGTAATGTAACTTTTAATCGAATCAATTCATTCAACAAGCAGGTCTATGCCGATCTCGACCTGATACAAAAGGCAACAAATAAAGCCCTTGCAAATAATGGTCTCGTCTTCATCCAAGAACCACGTGATGAAGATGGGACCACGTTTCTTTATTCTACATTAGGTCATGCAAGCGGCCAGGAAATCATTTGTAAGAGCAGACTTATAGTCCCTGGTTATACTGGTGCCAAATCAGACAATCAGCGGTTTGGTGAATCGCTGGCTTACTTAAAAAGACAGGTAGCACAATGCATGCTTGGAGTTGTAGCTAACAACGATCCAGAAGATAACGATGATGCGGATGCTTCTGAGACCCAATACAATAACGAGTCTCGCCGTTCCATGGCAGGTGATGAAAAACCGGCATATATAGATCAGGGCATATTAACAGAAAAGATAACACGAGAGCAGTTAGACGAGCTCTATTATGAACTGCAGGACTATCCAATAATGGCAGAAAGCCTGAAGAAAGCGCTCGAAATACAAAATTTATCCGATATGCCAAAAGCGAAGTATACTGCTCAGATGCACCACATAAGAAAGCAGAAGATAGCCTTAATGAACTCTCCAAGAAAGGAATGGTAATGAAGACGATACATAAGTATACGACGCCGACCAATGTCGCAACATTCGAAGAATATTCAACCATATGGATAGCCGAAAAAGATGGTGGTACGCAAGTATGGATACAAACCAGCAAAGATGAAAAGAAGCCGAGATGGGTGCGTGCTGGTGAAATTGTAGAATATTACTTTATAGAAGGGGAGGTCCCTCCTGCATGGCTCAGTATCTTAGGCGTTTATAACGACAGGCTATAATTCTATATGAATGCAATGATAGTATTTTTTATTTATATAGTTGACCAAGTAATATTATTATGACATAATAACAGTGTACGATTCATTGGTAATCCTGAGAGCCAATAAATTATACACTGCAAGAAGAATGCCCATGAATAAAACCATGAGCATTCTTTTTTTTAAAAACCATTTATGAATTATAAACAGACCACGATGCTAAAGAATGCAATCGTGCGCTTCTCTTGCCTTTATTCATCTTATATAAAGTGCCGGCGCTTATCATAGCGGTAACTGTTACTACCAAAACCATTTGCTTTAAAATAGCTATCAATTCCATATCATATCCTTTCTAAAAAAGGGTTATACAAAGTAAAAGCCTTGCACGTTGAAGATGGGAAAAAATGGTATTCCACCTGGCGTGTTAAACTGGGTATTGGTTGCAATTTGTGCATTCGCCGAAGAGAGATTAAGATTTTGCGAATACACTGTCATAGTAGTAGTCCCTGTATTATATCTACCCCACAGGTAATAGGGGTTATTGACCGTTGTAGGAGTATAATCAAAAGCGCCAAAAGCTGATGTCTCCATAAGAAACGACCCATAAGAGCTCGATACGGTAAATGGTAATCCACCTATCATAGCAGTTCCAACGCCTGATGGGTGACCATTGATATTCATCCATATCTGAAAAGAAACTAAATTACCCATACGCACATATCTTCCGCCACGAAATGCATAGGTTACACCTGCTGTCGATCCCCCAAAAGCAATGAATGGAGTAATACTACCGGTAGAAAATACTGGTAATACTCCTGTACCACTATTACTAAAAGTAACGGTGCTTCCGGCAGCAGAAACAGCGGCTCCGCCACTAGCAGCAAATGTTAAAACACCGGCAGCTGGTGTCGCGGTACCGGTAGCGGGGCTTGTTATAAAACTTTGGGCAACAGCCGAAGTACCCGCAATAGTGACGATAGATCCTGCGCCACTGGTAGTTATGCCATTAGAACCTATCACATTCAGCACACCACCAACAGGAACTGCTGTGCCTGCCTGAGTATTGTAGGCGATTACAACAGATCCTCCTTGAACAAGAGTGAGCGTAGAGGTGCCCGGATTATCAACAACAGATATATTTCCCGCTCCGACAACGTTTATATTGCCAGCAGTCGGACCTACAGCTCCTCCGGTGTCTCCAGTTAATGTAAGATTAAATCCTGCATTTGATGAGCTGACCGTTAAGGTAGATGTGCCAGGGGTTCCGACAACAGAGATGGTTACGTTGTCCCCTAAAATATCTATATTACCCCCTAGTGGAAATACGGGCCCTCCTGTGTCACCAGTTAATTGAGTAAGACCAGTCCCTGATCCGGCGACTTGTATCCATGTAGCGATTAATCCGTTAGACGTTGCAAGATACCAAATAGAATCATCTGAAACATTGAGCCACCAATCCCCCAGATTAAACCCCCGTGAATCATCAGTGGTGGGACTCGATGTTGCCATAGTAAAATTGGTTGGCTGGACTGGATTAGAACCTATATATGATAAGGGCGTAAACCCATTCAATCGTTGATTCTGATTATTAGTAGACATAGTAATTCCTTAAATATAATACACTGCGGAACCAGTAAATGCCGTTGTTGCCGTAAAACTTGATGGTATAGGGAAAATATGTACTTGTCCTGGCTCGTATGCTGACAAAATAGCCTGATTAGGATTCTGGCCTGGAACCATAACTGCAATACATGGACGATAATCAACAGGATATACGTTAGAAAATGGAGAAGAAAATGTCATTTGATTAGTAGCCATAGTGACACCAGCAGGAAGAGTAGCGTAAGGGAACGGCAATGATAAGACCGCGCCACTCGAACTTGATGGAACAGCAGAAACCGCTATGTCGAATTGAATGTACACAACATTGCCCACTTGGACAAAATAACCAAAGTTACGGGTTAAAGTAGCGGGAACACCCCCAAATGTTAATGTTGGAGTCCATGCCCCTTCGGAATAACTTGTTCCAGACCCAGTCATAGAAATAGTTACGGTGCTACCACTTGCTGAAATAGTTGTATTTGCACCTGCAGCAAACGTTAAGACCCCAGCCGCCGGAACAGCAGTGCCGGTAGCTGGATTTGTTACAAAGCTTTGAGCAATAGTTGATCCACCTGTTATGGTAACAGTAGATCCTACGCCAGTCGTAGATAAACCGTTTGATCCATTTATCGATAATGCCCCTGCTGCAGGAACCGCGGTCCCTGATTGGGTAACAAATGATGTCGAAACGGCTCCTGATTCACCGATGGTCAACGTAGAGGTGCCCGGATTACCAGTAACAGTTAATGGCCCAGAGCCAACAATGTTTATATTGCCGGCAGTTGGACTCACGGGCCCACCACTATTTCCTGTTAATGTCTCAGTAGGAGTAACGCCTATTGTCGATATAGTTAATGTGCTTGTTCCGGGCGTTCCCACAATATCTACGGTTGTCCCATCGCCAACAACATTTATATTGCCTGCCGTGGGGCTTACTGGTCCGCCACTATCAGCAGTTAATGTTTGTACAGCGCCACTCATAGATGAAACATTAATCCATGTGGCAACGCTATTTTCCAGAGAGGCTAGGTAAAATAAACTACTAGTGAATGAATTGAGCCACCAAGTCCCCAAGTAAAAGTTATTAAAATCACTGGTGAGTGGATCACGTCGCTCTACTATAAAATCATTTGGCTCATATGCATCAACACCTAAGTACGCTAGGGGATTCAGGCCATTTAACCGCTGATTAACTCGAGACATACGAACTTCTCCTTATTTTACTTAAAATAGCAGCCACATACGGTAAAAGCTGTAGTACTCTTTAAATTAGTTGTTACGATCGACCCCCCAGCAGTAGTTTGCATAGATCCAAATAGGAACTGGCCAGTTGTCGTCGCTGGCGTAAATCGTATATACAAGAAAACACCGCTGGCAGTATTTGTTGTCGTAAGAATGTTGAGCTTATCACTATCCTGTCGGGTAGATAATCCATTTTTAACCGTGAACGGTAAGTCTTCTATCAAAACATTTCCAACAGTGGCAGGAAGAGCGGTTAATGCAATATCCATCTGAACATACACTAAAGATCCTACCGCAGTATAAACACCTAATCTCTTTGAATAGGTTATGCCAGTTCTATTTCCTGCTATAGATAATGCGGGAACAAACGTCCCAGTACTATATGATGGAACTGATCCAGCGGGAACGCTGCTTACTGTTACGGTACTGGCAGCAGCAGTAATGGTAGTTCCTGATCCTGCAGCAAATGTTAACACACCGGCAGCTGGTACCGCGGTACCGGTAGCGGGACTTGTTATAAAGCTTCGCGCTAAACTACCAGAACCGACGACAGTTACCGTATTGCTCGCTCCTGTTGTACTCAATCCATTAGCACCATTTACGGTTAAAATGCCTGCACTTGGAATCGCAGTTCCTGCATTAGTAGGAAATGAATCAGCAACAGTCCCATTTTGGCTGATGGTCAATGTAGAAGTGCCCGGATTACCAGTAACTGAAAGAGGACTACTACCAACCAAGTTAATATTATCAGCAGCTGGGAATACTGGCCCTCCTGTATTTCCAGTGAGAGAACTGATGAAACTCCCACCGAGAGCTGAAATTACGATCGACGAAGATCCTGGGTTGCCCGTAACCACTATCGTTGTACCATCGCCCACTATATTAATATTTCCTGCAGTTGGGCTTACCGCGCCACCTGAATTAGCAGTGAGAGTTTGAATGCCACTGTTTGATGACGATATGTTAATCCACGAAGCCATGCTGTTACGCAGCGATGCTAAATAGAACAAGTCATTGGTGGCTGTATTAAGCCACCAAGTACCTAGAGCAACATTGCGATAATCGCTTGTAAGCGGTTCGCGATTTCTTATTATAATTTCAGTAGGTTGAGCTGCGTCAAATCCTAAGTAAGATAGAGGATTAAGGCCGTTAAGCCGTTGATCAATCTTTGCCATATTGCCTCCTGCTTACGGTGTTACTATAGCGTATGCAACAACAATAACTATAGTATTATTACCTGCGGCGTTACCCGACACTTCTGTTGCTACTGTTTGATGTGCAACAAGAGCAGCATTAGTCACCGTACTCGTAGTGGTTGCGCTGAAATCAGCCGCAGCATTACTTGTAGTAGTAGTTAAAACAGCTTGTATTGGAATAGCAGTAATAACATTTGAAACGGCTGTAAATCCCGATGCGTTTGTATATTTCAATGATATTGCTTGACTGGCATTCGCTACAAAAGCATTAGTACCACCATAATGCATTGTTGCCATTGCATTAAGTACATATATCAGATTTCCAGCACCAGGAGCCGCTATAATCGTTATAGGCGTTGCATTAAGAGTCTTTACCTGAGCTGAAGTCAAAGTAACAGTAGCAGTTAGAAAAGCTCCGGTAGGAGCAGCAGCCGCCTGGAAGCTCGGAGCCGTACCTGCAGCATTAGCAGTCAAAACAAAACCAGTAGTACCAGTGACCGATGTCATTACGCTCGAACTCGAAGTAACAACAACTCCCGCAGAAGAAGCACCCAATTTAACGCCACCACTTCCCGCTTGTAATGTGGTAGTAGATGTTGTGTTTGTACTTCCCAATGTAACCGTCTTTGCTGCAGCACCAGTACCAATATTGATTGTAGTTGCAGAAGCATCATTGCTTATCGCCAGCGTTCCGGTACCAGAATTTATAGTAAGCGCACCATTTGTCGATGTAATATTAAGCGCACCAGATCCACTTTGAACCGTCGTAGCCGATGTCGAATTAGTACTTCCGAATGTAGACGTCTTCACCCCGGCACCAGTACCTACGTTTATAGTAGAAGTGGTAGCATCAGTAGCCAATGAGACAGTTCCGCCATTGGCAGTAATACCTGCAAATGTCAGGGTTTCTGTTGAGCCAGCGCCACCAAAAGAAAGGCCGGTAGTCCCTCCCGCGAAAGTAAATGAACTTCCCGTGAGGCCACCACCGGTATCTCCTGTTATAGTTATGCTTGATGAAGGACCGGCGTCTGATCCTAATGCACCGGTAGCAGTATTAATAGTAACATAATTTTTATTGGCAACCGCAACACTTGCTACACCAGTAGCTACTATTCCAGCACTGCCTGAGTTAAGAGTGAGCGAAGCGGCGCCTGTTGTAGAACCTATTGATACTATATTTGCTACCGCACCATCAGCGATGTGAACGGTTTTAACACCAGTACTAGCTGCCGCTATATTAATAGTTTGGGCTCCAGTTCCAGGGGCTATACTAATAGTACCTGTTTGAGCAGCAGTACTTCCAATTTCTATAGTACCAGTCGTCATACTATGACCAAGGAATATAGTACCGGCAGTCTGGTTATACCCTATTCGTATAGAAGCGGCATTTGAACTTGAATTCAAAAATATAGTATTGTTTGATTGGCCTAGCGTTAAAGCGCCAGTTTGCGAAGATCCGCCGATGGTAATAGTGCCCGTAGTAGTACTTGCACCAATTGCATAGGTAGAGTTTGTCACACCATCAAGAGAAAAGTTGCCTGTTCCCACTCGTTGCACAATACCAGTAGCCCCTGTTGTATTACCTATAGTAATAGTCCTACCAGCACTTGCTCCAGTTCCAATATTAATTGCATTATCTGTGGCATCAGTGCCTAAGTTAACGACACCCGCATTGGCAGTTATCCCTGCAAACGTAAGAGTTTCAGTGGAACCAGATCCCCCGAACGACAATCCCGTTGTCCCACCGGTGAAAGTAAACGAACTGCCTGTTAATGGACCGCCAGTATTGCCAGTAATGGTAATAGATGACGAAGGACCAGCGTCTGATCCTAATGCACCGGTAGCAGTATTAATAGTAACATAATTTTTATTGGCAACCGCAACACTCGCTACACCAGTAGCTACTATTCCAGCACTACCGGAATTAAGAATAATCCCCGTTGTACCTGTGTTATTACCAATTGTTATGACTCTGCCCGTGTTTGAAACGGTACCGATATTAATGGCATTTGCAGTAGAATCTGTTCCTAAATTAACGACACCTGCATTGGCAGTAATACCAGCAAACGTGAGCGTCTCAGTAGTTCCTGCTCCTCCGAATGATAATCCGGTAGTTCCACCGGTGAAGATGAATGATCCGCTTACTATCGCACCACCAGTGTCACCAGTAATAGATACAGACGCTCCACCAATACTTTGCCACGAAGGCAATGCGGCAGGCCCTGCAGAGGTTAAGACCTGCCCAGCACTACCAAGTCCGACAACACTTTGGAGCGGCCCTGTAGTCGTAGTTCCTCCAGTGATAACTGAATATGCTGTAAATGCTTGAGCACCGGTTCCTCCTTCTACAATGGGGATCGGGCTAATTCTTTTATAACTCATTAAATACTCCTAATATACTTCGTAGGTGGATGAATTCCCGATCACATTAATCGATTCATACGCCGTATTCATTACAAATGTCGTTGCGCCGTCAATATTCACTGCTCCACCAACGGTTGTTACCGTAATATTGTTAGTAGCAGCTGAGCCAGTTCTATCTTTTATGGTGAATACCCGGCTGAGAGTGGCAACATTAGGCAATTGAATTGTTATGGGACCACCAGACGAATCAACGCTTAAATACTCATCAGTGCCAAGGACTACATATGGCGATGTATTAACGTTTGTGTAATTAGACGGAGTAGTACCACTAGATGAAATAGTTATAGTATTCGCGCCAGGCGTTACCACAATACCAGCACCGCCAGTTATGTTGGCAGTTCCTAATTGATCAGACGCTAGGGTAACAACCTTAGCAATGGAACCTACGTTCACCCCATCGATACCAGCTATAAATGCCGATGTATGAGTACCGTTTGTTCCTATGCGAATACTAGAATTATCTCCAATAACGCCACCATTGCCAACGAGAATATTGTTGCTATCAGTGGTAGTCAGATTAGCACCAGCACTTTGACCAAGGGCAATATTTCCTACGCCGCTGACAAGATTGTATAGTGCTGAATATCCTATAGCCGTATTATTTGATGCCACAACGGTAGCATTGAACATAGACCATGCACCAACTGCGACATTCTGACTTCCAGTGGTAGAAGACACCATGGATTCATAACCGATGGCAGTGTTACTATCGCCAGAGGTATCGGAAGCGAGTGCCAATTTACCTAATGCAGTATTAGAAGTACCAGTAGTTATTGAGCCAACAGACCCAATCAATACGTTAGTCGTTAATCCAAAATCGAGTGTTTCAGTTGAAACAGCCCCTGCAAATACGATGTTTGAATTAGCAGTAACAATATTTATATTGCCAGCGGTTGGCGCAATAGGGCCACCAGTATTACCTGTTATGGTAGTTACACTGGTACCACCTCCAACTGCTACCATATCCAGAGAATTAGGTCCTGCAGTAAAAAGAATAGAATTATCTGAACTTGTGATAGTAGCGAAAGCAGGATCTGCTCCCGTAGCTCCAATGAGAACTTGACCATCAGTGCCAACTCCTAAAGAAGTAAGACTCCCTCCAGCATTTCCTACCTGGACTGCATGGTTAGTAGTCCCAACGAGGGTTATAGTAAGTGTGCTTGTGCCTGCATTACCCGCAACATTTATATTTCCTGATCCAACTAAAAATATCGTACTGCCTATATCTGGTGGTACCGGTCCCCCGGTATTTCCTTGAATGAAATCAATTGGCGCAAAACCGGATCCTGGCGCCACATATTGTCCTATTTGGCTCATTATGTCTCCTATCCATTAAATCCATAGAATATAGAAAGATATACTGAACCCAATGTCGGCAGATAGCCAGTTAAAGCTTTAACGTAGAACCGAGTTCCCTGAGCTACCATGAATGCTCCTCCTGTTAATGTCTTATTGGAAGCAACATCCATGATTACGTAACCATTAGGAGGCAACGGGAAATGATCATTTATTCCATCCCACGATATCATAACTGCCTCATCAGTAAGATTCTGCACCATAAACCAGTGAACAGGATTTGCAAAAGCAGCACCTATTCCCGCATAAGTACCGGTTATTGATCCAAATGCAGTACTCCTTACCGGCTCAGGCATCACACGGATTGCAAGATTCGTAGACATAATTACTCCTTTAAGCCTGTGGTTGATAGAAGCCAGATAAGTAGACTAATCCTACCCCAGCAGTTCCTTTTACGTATATCTTCGTTCCCTGGGCGAGAGAACAACTACTCGTTTGGGGAAGGGCATTTGTCTGAAATTGTATGTCTCGCGCTGTCTTAGTAGGGATATATTCATGATCGTTTGTACCATCATAACTGACAGTGACATCCATAGTAGAATTATTAACGATACGAAGAATAATACACGCATGCGTAATCCCTGCAGCAGCCGATAGTAATTGATACGCACCACTAAATGTTGATGAATTTATAGAGGTCAGCGGTATCGGAAGTACAATATTTTTTACTGCCATTATACTCTCCTTTTTATTTTAATATTAACAAACTGGTTGAGACTCATCCGCAGCTGGCGCAGATGCTTCCGGAGCTACTTCAGCTGATTCTTGAGCAGGAGAAGACGGAATAGGCTCAGCTTGGCATGGTTCCTCAACAGATTCAGCAGGAGCTTCAACTGGCGCTTCAACAGGAGCTGCCGGGGTTTCTTCTGGTTGAGCAGCAGCTTGTTCTGCTTTGGCCTTCGCTTCTGCTTCAGCCGCGACAGCCTTCTCTCTTAATGCATCTAATTCAACCTTAAATGCTTCTAATGCCGCATCCAAATCATCGAAATTAACAACACCTGGCTGGAAAACGAATTGATAGTACTTTTCGTTAACAACGAGTTCAAAGTGGCACAAAATTCTTTGGTTCATGTCATCCTTTTATAATAAATAATATAAAAAATCCTCCTCTAGCTTATACAACTAGAGGAGGCAAATCCATAAAAATTAACTAGGCAGCCATTGTCACATTCGTCCAAGCGCCGACACCAGTCGCAATAAACATACGATCGGTGGCTACAGTTGGCGTAGTATTAATATATAAATCACCTGCATGCAGAGCCAGTCCATTACCAGGAACTCCAGCACCAGTGTAAAGATAAATAGGGCCAGGAAGCTCAGTAAATGGCGCGTTAAGGAATATGCCTCCTGTTCCTGCGTTGATTACCGTGCTTGCGGTAGTATTTACTGATCCTAAAGTAACAGCATTATTAGTTCCGCCAGTACCAATAAGAATAACTTTAGGACTTCCACCGGCATTACCGATGCTTATAGTTTGAGTTGCAGTTCCTGAACCCAAGAATATTGCACCAGTTTGAGCTGCACCACCAATATTAATAGATCCAGCCACCATTGCTTCACCAATAGAAACTGAGCCACCAGATTGGTTATCACCAATTTGTATAACATTGGCACCAGTACCACCAACTACGATTGATTGAGCGCCTGTACCAATACCAATGGAAATACCACCGACCATTGCGCCAGTACCACCAACATTGATTGATCCACTGGTCATTACGCCACCAAGGGAAATCGATCCGCCCCCTTGAGCATTTCCGATACCTATGACATTAGCTCCAGTACCACCAAGAGTAAGTGACTGAGCGCCGGTTCCAGTTCCAATAAGTATACCACCCGTTTGAAGGCCAGTACCGCCAATCTGAATTGCTCCTCCAACAAGAGAAGGACCGACGGAAATATTTGTTGCAGCCGCACCATCAAGAAGTAATCCACCAGTACCTGCTCTAATGGCAACGCTCGTGGCACCGTTAGTAGTACCAAACGTATTTACGGTTACGCCCGCAGTAGCAAGTGTAGTAGACCCAGAACTGCTGAGGGTAGTAAAAACTCCCGCGCTGCCTGACGTTTCTAAAAGATTCCAAACCGCCTGATTTGCTACCACTGCAACAAGAACGTACGCGGACAGAGAAACTTTATTGATCCACAACGTTCCGACAGTATAGCCTACATCACTCGCAGCAGGCGCCCTGAGGGCCTGAATAGGAAAAGGCGCCTCTGTTATAAGCGCATCGGACAATCCATATGCTACTTTTGGTCTATATTGTGCCATAACATCTCCTTTTATGATGGTTAAATAATTGACCCCATATAAACACAATAAAAAATTACTTGCAATATCTACTATATCCTGATATAGTTAATTATATAACCTACTACATTAGAAAGAGAATTGACATGAACAAACAAGAAACAAGAAAACAAATAGTATTTAACATATCGCAGTACGATCATGAACTTATAAAAAAAGAGGCAAAAAAGAGAGGAATGAACATGAGAACATGGATAATATACGCGATGGCAAATGAAATAAAACGAAATCAAGAGGAAATCAAATGAATGAATCGGGAAAATGCAATCCAATAGATTGCAACATAGAAATAGATAAAATGAAAAAAAAGCTCGTTGAATTAGAAGGGTTTATGATCTTGATGATGATTGTACTCTGGCCTATGTTTATTATGTTCATGTCCTCATTAGGTGGCAAATGAATCCAGATAAAAAATACAGCAAGATGGACTATGAAGTCGAAATCAAGCGACTAGAAAAACGATTAAATGATCTAGAGCAAACATTAACTACCGGATTCATATTCAGTCTTTCTATCATAGCTTATTTTGTAGTGAGTTCACTTGGCGGCCGGAGCTATTAAACCTTCCTAGAAAGAGCTGAATTTTGAGGGCCATATCCTGACAAATTCCTCGCCACTCCCGTTCTTTTTTTTGGAACTCCCGGCTGAATACCTTCCCTGAACCTTTCAGCAAGCTTTTCTATCTCTGACTTAGATCTTTCTTCAACCTGTAATGGCAAATCAAATGGTCGTTTACCACCATTCTCTTTGATGATTTCTTTCATCGCATCAGCACGTATGTGCTCAGCTTCATTCGCTATCTTCATACTGTGAATGATCTTCTTTTTACCAGCATCAGTATTTGAAAGCGTAGGTATCTGAGCCATAAAAGCTTTTAAATCGTTATCCGTTACTCGGGAGCCGAAAATAGCTTTTGCGCCACCTATGAATTGATTGCTGAGCTTTTCAAATTCTTCAGTATCAGGAGATGTCAGCCTTTGCACTGATCTCAAAACACCAATAACTGGATTAATAAGGCCTCCAACAGCACCACCTATGGCCCCTCCTAATCCAGCTCCTACCCCAGCACCTGCAAGTCCTCCTGCTCCATAAGTAGGCAATGCCCCTGCTGCGCCACCTACAATTCCTCCAAGTGCTGCACCAGCAGTTGCACCTGTCGCAGGAGATATTTTTTCTTCAAGATTCTTCAGCAAATTATAGTATGTGGAGAAAGGAAGATCACCCTTTTCAATGAGCTTAGACATTCTATCTAGTCGATTATCTGCTTCCTGAGCAGATTTCTCTACTTCAAGCACCTTGTCGTAATACTTCTTCGTTTCTTTCTGCGCTTCTGCCTGCTCTTTATCACTTAATTTCTTCTGTTCATGAGCCAGTTTCTTTTCTTCTTTTGTAGCAGATGCTTTTTCTTTTGCAGTTAATGGCTTCACTGGTTCGATAACTTCTGGTGCAATCACTGGCTGTTGTTCAACAACTTCAGGAGATCTTTGCCCAGGCTGCATTTGCTGTTGAGGCTGCAGCTTCTGTAAAAGATTGGCAGCTGGTTCCGGTGCGGCAGCCTTCTGCTTTTTTTGAACAGGAACGATAGGATTTTCAAAAGAAGGCTTGAGTTGTGGTGGAGAAAGTAATTGCTGAAGCGCTTCAGGATTATCGAGTAATGGTGCAACTTCTTCAGCTTCTTCAGGAGAAAGACCGAATAAAGCTTCTAGTCCCCCCGCTCTCTTTTGCTGCAGTTGAGACTGTTGTTGTCTTTGAAATTTATCTCGCAGTACTTTATCGAGCACGCTCGGCTCTAACTGCGCCATATGATGCGCTTCTTGAGCAGGAATATTAAGTAAGTTTTGCAATCCAGAAGCAGTATCAGCGCGTTGTTTTCTCTGATGCAACTCATTGCTCTTTCTTTCAATCAAAGAACCCAAAACATTACTAACGCCTCTCAAGTAAGGATTTTGATTGTTTTGTTTATCAATGATCATGCTCATGCTCCCTTTTTCATTTTGTTCATAGCTGCTAATTGCGCTAATATTTTCAATTTATCTTGATCGATAGTTTTTGAAGTAATCGATCCCTGCTCCTGAGCTTTTTTGTTTTGACCAAGACCAAAGCTGCCCCCAGATCCCAAATATTGACTCAGCAAATTAGTTCCAGCTTCAAAAGCCTGCTGACCAAATGGAGTAGCTTGGCCCAGATAGATTTGTTCGTGTTGAGGAGTAAGTCCAAGCTGGAGCATATTTAATGCATTCTGTTGTCCTTGCTGGCCATATTGCGCTTTCAAAGCAGCAAGCCCTTGATCAAACTCAGATTGAGCGCCGCCAAGCATGCCGGCAAAATCACTCGATCCGCGCGTATCCGATCCACCAAGAGCAGTGAACCTCTCAGCAAGACCAGGAATAGATTCACGTTGAAACTTGCTTCGAGCAGCTGATTCAATTGGCTCAAATCCGGCCGTAGGATTTGCTAAATTAGCTTGCCCTTGTGCCAGTAGCACATTGAGAGCTTCTTGCTGCTGAGGCGTGAATTTACTAGGAGCTCGATCAAATTGACCATTGCCTGAGTACCCAGCATTTCCTTGTTCCTGCATTTGGTTAGCAGTCAGTCCAGTACGAGGATCTTTTTTAACATTTCCAGAAAGACCCCCTGACAATAATCCTGCAAGACCACCTAATCCGGCGCCAACTGCAGTTCCTATGGGACCAAAGAAAGATCCTACTGACGCTCCTGTAGAAGCACCACCCAGACCTCCTCCTGTTCCACCTTTCCAACTGAATGCCATACTATCTCCTTTAACTTTGCAAATACTCTAAGATCACATATGTGACATTGAAATTACTTCTATTCGATCCAGTGATAATAGTTACATTAGTTGCATCAACTTTCAACTCAATGTTATTAGCAGCAGTGGGACTTGCATATGGCAGCGGAATATAATTTTTACCTGTCGTATCAGATGCGGCGCCATAAATACGAGTGAATGTCGTTTTAATCGTACATGTAATACCATGAGCAACTGCTGTTGTTCCTGTGTTAGGTAATGCGCCAAAATTGATCACCTTGCGAAGAACCTGTCTGTCTTGAGGTGAAAGCACAGTAGAAGAATCTAATGCAGGGTCGCTGAAATATAGCTGGCCGTTAACAAATTCAGAAAGTTGATATTGGCCCGTATCTTTGGCATTGAGGACTAATACTATGTTATTGATTTGTTGGTAGAGGCGAACCATGAGTTCCTTAAACTCAGGGCTTGAAACGTCTACATCTTGAAGCTGAGCAATGTCCCACACTTGCGTGGTCTGAATAAATGAGCCGTATTGATCAGCATCTTGTATGGCCATTACTTTTTCCTCTTAATAGGAGTATTATTGTTTACTCTAACCATTTTAAGCTTCCCATCAACATACTTAAACGCGAACTCACTATTTTCTATGAGCTCAGAATAATTTTTTCGAGATCGAATCTGCACCTTTTCTTCATGGTAAACAATCGGCTCCTTATTCGATTCACTTGCCGTAAATGTCATTATCTCAACAATAAAGTAAACAAATATTAAAAATGGAACCACTGAAGCCTCCTATTTTTAAAATGCAACCTCCACTATCGTTATATATTTTTTACCTTCAGAATATTCAGCGGCGAAAGGGAACTGAATAAAGAATTTTTCCTTATCTTGATACGCAAATATTTCATACCTATCTTCAATCACCAAAGGTTCATTTAATAAGGGCGTGTGAATATAAATTAATGATGAAACAAAACAATAAACAAACATAAATGGAATCATTGAAGCCTCACTGAAGTTGGTTGGGTATAAAGAGACATGCCCTGAATTTCAAACTCTACAAGAGATACGTCAGGATCTAACATCTGCGATAAAGAAAACGACATACCTATCTGGATAAAATGGCCACTCGTTTGGAAATAAATAGGGTGCCACAGGAGCTCTTGATAAGTTTCAAGTGGATACAAAACAGGATCATATGGGAATGTTTCTAGAATGTTATTGCCCATTATAGAACCAGATTGTTCGCCCTCGTCTATCATTGATAGCTCAGTAGACGAAGGATAATAATCTACCGTGATCTGACCTGTTTCAGTTCTTACTACGCCAAAATCTATCTTCGATAAATAAAAATCACGATCCTGGTCAACATAGGGATTCCATTGCTTGCTTTGTATCTGAATATTAGAAACACGAGCAGCAGTCCCACCGCCACTATAAGTGCCGGAATTAAGTCCAGGAACCTGGATAATGATATTATTAGCATCGACAACAGAAAAGACGGCGAAGATATTACGATTCAAGGCTGCAACTGTTGGCGCATCACCAACAACGGACTCAATCAGAATAAAATCATAATCATAATCAAACTCTATAGGCATATCAGTAAGATTATGGCTTATTATAGTAAGCGTTAATGTACCATTGCCATTATAAGTAATATTAGTGATCTGCATTGAGGCGGCATTGCGAGCTTCCTCAGAATTAAGAATCAATATGAACCCTTCAGGAGTTCCCATTAATATTTCTCTATTATTTGCCTGAAGAACATTGCTTATCCATGTGAATGTAGCTTCATTCCATAATAATGGCGCTGAGGACGCCCAGGTAGTATCGGCTGATTGTTCAAAATAGCCAAATACTGTCACACAATCATCATTGCGCGCCCATGATTGGTTTTTATAATTATAAACAAGAATCTGATTCGGATAGGCTTGAGTTGGTTGCTGCAAATCATCGACATACGTCCAATAGACCAATTCTTTATAATAATCTCTGATTCCAGCAGTACGTGCCGTTTCGCTATTTTTTAAACTAAATTCAAATATTGTATCCGGAATTTGATCATCGATACGGACAACATTTGATCCATTACATGCATGGACCCCTGTTTGCCCTATTGTTAAAACATCTTTATCAAATGGAACCGTACTGAAAGTAGATTGTGATCCGAGTTCCGTATTAATTTTTTGCCACACAAAAGGGAATATCTGATTGCCGGTATAAACGAGCTCCCAGGTACTTCTTTCAAAGTAAACAATCAAACGATCTTTAATAAATTCTGCTGATATAATTTGCTCTTCAGATGCCGCGTCAACGAATCCGCCACCTGCAGCAACATTAGGAACGTTATCTTGCTGATTTTTTTCATACCATGCATTTACCGCAAGAGGAGAGCCATAAAAACTATACCGAGCACGATTAACGTATGCAGTGTTAACACCGCCGCCACCTGTCCCATCATTTTCCACCGTATTTAAAAGAACCAATCTGTTTTTAAACGCTACTATTATGCGGGCTGTTTCTACGAAAGGCCCTGTATGAATTGCACCGCCGGCAGGCCTAAAATAGAAGGCATTCGCGCCTGATGCAGCAGTCCAGGTAGTTCCATCAAAATACCAGATTGGATCGTCATTAGCACCAGGCGTAGGAACAGTCGCATTAAAATTAGTAACAAAAAGAACTTTAGTGCCGGCAACCCCTTGCCAGTTGGCAGCCCAGAAATAGTTTAAGTCGGTACCATGCCAGATGGCAGTTCCTGATCTATTCCATGCGCCACCTGAAAAAGTATATGCATAACGGGTATCGAAGGCATAGGTAGGGTGATTGTTTACTATATTGATTTCATATTGATCTATTCCCATTACTGGAAGAGAAGGATAAAAAAATATAGTTGTAGTAGCTGGGCCACCAGTAATAGTAAATGCGCCAGTACTAATATTGAATGTTCCTGAACCCATCGTGGCAAGCATCGGTTGTGCCCCTGCAACAGCCGAAATAACCGTGTACATTTGAGTGCCAATAGTAAACGCTTGCCCGACCGATAAAGGTAATCCAGCGTCAGAAAGAATAGTACGAACATTTCCCGCAGCATTTCCTGAACCATTAGTTATTCCCGCTCCTGCACCGCCTGATACCAATGAAGTTCTCAGCCGAGAGTTAAATTGTGACGTTCCCATAAGCTCAGAACCAAATCGTTTTAAAATTCGGCTCCGAAAAACATAAGCATTCTGTAAGTAATCAAATGCTTCATCGGGTATTAACCAAGGAGGTGCATTCTTTGTTAAACCAGAGTTAATCGGTGCAATTAAAAAACGATCAAATGCCATATTAGTATCCTATAGCTAGATATTGAAATAGAACAACCTTGGTCGTTACCGTAGTACGAGCAGATCCAAATGCGTTAAATCCTAAATTAGTAAACGATGATAAACGAACAAAACCATCGCCATCAGATGCATTACTGTAAGCGGTGCAAAGGACTATAGACAGTACCTGAGTAAACCCAGGAGATCCTGGGTTTAATGCAGCAAACGTAAATGCTGTATTGCCATTTGCTGATCCATTACCAAATTTTAAAAGCATTCCCGATGGCAAGTACGTCCATCCACCAGCATTAAGTGCTGGTGCAGAAACTATACTTAAAGAAGATGCCGTCGCAGGAATTTGAGTAACCGTTGCTTGATTGGTCTTGTTAATGTAAAGCTCATTCTGACTCGTAGTAGTGTTTGTTGCTGAGTAAAGAGCCACCGTTCCCGCAGGAAATGCTGATCCAGCTGGCGGTATAGCGCCCTGACTTGGCAAAAGAATCCAGTTAAATCCAGCAGTACTATTTATTGCAGCACTTGAGGGGCTTGCATTACCAGCAATAGCACCCAGGATAGTAAAGTTGTTGAGTATATTACCCTGTGATATGGATAATTGATCGGTTGCTTGCGGAATATTTGGTAAGTATGCCACGTATTATCTCTCCTAATTAAACGTTACTTCCACCACTACCCCATCCACCAAATCCTCCGGTAGTCGGAGAAGTCTGTTCGGTGTAAATGGTAGCTGTTCTCTCATTAGTGTATTGCACAATTGTTCTTCGTTGCATCAATCGTTCTTGCTCTTTCAAGGCAGGCATAAGCAATTGAACGCTATCCATATCCATACGATCTTCTAATATCTTTTTCGCTGATGAGAATGCAATATATTGCCAATATTCTTCAAGATCAGGGCTTTGATCAGTGTCTAACAAAGCAGTCGGCCGCTTGTAGACTTCAATATTAATTTTATATGGCTGATCAGGTACCGGCCGTACGATAAACGTATTTGCATAATAAAGTATAGCTTGCGGACGGGACAGAGTCGAAGGAATAGTCTGACTATTAATAGGACGATTTGGTCCAGGAGGAGTGCCAAAAGTGATGGTATATACGCCCGTTGCATAATTAATGGTATTTGTTGCATCCACTACAGTCGGGGGAGCCAGCAATGCAGCTTTATATGCAGCAGATGCAGGGTCATATAAGTTCCCAGTCGTTGTCCGATTACCGGTAGTTGGATTGATGACCGGCACATCAACGAGAGCTAAACCATTGTAATTCACATCAGATGAATCGAAAAGAACTTGTCTTTGTATCAGTCCAATGTTTTGTATTACATTGCCTGGTAGCGATTGCTGAGTGTTTACGACCCCAGTAAAGCTCGTAGTGACACCATCTCCGACAGTGCCGATAGAAGCAATAGAGTTAACGTTAGGATAGTAGCCATAAAATTGTTCCCGTGATTGAGTGTAAAGTGTTTGATATCCAGCCACATAAACCGGTGGATGAACCGATATATATTTGTTCTGAAAGTTATACAGTGGATTGGATGTTATAGTTGGATTCGTTACCGCATCACCAAAAGATAGTTCATCAGTATGATATACATCTTGATATGGATTAGTGTAAAAAGAAAATGTCTGCCTGAGATTAAACGTGCGCAAGTTCTCAGGAAAATCATAAAGAACGAAAGTATTAATGTAATTTTGGAGATCAGTATCAGTCAGCTGAGCAGTAGAAGGGCTTCGTGTTAGTCGCCGTACTTTATTTTGTATGGCCTGAAGCGTCGTAGTGGGTAGTATTACTGGCATAACTATCTCTCCTTATAAAAGATTAATCTCAGCTGGAGCAAGCGTATCATTTTTTGATCCAATCGGCACGCACAGTCCACAAATATTTATTTTTGATGAAAGACCAACTGGGATGACAAAGGGAGCAAAGTTTAGTGTATCTATTGTTGTTTTAAATGTAGTTGGACTTGTTACCACAATAGGAGAAGTCATTTGATCTAACTGTATCATTCCTAGCGCAGGCGGTATATCGAACCTCACTATGGTACCATCGGGATAACCGTGAGCAAATGAAGTGGTTACCTGAGCAAAAGCACTATTTGTTATAGCAGTAATGATCCTCATAGCAGGACCGAACACTGGATCTACATAAGCATAACACTGATAGGCCATTATCGTTTCTCCTATTATGGTAATAAACCTACTTCAAGAATGAAACGGTTTCAATGTTTGATGGTGTTAGTTCGGCCAGATCATTCGGATCCATAAAATCTAATGGCTCAAACGAACAACGCCGCTTCTTTTTCGTTACTTGCACGCTTGGTCTGCCCTGCTCATCCATTTTATAGGCATGTTCAGGATACCAACAGTTATTAGATAAATGATAAGCAACACCACGTGGAATAGTATAAATAGATCCGTCATTAAGCGTATAAGTCTCTATTTCGTCTTCCTTATACTTTCTAAAAGAGAATGCCATCGTACCCCCAGGCACTTCGAAAAATCTGAAAATGCCTCTGACCATTTCACGATCTTTGTCTCGCATATATTTAAGATCTTTCTTTGTCTTGGGCACAGTCTTAGCTTCAGTATTTGCTTGAAGTCTTCCATCTGACATAATTTTCCTTCATTTCTAGCGGGGTAGGCCGTCGCCTACCCCTATAATGTAACATTAGTAAAGAGCTTAGAGATCGAAAAGTCGTTTAAACAACATTCTGTAGCTGATCAATATATGATGATTTACCGACTCTCCAGAACATTTCACTGTTAGAAACAGAGGCTGCTCCAGGACCTTGGATAAACGCACCATTAATGGTACCAAGACCACCAGCACCGAGATACATTCCTAAAATGCCAGTATTGACCGTACCATCAGCCAATATTCCTGACTGAGTTCCTGGAATTTTGATTCCACCAATAGTTGGAACCTGCGGCTCAACAGAAACCAATGCTGAAGCAGTGTTTTCACCAAATGGAACCATGATTGGGAATGAAGATGGCTGTTGGGCAATAGTAGGCCATACAAAAGGAGCAAATGATGTTGTGTTAAGATCGATGCTGAATGAATAATCATCAATGACTTGAAGAACAGTAGCGCTCAATCCATCAAGCTGAATCATTCCCTGAGCTCCAGTTGCAAGCTTAGGGATAGAGAACCTGATCTGCTGTCCTGCTGTCATGCCATGAGCAACAGATGTAGATACTGTTGGCTGCAACGCTTGATCTACATTAGTAACATACCGATGACGTGGATAAAACAATTCAGAAGAAGCATTGATAATGCGGTAGAAACCAGCACCACCAATAGCACCTGGAACGTTTGCCAAAGCATTTGAAGCCGCAAGCAACGTAAAGCTAGTATTTAAAGTAACCGCACTCACCACCATATCAACACCATTGACATCAGTTTGTGCCGATCCGCTCATACGTACAACACTACCAACGCTTATTCCAGCAGTAGAAGCTGTAGAAACAACTGGCCGTGTCGCATTCGTGCTTGCAGTAGTTGCAACAGGATTACCAATTAATGGTAATGCATCAAGATCTTGTCCTGATGGATCATACAGAGTGAATCCACCAGACAACATGTAGTCGCCATTAAGAACCGCTGTAGTAGCGCCATAATAAGTGACTCGAGCATTACCAGGTTCCATCCCACGTTGCCAAAAATATTCAATACCGGCAACAGGAGCAACTTGACCAGGCAAAGCAGAGTTAAATGAATTCCATACATACATCCAGTCAATTCCCGAAGGAACGGGGACCAACCAGCCTGCACTGTCAGTCTGTAATCTAAACGTACCCTGACTTAAAATAGTTCCGTCCATATTATCTCCTTTAAGCTAATGTTGCGCGTAAGTTAATTACCCACAAATCATTAGTGATTCTTGGGACCTCAGCAAATTTATAACCAACAGAAGCATTCAATGCTAATGGACCATCATATATTGGCGGTCTATAGATAAAGCTTGCTGAGTAACCGTCTTGCTCAATGCATGCATATGCTTCCATACCAACACAGAAAATGTTGAATACGTTTGCACCATTTGAAGATGCATTAGCAGCAAAACTACCGATAGAAGAAATCAAGAATCGGAGGTTACCAATAGCACCCCATTCTGAACGAAGAGCGTTCATTGGAGCAGGATATTGGTTCTTTTGGATGAAACCAGCAACGGCATCAAGGTTGCCAGTCAGCTGAGTTGAACATAATGCAAAGTATGCATCACGAACTGGCGCTGTACCGAACTTGTCTTCACCTTCGATGTTATCCATGATGGTGTACGCATTGTTATTAAGCAATGTACGTACAACAGCATCAACATCTGAACGAGTGATTTCAGTTGGGTTATCACCATTCACACCACCAACGCAGTTAATGAAACCAGCAGTCGCCGCTAACATGTCACGGGTCAACTGATCTTCAGTTTGACGAAGCGAAACGCCAAGACGGGCTGCGCATTCGTTCAAGACTGGATCTTGGTTTTGTAGGGTAACTTGTTCGTTCAATTGAACATATGTTCCGTAGAAAGAGATAACCGCATCAATATCTACCGCAGTAAGATTTTGAGCTGGCGGGGTGATACCAGAGTTCCCTAATGGAACCATAGCCGTGTTCAACGGATTGTATCTACGCATACGAAGAGTTGTACCACCATTACGAGGCATGTTCTTCTTCATTGCGGGGATTTTATGGATCATATTTGGAACTGGTACAGAAAGTAATTTGTACGAGAAGCTCTGCTGCACTGGTGCAGGCAATGTGCTAGTAGTCGTAATAGACATAGTAGCTCCTTAAGTAATAAACCAAATATTTATACTTAAGACTGACGAGGTCTTCAATTGCGTCTTTCGGGTGACGAAGTCCGATTTGCGTCCAGACAATTTCGGATTGCTAGTCCGAGATTTGATGAAGATTGGAAGGACGAGTTCCAAATTGCGTCCATCGCCATCATATAATTAATGAAAAAGAGAAGCAAGTGGTAAACAAAATCCCCAGACAACCAAGGGTGACTCAAAGTTGTCTGGGGTCGGAGCATTGTATGAGTACAATGAATCTATTTACGATATTGGTTCATCTCTTTCCAATAGCGTGCTTTATCTTCTTCAGTAAAGCTACCATTAGCAAATGCATTTGCCTTAGATAACGGGCTGTCTCCTTGCTGGGGAGAAATACTTGCAAGCGATTTAGGCTTAGCAGCGTTACGTTGAGCAAGTTCTTTTTCCTGTTTGTAAACGTCTTCTTGCGGAGCTATGCCGAGCTTTTTAATCATCGTATATGCCGCAACAGCCTTACTATAAAGATCACTAGAGGAATTAACAGTATGCGCAACTTCAGGATACATACTCCTCAAGTTATGAAGGTTCTCCTCAGTGACAACCGCATCAAAGTCAGGATATTTTGTTTTGAGTAACCATTCAGCAGAATTAGTCTTTGACTGCCGCTCATACTGCTCTATCTGCTTTTCTAGTCGTTGGATCTTCTTATTTACCTTGCTCAGATGCTTACCTTCAACAAGAGAATCATCTTCAACAGAAACGCTTAGATCTTCTTCAGGTTCTGATGATTTTGACTGAGCTTCTAGTATCATACGCTCTAGTTCTTCAGCTCTGCGTTCTGCTCGCTCTGCTTTTTCTCGGAGAGTCTTCCATGAATCCTGGGGAACAACAGGTGATGGTTGTTTTTCAGGGATGATTTGCTCGTGCGATGGCTGTTCTACAATCTCTTGTTCAATTTCGGGTGCGGCAGCTGATAATTCTGCGGCAGTTGGCTGTTCATAAACAGGTTCAGGTTGTGGAATGACGGTACCATCTCTATCATATTGTATATTGAAACTCATGCATTACCCTTTAAATGTAAAACCTTCTAACTCAACGCTCAATTCTTTTTCACCATTAAGATCTTTAGCGAGCCTCAACAGAGTTCCATCATTGAAAGCCATGACATATTCAAGCAATCGATATTCCTCAAGGGGAATGAGATGCTTGTTCATGGTTATTTCTTCACATGCTTGTTTTGATGGGATAACCCACATAAAGATCAGATCATCTCCTGCGCGTTTATACTTATAAACAGTTTGATCCCAGTCTGGCGTGGGACATGAAAGCCGGCCATAAAAATAGTTCCTGATCACATTCTGCATCAGACGTTCACGCTTGGTGATCACCACAACGTAAAAGTCCCCCGGGAAATCCTTTTTGCAGCGATCTAGACATTCCATAATGTTTTTATCATAGTCAGAGAGCTGTTCTCGCATCTGTTCTATGGCAGATGTTGTTTCGAGTGGCTTCACTATAAGATCAGACGATATCTTCCCTACTGTCTCTCGTAACATAATACTCCTCAAAGATAGATAATGATTCTTGAGGATATAGCAAAAACCCCATGTAGTAAAACATGGGGCTCTGATGTGTTACTCCCTTTCTAGTAGGAGCGACTCTTTATATACTATCGGTTAACAGCTACTGCAATCGTTCATGTAGTTGCGGTTAAGAGATCGAGCTCCGTTTGAACCAGAAGCTGGTGGGCAACTGCCGCTATCTCTATCACAATCTACTATAACAGAAGAACACGGTGTTTGTACAGCAGGACATGGTGAACACGAGACGCTTGGACCATTGTTA